>ERZ808037.1506-NODE-1506-length-14743-cov-4.815151_pt1 | contig 14743 bp, 14 predicted proteins | sample MGYA00380190_ERZ808037 | MGnify/ENA primary metagenome ERZ808037 (study PRJEB31490, sample SAMN06133399) | mouse gut metagenome | isolation source: J9 | host: mice | place: China: Chengdu | collected 2015-05 ... | reverse complement strand
TCCTGAATCCCCAGCAATTCCGTAAGCTGCTTTAGATAGGCTTCATCCGGCTGCTTTTTATCTAACAATAGCGGCATAATAATATTTTCTTTTGCGGTCAAGACGGGAAGCAAATTGAACTGCTGGAAGATGAAACCAATGCGCTGACGGCGAAAAGCAGACAGTTCCTTGTCAGTAAGTCCGTATATGTCTTTTCCATCGTATGTCAGGCTGCCGGAGGTCGGTTTGTCCAGCCCGGACAACAGATGGAGCAAGGTGCTTTTCCCGCTGCCAGACGGTCCCATGATAGAAATAAAATCGTTTGACGCAATTTCAAGATTGACATTATCCAGCGCAACGACACGGCTTTCACCGCTTCCATAGATTTTTGATAGTTTTTTTGCTTCAATGTTCCTAAATATACTCTCCTTATTTGTAGTCTAAGGAGAGTGTAAAATAGAAATCTCAAAAATCGCTCAAGATTTTGAATTTATTTGGAAAGAAGCAGCAGCCGTTGCGCCATAACCTTGTCTGTTTTCCAGTACAAGTGTTCCTCCATGCTTTCGGCATAGCGTCTGGCTGCTGTATAATCCCATGCCAAAGTGTGCGGCATCTTCTTTCATTTTTCCAAATGGTTTCGGGCCGTTCTGTATCAACCCCGCAGGATAGCCGGGTCCATCGTCTGTAACCAACAGAAGCAAAAAATTACCTTGCCTTTCCAGATGGATGATGATTTTACTTTTTGCAAACCGGGCCGCATTTCCAATCAAATTTTCCGCGACAGTCAGAAACAATCCATGATCTAATTGCGTTGTCCCATTATCAGGCGCAGAAATGGATAGTTCTAATGTTCCTGCAAGAAGTTTTGCTGTATCTTCTAATTCGGAACGCAATAGAGAATAAGGACATTCACTTAACTGCACCGGCATTTGCTCTAACCTCTGTATGCTGCTCATGGCCTCTACATACTGTTCAATGCGCAGGGTATAGCTTTCCAGCCTGTCAATGGCCTGCTGATCTGCCGTACCCTTCCGCAGTAGTTTTACAGTTCCCTTTAAGACTGTAATCGGATTGCGTAAATCATGGGAAAATGCGGCATTTAGCCGTTTACGTTCTTCTGCCTGCCTCCATAGCTCCTGATTTGATTTCAAAAGTTCTTCACGCATTGTATCAAAGGCGGCGCAGAGCTGGCCTAATTCATCATCAGAGTGAACCGGCATGGAAAAGTCAAGGTTGTGGTTCTGAACCCTTGCGATACCATTCCGTAGTGCGGCAATCGGCTGTTTCAATTTGATATGGTAATATAGGACGCCAGATAGCGCCAGTCCACCCATCGGGAGAATAATGCAGGACACGATTTGAATGATATTAAGCATTCTCAATATTCTTTGCTGTGATGCCGTTGGTGCTTCCAAATTAACGATTGAGCCATCTGATAAAATTTCAACCCCACCGGCAGGAAAGGTTTTACTTACCAAATTGCATATCAGAAAAATTTGCCCTAACAGCAGGAGAGCCAGCAAAACACAGGAAGCTGACAAGATAAGAAAGGATTTCTTTAATCCCATATTTTTCAAGCGTTCCACCGATAACCACATCCCCAAACTGTATCAATATAGCTATGAAGCGTACAAGCAGCCAGCTTTGCCCGAATTTTTCTGATATGCTCCATGACAGTATCGCTGTTGCCTTCGCCGTCAAGCCCCCACACCGCTTCATAAATCCGTTCCCGGTCAAATACCTGTCCGGCGTTCAGCGAAAGCAGCTCCACAATGTCAAATTCCCTTTTTGACAAAGCAACAGGCGCTTCGGCCACTGTAACAGTGCGGGCCGAATAATCAATCGCCAGCTCACCAAAAAAACGAACGGTTGTCTTATTCCTATGTCTTTGCTCTCTCCGTAGGTGTGCGGCAACTCTCGCCCCTAATTCATCCAGATCAAAGGGTTTGACGATGTAATCATCCGCCCCCACCTGAAATCCAATAATTTTATCCGCTGATTCTACTCTTGCTGTCAGAAAAAGAATGGGGCAGGTAATATGTTTCCGGATTTCCTGGCACAGGGTCAGCCCGTCCATGTCCGGCATATTGATGTCGAGCAAAATCAAATCTGGCTGTTTTGCTAACTTTTGAAGCGCTTCCTTTCCGCCGTAAGCGGTCAGCACTTCATATTGAGAGGAAAAGTAGCTTGCCATTGTGTCTACAATTCCCGTTTCATCATCTACGATAAGAAGTTTCTTCTTCATTGCTATAACCTCGATTTTCGCTTGTGTTACTCCATTGTATCATCTAAATCTCAAAAAACGCTCAAACCAGCACAATTATTTGTCCGTAAATTGTGGCGGTAGCCTGCAGCTCTGCTCTTACATATTATATTTCTATCCATGCTGGAATACAAGCGGCAAAGTATGAATTATAAAGTTGAAAAGAAAACTTTACCCCAGCCTATGTATTGCAGACCATACATTCACTTCCATGATGGTGTAGTATCTCCTCTGTCATTCCATCTCCCTGAACGTGCCAGCCATTCCACCCACATGGTTCCACTGGCGCTGCATATAGGATTTCAGATTTTCCATACTTTGCCGATATGTCTCACAAGCCATTGATGGATTATCAAAATGCTCCATGATCGCACAGGCGGTACAGTACCCGTTTTCCTTCCATCACATCAAAACGACAAATGCAATTTCGCCATTCGTCCGATGTAGTGGCGGATGCCCCACAAGGTCTGCCGTGTAAGCATATTACCTCTTACTTCCCCGCTTTCCAAGTAATTTCCCTTATCAGGCCGCCCGGCCTGCCTGCGGAAAAGGCAGACCGCCGCATATGGCGGATGAAGTCCATAGTGCGGCGGTTTGTCTTTTGTAGTATTATCTGGCATTAAGTTCCACCAAAACAATCTCCGGGCGGTTATTGAAGCGGAATGGTATAATACTGTTTCCAATGCCACGGCTGACCACCATGCTTGTGCTGCCGTCTGTATATAGTCCGGCATCATATTGAGGAAACAATCCCTGATTGGGGGCAACCAACCCACTGATAAACGGCAGCCGGAACTGGCCGCCATGCGCATGGCCTGCAAAGACCAGATCAATGCCGCAGTTTACATACGTTTCAAACAGTTCTGGCCTATGTGAGAGCAAAATGGTATACCCTCCTTCGCCGTCATCCAGATTTTTCAATTTCGTACTAACCATAGCAGAGGTTTCACCAAACATACCTCCCTTGACCGTAAAATCCGGATCACCCAATCCAAGCAGTGTTATGGTTTCCCCATTCCGCTCTAAGGAAACGGCTTCATCCTCCAGCACGATAACCCCCGCTTCTTCAAGCCCGGCTTTCAAAGTATCATATTGCGGGCTTGCTGCTTCATGGTTTCCCGTCGCATAATAGGTCGGGGCAATCCTGACGGATTCCTGCGCAAAGCCTAACGCTATCCCTACATCCGTGTGATTGGCATCTATGAGGTCTCCTGTTATCACGATGATATCCGGCCGACTCTCGGATAGCAGTTTTAACAGTTCTGTATTGTTTTTTCCAAATTCACTATTATGCAGGTCTGATACCTGTGCTATCCGAAAGCCAGAAAATGCGGCAGGAATGTGGCTGCTTGAGATTGAAATTGTACTCACCATCAATGCTTTATTGCCCCATACCGTCCAAATAGGCAGAATAAAAAATATTGTGCCTATTACACATAACATTATCCGTGTCTTTTTAATCAGCGTTTTTCTCATTTTTCCACACCATTCATCAGATGCCTGCACCCCCCTCAATCAAAACGCTAAATTGTTAATAATACTTATGGCGATAATCCCAATGCCAAACAAAATAAACAAAATTCCCGGTATGCGCAGATACCATTTGTAATGATCAGGCATTTCCTGCTTTTTCATCAGCCACCAGTACGGCTTATACAAGATAATCATAAGCAAACCACCAATAATGCAGATAACAGCAAAAATAATTCCAAAATTAAAACTCATATTTGCTCCTTTCCATCAGCGCATCACTATTTTGCAATAGGTTTTTGCGGTACTAAAATACATTACCATATAGATAAAGGCAAACAACAAGGATATTGTACCCGCACAGAGCAGAAGCACCAGAACATTTGTCAGTCCAAACACGGCAATCAGCATGGCGACTGCATAAAGTGAAACAGCCAGATGGATAACCGCAATAAGCAGCGGTAAGAAAAACATAGTCCGGATTTCTTTGTGGACTATGGCTGACACTTCATTCCGGTCAAGCCCTACTTTCTGCATGACTTCAAAATTATATCTGTCACTGTACCCCTCTGTGATCTGCTTATAATAAATAACCAGAGCCAGAAAAATCATAAACAGCAGGCTGAGCAGCAGACCGATAAACAGAAAACCTCCATAGGTAAAATTATCACTCTGCCTTTTTGTTTCCGCATTTTCATATTTTGCCCCGGCATAACTTGAACCCAACTGATTTTGTAAAGCGGCATTAAAATCAGTTTCCTGCCCGCCCTCCGCATCAAACATCATGTTGTATGTCTGACTGAATTTATTTTCAGCGGGTGACAGTTCAGCAAGGATATTGCCTATGTCTTTCTGCATCGGGCAGATAATATAATAATGTGTTTCAGAGGACAGCACGCTTTTACTTTGTATAGCAAGCTCCGATAACTCAGCTTTTACCCGATACTTCAAACTGTCAAAACTAATTTCCGAAACTCCTAAATCCTTTGAGGAAGAAAATACAAAAACCTCATCCGCTTCAAGCGGTTCTGCCCCTTCCTCCATGCGGCTGTAATCCTCCCATGTAATCAGATAAATGCCGCAGGTCATATCCGGCGGGTATATATCAGGCTGATAGACAGAAATGGTATTGTCTTTATAAACACCGCTGATATAGGTAACATTGTAGTCAGCTTCCCGGCTTATCTCCATATCATACTGCTCCGCTGTTTTGTGGACAAACTGCGGCAAAGCTGGCTGTCCGTCAGCTATGTCAGAAACAGAAATTTTTGTTTCCATAGGAAAACGGAAAGAGATCATTTCTTTCTGTCCCACATACAGCGCCAGCGTAGTGGTGGCAATGACCATAACAACCGTACTTAAAATACAGATATTTGACAGCCCCTTTGCATTCTGTTTCAGCCGGTAAATAAGACCGGAAACAGAAATAAAGTTCTCTGGTTTATAATAGTAGCTGTCATTCTTTTTCAGAGCTTGCAAAAGAACGACAGAGCAGGATGAGAAGAAAAACAATGTTCCCACCAAAATCAACAATGCAATAGGAAAAACACGCCCGATTATATCAATAGGAGATGGAGTGGTAAGGATCAGCGCATATGCACCCCCAATACATAAAATTCCTAAAAAGGCTTTTAACCCCACAAAAGGATGGTAATTATCCCCTTTATGGGCAGCATACAACAGTTCGACAGGTTTCGCTTTCATAACAGAAAACAGGTTGTAAAACAAGATGAAAACACCGATCACAATAAAACAAATACCTGTCTGCACAAGTGCTTCCGTTAAAAATTGGAATGTAAGCCCACTGTCTAAGTGCAGCAATTTCAGCAAAACAAGGAAAAAGAGTTTTCCCAAAACGATACCCAAAACAATACCCGCCACAAGTCCGGCAGTTGTGAGCAACATGCTTTCAAGTATAAGTACCTTTGCAATATGCTTCTTTTCCAAGCCAAAGATTGTATATAACCCCAGTTCCTTTTTTCGCTGCCGTATGAGCAGTCCGTTTGTGTATAAGAGAAATACTCCCGCAAATATTCCTGTCATAACAACCCCCACTTTAAGAAACTGAACAAATATATAGCTTCCGGGAAGTGTAGCAATGATTGTCTGGTTTTGGATGGAAGCCATACAAAAGAAAATCATTACGGACAGGATATTTGTCAAAAAGAACGGGTAATATACGGGCTTATTCTTTTTAACATTAGATAATGCAAGCCGGATATAAAAGTTACGCATCTAATCCCTCCTTCTGTAACAGGATTTTCAGGTTGTCAGATATCTTCTCCTGAAATGCCTCATTATCCATATCCCCACGATATAGCTGGTTAAAAAGCCTACCGTCACGGATGAACAGGACCCGCCCCGCATAACAGGCGGTCTTGACGCTATGTGTCACAACAAGGATGGTCTGCCCTGTTCTGTGTATATCCGTAAACAGCTTCATAACCTGTGCTGAAGAATGGGAGTCTAATGCCCCTGTAGGCTCATCAGCAAGCACTATTTTGGGGGCAGTGATCAAAGCACGGGCAATAGCCGCCCTCTGCTTCTGGCCGCCCGATACCTCATACGGGTACTTTTCTAAAATATCAGAAATTTTAAGCTGCGCTGCCAACGGTTCTATCCGGCTTTCCATCTGCTCCTTCGGGGTATTGGAAAGCACAAGGGGCAGGTAGATATTATCCCGCAGGGAGAAGTTATCCAGCAGGTTAAAATCCTGAAAGACAAACCCTAAATTTTCGCGCCTAAACCGTGAGATATTGCTGTCCCTGATCTGGGTAATGTCCTTTCCGTCAAGCAGGATTTTCCCCTCGGTAGGACGGTCTAACACTGCTAAAAGGTTGAGCAGCGTTGTCTTTCCGGAGCCGCTCTCTCCCATGACAGCAATAAACTCGCCCCGTTCTACGCCAAGCGAAACATCTTTCAGTGCTTCCACCTGGCTACCGCCAAACCTGCAGCTGTATATTTTCCGCAGGTGCTCCACCATTAGTAAAGTTGTGTTTTTATCATTCATGTGTATGTTCCTTTCTGTATTTGGGCTTTACACATAAGATTATAAAAAAAGCAGGAACCGTCTGCCATAGATTAAGGTGACATTTCCCGCTTGAACCTTACATCACTTGTAAGGAAAGTCAATCTGCAGCGGCAAAATCATCCCCCGGCAGATTGATTGTTACTGTTGTCCCGATATTTACCTGTGACGAAATAGAAAGAGTCAGCCCTAACAGGTGCGAAACCTTTTTGCACATATACAAGCCGCAACCCGTGGATTTCTGGTGAATATGCCCGTTAAAACCTGTATAGCCCTTTTCAAACAGGCGCGGCAGATCCTCGGTGGCTATCCCCATTCCGGTATCACTGACACATATCTGTAATGGGGCAGGCTGATATATTGCAATGGTGCCCCGCTCCGTATATTTCGCGGCATTTGAAACCAACTGCTCCAATATGAACAACAGCCATTTCCTGTCTGTAAGGACTTCTGCCTCCAAATCATGCAGGTCTATTTTCAGCCTCTTTGCGATCAGAATAACAGAATGTTTCCTGACTGCTTCCTGAGCCACAGTCAGAAGCTTTACCTGTTCTAAACACAGATCGGAATATTGATTTTCCAACTGCAGGTACTTGAGCGCCATATCTGCATACCGTGATACCTGCAGCAGCTCCGCTTTCCATTTAGATGGTGTGGTGTCGCCCGTCTGCAGCATCAGATCCATAGAATAAATGGGTGTCTTTATCTGGTGCGTCCAGAGAGTATAATAATCATCCCTTTCTGCATTTATTTCCCGCCACCTGGTCCGTTCATTCTGCCATGCCTGCAGAGCCTCTTTGATTACTCGCTGATAGTCTTGTTCTAAAAGCGTATCAGCCGCCCACAGATCAGGCATAACCGGATTTTCCATCTGCCCGATATCTTGCAGCCGCCTACATTTCTGGTATATGCGGTGCATATCCCAAAAGGCGAAAGGCAGCACAAACAGGATGAGTAGAAATGACGTGTATAAAATCGGCTCCATGCGTACATCATAAAGGAAATATAAAAAGAAATTGCACAAAATCAGCCCGCAAAACACAACAATCACCTTATATTTTTCCTTCAGATACTGAATCAGAAAATGCCTTTTATCCAATCTGGTAGCCCATGCCTTTCCGGGTGACAATAAAATCTTCAAGACCAATCCCCCTCAATTTGTTTCGTACCCTCGTTATATTGACTGTAAGAGTGTTATCATCAACAAAAGTATTGTCATTCCACAATGCCTGCATAAGTTCATCACGGGATACATTTTTACCGCTATGGGCCATAAGTTCTTTCAAGATAATGAAATCATTGCGTGATAATTCCAACACGCTCCCATTGTATTGCAGTTTTGCATTATCCAAGTCTAACACCACATCACCGCAGGCAACTACATTCATTGCGCCTTGAAAATCATAGGCACGCCGCAACAGGGAATTGATTTTTGCAAGCAGGAAATTAAGGTCAAATGGCTTTACTACAAAATCATCACCACCCATGTTCATGGCTAAAATCATATTCAGATTGTCGTTGATGGATGAAATAAAGATAATCGGAACCTTGGAAATCTTTCTTATTTCTTCGCACCAATGATATCCGTTATAATGCGGAAGTGTTATGTCCAATAAAACAATCTCCGGCTTGTACATGATAAACTGGTCTGTCACCTGCCCGAAGTCTTTCAGATATTCACATTGAAAACCCCATGCACTTAAAAAATTACTGATTGATTGCGCTGCATTTAGGTCATCTTCTATAATCAAAACTTTATACTGTGTCATAATCCTTCCTCCTACACTTTTTTCAATTATAACACATACTATCCTTTTACTCCATCTCCCTGAACGTGCCAGCCATCCCACCCACAAGGCTCCACTGGCGCTGCATATAGGATTTCAGATTTTCCGTGCTTTGCCGATATGCCAAACTACACCCTCTGCCAGAGCAGCATACAGTCCTGAAATTCAGCCGACAATTTCCCGTTATCTTTCAACCACGAAAGGTAGGAGCGCACCGTGCTGCCTGCCAGCACATACTGCTCAAAGTTCATGGCAAGCCCATAACCTTTGAACACTTCCTGCAAAATACGCTCAAAGCATATCGGCTCCTTACAGATGGATAGAATCCTGCCCGCCACCTCATGTACCTTATCCCTGTTGTAGCGGACAAGTTCCTTCACATCAGCAGATGCTTCCGCGTGGGCGGGAACAAACATAGCTGCCTCCATCCCCTCCACCATATCCAGTGTTTCCAGATAAGCGCCCACATCATAAATGAACGAAACGGCATACTTATCCAGCGTCTCCCTGCTGCTGATGCAGTCCGCAAGGAATACCACGCCCTCCGGCATACGGAAACCCACCATGTCAAAGATATAGCGTGCCAGTTATAGGCACATCAAACAAAATATGGGCAGGAACACACTGGGAAAGGGATTGCGAGAAGCAGTCCTTTTTTGATTTAGAAAAGCTAATAAGGAGGGCAAACCATGAAGCAGGAGCATATTGACAAAATTAAGAGTTATTACGACAAAACAGGGGAATTTAAGCTGAATGACAGGTATTCGGGGGAACAGGGAGCAGTCTATACAAAAGACGGAGATAAATACCATTGGCTTGTACTGGAGCAGAAAGGCAAAAGCGGGCTGGAAGTCCGGCAGACGGACGGGCAAGGCAGGATAACAGCCAGGGATGCGTATGCGAGTGAAAAGAATACCGTCAAATGCACTGGCGTAAAGCGGCTAAAGGAAGAGGGAAAAGGAATGGTGTCCTTTAGTGCTGATGAAATCAATCTTATCTATCAGTTTGGCGAAAATGGCAGGGAAGGCACGCTTGCCAATCTGAAGGGGATTGAGCCGGGGATTACCGATGCTGTTACAAAAGAGATTGTAGGCGCTACAATACATAAACTGTCCGGATTGTCAGAGAAAAGCTGTACAGAGCTTATTTCTACCACTAAGAACCGCAAGACGGCAGAGCGTGACAGTTCCATAAGGGAACGGCTGACTAAAGCTAAGGAGCAGATAAAAAGACCGACAATTAACGGAGAAAAAAAGAGGGAGCAGCCTAAGAAGGAGGGCATGGAGTTATGACCAAATTAACAAAATACGAAATGGAAACCATCGTCAATTATAATGCTGCAGAGCAGACAGCTACCGTTTATACAAGGGATAAGGCGGTCATGCGTAAGCTAGATCGGCTTGTTGAAGCCTATCCGGAAAGTTACAGGCTGATAGACCAGACAGACATAGATAAGACCTATTCCATGCCAAAATCATACGTTACTTACCGTAAGCCGAGAACCATAAGCGCCGAGCAGAGGGAACAGGCAAGGTTAAGAATGACTCAAATAAATTCCGGCGATAACTGCCGTAAAGAATTTGACGATTCTGACATGATTTAATGCAGGGAAGGAGAAAAGGGAAAATGCAGTTTGAATATTTTTATGGGAAACAGAGCAGCCAGTATGCTTTTTACCGCATACCGAAGCAGTTATTTACGGAGCGTCGGTTTGATGCGCTGTCAATCGGGGCAAAGCTACTTTACGGCATGATGATAGACCGTATGGAGCTGTCACAGAAAAACGGGTGGATAGACAAACAAGGCAGGGTATACATATATTTTACTGTTGATGAAGTGAAGGACAAATTTCACTGCGCCAACGATAAGGCGGTGAAGCTGATGAGGGAACTTGACTGCGATAAGGGGATAGGCTTAATTGAGAGCGTCAGGCAGGGATTGGGAAAACCGAACATCATTTATGTCAAGAACTTCGTCAGCGATACCGACTAAGGAGGGGAAAGGATATGATTGATATGATAAGTATGGCTGGCTATAATCAGCCTGAATAATACCAGTATAATTAGACTGCGATAATCGAAAGCCTGAAAAAGCGTGGGTATTGCAGGATAAAAGTCTGGGAATACGGTTAGAGATACCATAACCGAATACCAGACTTTTATTCTGCTGAATGGATTGGATAAGTACAGGCTACTGCTTTTCAGGCGGATAGAACACAAGCAAATCTTCTATGCCGCACTCCAGGACAGTACATAGTTTACATAAAACAAATACGTCTAAACGGGTGATGCTGTTCGTGCAATAATTGTCAATCTGTTTCCAGTTCATTTCTGCTTTGTGTGACAGCTTGTTTTTGCTCAATCCTTTTTCCTTTAGCAATTCATTCAGCCGGATTTCCATGTGACCGTAATTATCTTCCACTTTTTCGTCGAGTAGACTTTCTCGACTTACCTCCTCTCTAAATTCATTTTCCAAAGTGAGAGGTTCAGTCTTACAGCCCCTCACAGAACCCATCGTGCCCAATTAAGGCAATGGGCTCTTCAATAAGCCATTGACCTAATAAGCACTTGTTACATATATTTTAGGAGTTTCCAGAGGATGTATCTTTAATATATCCCTGTACTTCCTCCATGTCAGCCAATAGGATTGGTCTCTTCTTCGCTTGCTCTTCCACAGTTCCTGTCGGACATATACGAAATATTTCACCAGCCCGATGTAATTCCCATAGATACCATAATACCGATAATGCCCCGTTAGTTTTATGTTCAGGGCTTTTATCGTATCGGGGATACTTTCGTGCATATGCTCCCATATCCACTTCTTGACTGCTTCTTTCTTCTGTCTCAGCTTCTTCTTACTTGTCCTGTGCAGCACACAGTATTTGCCCCAGTGACTGGTCGCGTTGTAGTGCGTGAAACCCAGAAAATCAAAGCTTTCCTTTGTTCCTTTGTATCTTCCAAAGGGCAGGATTCTGCTTTTGTCCTCTGCTATTTCAAGTCCGAATTTCTTCAGTCTCTCTATCAGAAGCTGATAGAATTTTTGTGCTTCATTCTCGTATTGGAACAGGCATACAAAATCATCTGCATAACGCACCATGTACATCTCCCCATGAAACTCCCGCTTCTTTACATAGTCGAACCATGTATCCAGGGTATAGTGGAGATATACATTTGCAAGCACTGGCGAAATCAGTCCGCCCTGTACTGCCCCCTGTTCTGTTTCCAGCCGTTTCCCATCTTCCATGGCTCCGCCTATTAGAAACCGCCTGATATATCGGATAAAGTTCTTGTCTGCTATATCATGCTCTAAGAACTTTATCATCCATTCATGGTCGATGTTGTCAAAGAATCCTTTGATATCTGCGTCTAAGATGTAGTTCACTTTATCTGCCATGATATGCTTATTGACTCTCTGAACCGCATCGTGGCAGCTTCTGTTTGGTCGAAAGCCGAAAGAGAACTCTTTGAATTTCGGTTCGTAGATTGCTTCCAGTATTTCTTTGAAGACTCCCTGTACCACCTTGTCCTCAAACGACGGGATTCCCAGCCCCCTGAGCTTTCCGTTTCCTTTCGGGATGTATGCTCTGCGGACTGGATAGGGTCTGTAAGAAAACTTCTTCATCCGAACTAACAGGTTTTCGATATTCTCTTCCAGATTTTCTCCGTATTCTTCCTTTGTGACTTCATCCACACCCACTGCTTTTCCTTTTGGCTGTCTGCGGTAGGATTCCGTAAGTGTCTCTTTGTTGATGAATCTCATCAACGACTGGACTCTGCCATATTTCTTTACGAGATTGGCTATTTCTGCCTTCTCTTTTTCCATAGAATGACTGCCTCCTGTGCTTTCCATGTTTTGTCGGCAGAAGCGACTTATTGTTCGCCCCTTCCCTCCAGAGTCATTACTTCCTTCATCAGTACTATGGACGAATCCGACTCCTCGACGGTCTTTGTTCCTACTCACCATTGCGTTGGCCGATAGTCCCTACTGTCTCATGTACAGAACCGTCCAGGTCTCCCAGGTACGCTGGATATAACAATATCAGGTATGCCGTGCTCTAGGACTCCGGTGCGTTTTCATAGTCTCGCATAGCGACTAATTCTTGTTGGTGACCCGAAGAGGTAGCAGACCACCCCGCACAATCGATAATTCTAACGAAGCTCAATCACTTCACGCTTTCGCATTACGGCGTTCCTGTTCCCTGTCCTACGCTTAAACACCATTGTTAGCCTTTGGCGCTCCAAGGACTCGGTACTGGCGACTTGCTAGGTCTTACCAGACTGGATTCCCACCAGCTATATATCTAGCGCCGAACTGGCGCACACCTCCATATTCGGTAGTATAGCAGATTGGGGGAGATATTACTTTTCCGAATCTGCAATCATTGACATAGGACATCTGTCTCGCATAGATTGTACCACTTGGCCTGAGCCCTGAACATGGCCGCATAGACGCCGTCCTGGCCCATCAGCTGGTCATGGCTCCCGGTCTCGACGATCTCCCCGCCCTGCATGACTATGATCCGCTCCGCTATCTTCGCAGAACCCAGGCGATGGGTGACGATCACCGCGATCTTGTTTTCTGCTATCTCAGCAAATTTCCTGTAAATCGCGCTCTCCTCCAGAGGATCTATGGCCGCGGTAGGCTCGTCGAGCACGATGATATCGCTGTCACGGTAAAATCCTCTCGCAATCGCGATTCTCTGCCACTGGCCGCCCGAAAGGTCTGTACCGTCGAACTCCCGTGAAAGCATCGTGTCCAGTCCCTCCGGAAAAACATGGCGGTTTCCGCTGTCAATGTGGTTTTCACCTAACAGCTTTTCAATCATCCCGTCACCGCGTCCGGATCCGAAATCCGCAATCCGGACATTCTCCCGCAGGGTAAGGGCATAGCGCTGATACTTCTGGAAGACACCTGACATATTCTCAAAAATCGAGCGATATTCCGCTTTGCTTATATCGATATTGCCGATTCTGACGGTTCCTTCCGTGGGTTTGTACAGGCCTGTCAGGAGCTTTACAAGCGTCGTCTTTCCCGCGCCATTTTCGCCCACAATGGCCACTGTTTCCCCCGGATTTATCGTCAGCGTAATGTTTCTTAATGAATCCGTTTCGGCATTGGGGTATCTGAAGCTGACCTTCTCCAGAGATATGACCCCCTTTTTATCTATTTCGCATCTTTCTCTTCCGCTTTCCGGTATCGCTAAAAAGCGCAGAAAGTTACGTATTTTCCCGAAATCATCGGCAATGCTGCCGATATGGGTGCCTATAAAATACTCCATGGCGGAAAACAGCATCCCGATGGATGTGAAGACTGCCGAAAACGCACCGACTGAGATCTCTCCGGCAAGAAGATACCTGACCGACAGAAGCACTATTCCACCATAGCCCATAAACGAAAGCGTATTGAAGCAGATGTCTATGAGGGCAGTACGCTTTCGAGCACTGTACACTGCCGCATTCAGCAGATCTACGGAATCGCTCAAGAGCCCTTTGAAGTAGCCAAAGGCCCCAAGGATCCGGGTCTCCTTATAAAAATCCTTCCCGCATGCAGCGTCAAGATATGCGTCATACTTCCTCCGCACCGGCGCAACCGTATCCTCCAGCCCGGAAAACACGGTCGACCGAAGAACATGCGAGACCAGCACAGGGACAAAGACGAACAGAAGGCATAGTGTAAGCATCGGTTTCAGGCTGTGCAGATAAATCATCATGAAGATGAAGTAGGGCAGATGGTATGTGTATAGAAAGGATGTCACGGCATTGAAGTAGATAGCCGAATCCACCCCCTGCGCCGCCTTGTCGATGTCGTCAAGCTGCCGGGGATCCTCATACGCAACCGGGTCGATGCGCGCCGCCTTTTGATGAATCTTGCTGTTCATGAACCCGGCCACCCTCTGATGGTGCGCTTCTACAGTGTACTGCCTGGCACCCTCCAACAGATTCGCCGCCAATTTCAGCGCGACATAGGCAGCCAGGGCAATCACAGCTCCCCTGGCCGTGCCTGTCCCCACGGAAGCGTCATAGACGGAATCGAAGAAAATCTGTGTGACCAAAAGGTCTGCGCCGTTTGCAATGCCATTGAACAGATTCACCGACTGAATAAAAAGGTAGTAGGACGGCTTCGCGCTGAAGCACATGGGATATATGGCTTTTATCATGTAGAAAAGGCCCACAGGGTCTTTTTCTTTTTCCTTTCTTTTTTTTGCCATGATTGTCA
>ERZ808037.1503-NODE-1503-length-14761-cov-3.570144_pt1 | contig 14761 bp, 13 predicted proteins | sample MGYA00380190_ERZ808037 | MGnify/ENA primary metagenome ERZ808037 (study PRJEB31490, sample SAMN06133399) | mouse gut metagenome | isolation source: J9 | host: mice | place: China: Chengdu | collected 2015-05 ... | reverse complement strand
CAAGCCTATTCTACCATAAGCCATTTTCAAAGTCAATGGCGTTTTTTACATTTTAAAACCGTATATCGGATTGGAATACTCTTGAAATAGAATGTCTATCATCGATAATTAATATTTCAGAAACAAAATTCAAACAAAACTCAAATAAAAGCATGATATATGTTAAAATGATAAGCAGATAAGAAAACGTGGAAGGGCGGTATGAACATGGAGCGGATGAAAAAAATATTGAAAAAGCTGTTCTTTCTGCCGCCGGTTCCCACTCTGCTGATTTCCGTTCCGTCGTATGGGCTTGTTATCTATGTGCTGGCCGGCAAAGAGGTGGAGCCGGCGATTACATATATGGCGTATTTTTTGTCAGCCTACGCACTCATTATTTCGATTACCGGGATCACAGGCATCGTTCGTTTTGTCCGACAGGGCGTTGATAAACATCCGCTTGTGCGGAAAGCGCTGGGCATCCCGCTGGTGGACCGGTATCTGCGGGAAGACATGTTCCGGGCAGAGACCGGTTTGTATCAGGGATTTTTCATCAACCTTCTGTACGCAGGGATAAAGATGTTTTCGGGGATTTTTTACAGCTCCGTCTGGTTTGTGACACTGGCAGTTTATTATATACTGCTTGCCGTTATGCGTGCATCCCTGCTCCATTATGTAAGAAAGGCCCAAAAGAATAAAATTTCCGAATGGAGGAGATACCGCCTGTGCGGAATCATCCTGCTGTTTATGAATATAGCGCTGACCGGTATTGTAATTCTTGTAGTTCGTGAGAACAGCGGGTTTGAATATCCGGGGATGCTGATTTACATTATGGCCATGTACGCCTTCTATGCGACGATTACGGCTGTCCGGAATGTGGCAAAATTCAGAAGGTATGGAAGCCCTGTGCTGTCTGCGGCAAAAGTGATCAATCTGACGGCAGCGCTGGTGTCCATGCTGTCATTGGAAACAGCCATGCTGACGCAGTTCGGGGCGGCGGACGATCCCCTGTTCCGGCAGGTCATGACGGCCTCTACGGGGGCGGGAATCAGCATGATCGTCCTGGGAATGGCAGTCTTTATGATAGTGCGGTCTACGAAACAGTTGAAGCATATGGAAAAGGAGACGACGGTATGATCAATATCCTTGTAGTGGAAGATGACACGAAACTGAACCAGATTGTCTGCGCTTACTTAAATGACAGCGGGTTCCATGCGAAAGGATGCCTTAGCGCCAGGGAAGCCTATGACGAGATGTACAACAATCTCTATGAACTGATTGTTTCTGATATTATGATGCCGGAGATTGACGGCTTTGAGTTTGCCCGGACAGTCCGGCAGGTGAACAGGACGATTCCTATTCTGTTCATGTCCGCAAGGGATGACCTGCCCTCCAAACAGAAGGGCTTCCAGCTTGGGATAGATGACTACATGGTAAAGCCCATTGAGCTGGATGAGCTTCTGCTGCGTGTCAGGGCGCTGTTGCGCAGGGCGAATATCGAAATGGAAAGAAAGATAACCGTGGGGAATCTGGTGCTGGACGCGGACAGCATGAGCGCAGAGATAGACGGGGAGGAGATCGGCCTTACCACAAGGGAATTCAACATCATCTATAAGCTGCTGTCCTATCCGAAGAAGACTTTCTCCAGGGCGCAGCTCATGGATGAGTTCTGGGGAGTGGACAGCGATACCAGCCTGCGGGCGGTGGATGTGTATGTGACAAAGCTGCGGGACAAGCTTTCGGCCTGCGATGGATTCCAGATCGTGACGGTGCGGGGGCTTGGGTATAAGGCGGTGCTGCAATGAAAATAAAAGAAACGCTGTTTCCGCCCTCCCTGTTTGCCATTTATCTGGGAGTCCTGCTGCTGATGTCCGGAATCCACACCGGATTGATCGTGTTCATGAACAGGGTTCAGTGGAGCGAGCTGGCCCAGACCATTGTCCCCATGGTCTACTGGGGGATGGTGGCGCTGGGGCTTACCCTTTTCACAAGGCGGAAGATGAGAAATACCTATGAAGAGCCCCTGCACAAGATGGCGGAGGCCACCAGAAAAGTATCGGAAGGGGACTTCTCCGTATATGTGCCCACGATCCATACGGCGGATAAGCTGGATTATCTTGACATCATGATCATGGACTTCAATAAGATGGTGGAGGAGCTGGGGAGCATCGAGACGCTGAAGACGGACTTTGTCTCCAATGTGTCCCATGAGATGAAGACGCCCATTGCCATTATCAAAAATTATGCACAGCTCCTGCGGGCAGGGAAGGCCACGGAGGACCAGAGAGAGGAATACACCAAGGGAATCGAGGACTCGGCGTCGAGGCTTTCCTCCCTGGTCAGCAATATCCTGAAGCTGAACAAGCTGGAACACCAGAGAATCACGCCGGAAGCGCAAGTTTACGATGTGTGCAGACAGTTGTGCGAGAGCGCCTTTCTGTTCGAGGACGCGATGGAGGAAAAAGGGATTGAGCTGGAGGCGGACATGGAGGACACGGCTATGATAAAAGCGGACGCAAGCCTGATGGAGCTGGTGTGGAACAACCTGCTGTCCAACGCGGTGAAATTTACCGACCGGGGAGGCAGCATCACGATCCGGCAGACATCTGACGAAAGCCATATCAGGATAGCGGTGTCGGATACGGGATGCGGCATGTCGAAGGAAAGCATGAGGCATATCTTCGACAAGTTCTACCAGGGGGACACTTCCCATTCCACGGAAGGGAACGGGCTGGGCCTTGCACTGGTGAAACGGGTGCTGGAGCTGATGGACGGGGAGATCCGCATCACAAGTGAAGTAGGAAAGGGGAGCACCTTTCTTGTGACGCTGCCTGTGGCCCGGGAAGTGTAGAAAGCTTTCAGCGGGCAATTGACGGTCATGAACGGGAGGAGGCAGAAAATGGACGATAATGGGAGAACCGCGGTTCTGGACAAAGAACAGAGAAAATATGTGGGATATGAATATAAGGAGATTGCGGCAGACAGTCACATGGCTTCATTGCTTCTGGACGGATATGAAAGCTTTGGCTGGGAAGTGAACGACAGTCTGCCGGACGGCGGCATGGGAGGGAAACTGGGCGGCAGCCGGACAGTGATTCGGCTGAAGCGTGACCGCAAGATTCTCAACAAGGCGGAGCTCACCAGACTGCAGCGGAATTTTGAGGCTTGCGTTTCGGAGATACAGACGCTGGAAGGGAGGAAAACATCGGGGGCAACAGTCTGCTCCCTGATCCTTGGCGTGATCGGCACTGCCTTTATGGCCGGTTCGACGTTTGCCGTGACGGCACAGCCGCCCCATTATATTTTATGCATCCTGCTGGCCATGCCGGGATTTCTGGGCTGGATATTTCCGTATTTCCTTTATAAGAGGATTGTGGGGAAACAGACGGAGAAGATGGCGCCGCTGATTGAGGCGAAATATGATGAAATCTACGAGATATGTGAAAAGGGAAACAAGATATTATATTAATATGGGCTATAGCTCTCTGCTCCTGACGGAATAAACTAAATAATTCCTTTACTTGTGCTATAACAGGGGATATGCTATACTTTAAGCATGTTGGTAATCCAACGGGGAACCGGAAATCGGGAGAGAAATACATAAAAGGAGACAGACGCAGTATGAGCAGCATGAGAGGAATCGACACCCCTGTTCGCCAGCGCAGAAGACGGGTCTTTAAGGAAGTTGCGAACCTGGCGTACAATTCCAAGAATTTAAAGGACGATATGGAGGCTCTGCCTTACAAAATCGTAGATTATGAAGAGCCTCTTTATTGGGAGAGCGTATACCGCGACCGGGCCATCATCCGAGAGCGCATCCGCCTTGCCATGGGCATGAGCCTGCGGCCGGAGAACAGAGAGCACCCCGGCCATCTGACACAGGGACTGGAAGAGAGCGATATAGATGAAAAATACTACGAGCCGCCGCTGATGCAGGTCATTCCCTCTGCCTGTAACGCCTGTCCTGAGAACCATTATGAAGTCACCGATGCCTGTATGGGCTGCGTAGCCCATCCCTGCCACAGTGTATGCCCCAAGGGCGCTATTTCCATGGTGAACGGCAAATCCGTCATTGACCAGGAGAAATGCATCAAGTGCGGAAAATGCAAGGATGTCTGCCCCTATGACGCCATCTGCCACAAGGAACGCCCCTGTAAAGCCGCCTGCGGCGTAAATGCCATCAAGTCCGACCGGTTCGGGCGTGCCTATATCGACAGCGATATGTGTGTGTCCTGCGGCATGTGCATGGTCAGCTGTCCATTCGGAGCGATAGCGGACAAGTCCCAGATTTTCCAGCTGATTCGCGCCATGCAGTCGGGCAGGGAAATCATCGCCCAGGTGGCGCCCGCTTTTGTGGGCCAGTTCGGGCCGAAGGTCACGCCGGAGATGTTCAAGACGGCTTTAAAGGAGCTGGGGTTCGCGGATGTGTATGAGACTGCCATCGGCGCGGATCTGGGGTGCATGGCGGAAGCGGAGCATTATGTGAAGGAAGTGGTCAACGGAGACCAGGAATTTGCTCTGACATCCTGCTGCCCCTCCTGGTCCGTGATGGCGAAGCACCTGTTTCCGGAGACCATCGACAAGATCAGCAACGAACTGACCCCCATGGTGGCCACGGCAAGAATCATCAAGCAAGATCACCCGAATGCCCTGGTGGTGTTCATAGGCCCCTGTGCATCCAAAAAACTCGAAGCCAGCCGCAGGACAGTGCGTTCCGATGTGGACTTTGTCATCACTTTCGAGGAACTGACGGGGATGTTCGAAGCGAAGGGGATTCTTCTGGAAGAAATCAGGGCCATGGATGAAATGGCCGATGCCACCGGCGCGGGCCGCGGCTACGGCGTAGCCGGAGGTGTGGCGGGAGCCATTGAAGAATGCGTCAAGACCTATTATCCCGGCACGGAAGTGAAAATCGAGCATGCAGAAGGCCTGACAGAATGCAGGAAGATGCTTCTCCTGGCAAAGGCGGGAAAGAAAAAAGGATGTCTGATAGAGGGGATGGCATGCCCCGGAGGGTGCGTGGCCGGAGCCGGAACCAATATCGCCATAGGACAGGCGATGAAGGAAGTGGCGAAATTCAAGGCCCAGGCCAAAGATGCCGTACCACGGGAGAATTCTGACAGGAAAGAAATGTCTTAAGAATATGACTGTATTGCAGAACTAAGCCGGAGGGCTTAGTTCTGTTATGTTGTTCCCGAAGTCAGGAGGCTCACGGTTTCGGCAGACAGTCTATCCCGCCCGGAACGAATCAGCCCAGCGCTTCCGCAAAGCTTTTTGTGATAATCTGGGGCCTGGTGATGATGGAACCCACCACTACGCTGAAGGCTCCCAGTTCGATGACCCGCCTGGCCTTTTCCGGCGTGTTGATGTTTCCCTCCGCGATGACCCGGTGCTTCGCGGAAGCGATGATTTCTCTCAGGATTTCAAAGTCGTTTGCTTCAATCTTATCTCCCTTGCTCTGTTCTGTATACCCCACCAGAGTCGTTCCGATGAAATCAAAGCCCAGCTGGTCTGCGTGGAGCGCTTCCGCCACGGTGGAACAGTCCGCCATCCACAGCTGTTCGGGATATCGTTCTTTTAGCTGTCCGAAGAAATCGTCAAGGGTGACGCCGCCGGGTCTGAGGGCATCGGTGGCATCCAGGGCGATGATCTCCGGCTGCACCTCCATCAGTTCCCGGATTTCCTCCATGGTGGGCGTTATGTAGATTCTGCTGTCCGGGTAATCCCGTTTCACGATGCCGATGACAGGCAGATCTACCTGGGTCTGGATTTCCCTGATATCTTCCCTGGTGTTGGCCCGTATGCCAAGGGCGCCTCCCTGCTTTGCCGCCAGGGCCATTCTGCCCATGATGAAAGAAGAGTGAAGAGGCTCCTGGGGAAGAGCCTGACAGGAGACGATCAATTTGCCGCGTAACTGCTCGATTTTCTGGTTTACCATACTGTGCTTGTTCCTTTCTTGATATTATAAATGACAAAATGATGTACGGTTCTGGTAATCCGTGTATGCGCTCCTGGCTGCGCCCAGCATCCCGGCTATGTTTCCAAGGGCTGCCGGTTGGATGTCCACGTTCAGGAAGGAAGGGATGAGCTGTTCCTGCAGCATCCGGCGGACTTCCCCGATGACATAGTCCTGTTCCATGACGCCCCCGCCCAGGATGATCAGGGACGGATTGAAGATATGGGTGAGGCTGATTAAGCCATAGGTGATTTCCTGAATCCATTGCGTCACTAGTTTCCGTACTTCGGGATTGTCCAGACAGGCGAAAATCTCCCGCCCATTCCGCAGTTCCGGAAATCGGGACTGCACCGACCGAACCAAAGCCCCGGTGGATGCATACCGTTCATAACATCCGCTGAACATGTCCTGTTCCGGATGCCTGTCCTCGGGATGTGTCACGATACCACCGAATTCCCCCGCCGAATATCCGCATCCTGTGTATACCTGTCCGCCCATGACAATAGCGCCGCCTACGCCTGTCCCATATGTAAGACAGAGGAAATCCGCATGTCCCTTTCCGGCACCGTAATAGGCCTCCCCCAGGGCGGCGCTGTTTACATCGTTCAATACTGCCGTTGGGACATGAAAACGATTCTCAATGATATCCCGGACGTTCGTTCCTGTATAGCCGGGAATGTTGTCGTTTGCATAGGTGATTGTCCCTTTTTCCGTATTCACCTGGCCGGCTGTGCTGATTCCGACAGCCTGGAAATCCCTGTAGCCATCCAGTATTTCCAGGACGCGGTCCATAACGTGGGAAGCTCCCAGTAAGGCCTCAGTGCTTCTTTCCCGGATATCAGTCAGGATATGGTTTTCCCATAGGCCGGATTTGATACAGGTGCCGCCGATGTCCACTGTGGCTATCCTGATATTTTCCTTCTTTTTGCTGGTGACAACGTCTTTTGCCATATTCTTGATTCCCTTCCTGCGGCTGATGGAAATGGCCAATTTGTTTACTCTCTTTATATATCAAGACAGAAGAATTGTCAATAGCGGTTTTCAGGCGGTTGTTTCTTTTCATTTTAACATTTCATTTTACATTGATTTTTTTCGGAAATCCATCTATAATGAAGGTATCACAAATCGGTTAAGAGAGTTTACGAAAAAGGAAAGCCGGAACGAAGAAATGGCTTTCAAGGTATCAGATTGGGAAGCAATACGGATTATGATTCAGAAGGAGGGGGTATGGAGTATCAAATGAAAAGAGTGGAACTGGGGACGTTGACCGCGGACATAGGTCCTAAGGAGGGCAATCCCAGGAACAGCGAGGGCACGTTTCTGCAGCTGGCGGACGGGGAGATTCTGTTCGTGTACAGCCGCTTCAGAGGGGACAGCAGCGCAGACCAGGCTTTTGCGGATCTGAGCCTGATGCGTTCCCGGGATGGGGGTAGGACCTGGGGAGAGGATCAGGTCATCCTCACCTTTGAGGGGGAGAAGGGCGTCAACATGATGAGCCCGGCTCTGTTGATGATGCAGAACGGAGATGTGGGACTGTTCTATCTGGTCAGGCTGACCTATACCCGCACTCAGATTTTCCTGAGACGTTCCCCGGACGGCGGCAGGACCTGGGGTGAGCGGGTGGTGTGCACGCCTCAGGAAGACTTCTTCGTGATGAACAATGACCGGGTAGTGCGTCTGGAAAGCGGCAGGATCATCGTCCCTGTGGCCAGCCATCGCGCGGGAGAAGGGTACATGGACGGCCGCTCCGTGGCAGTGTTCTTCTATTCGGACGACGACGGCGTCACCTGGAAAGGCCCTGACGGCAAATGCTCCATGCCCTATTCATCCTATTGCTATGCGGGATTGCAGGAGCCGGGCGTTCTGGAGCTGGCGCCGGGCATTGTCTGGGGATGGGCCAGGACGGATATCGGGCGGCAGTATGAGATGTTCTCCATGGACGGGGGAGAGCGTTGGACAGCATGTCAGCCCTCCCGTTTCACGTCTCCCAACAGTCCTTTAAGCATGAAGCGGGACAGCGACGGGACGATTTACGCCATCTGGAATCCCATCCCCAATTATGACGGACGTTTTGAAAGCTGGGAACCTGTCACGGGAGGAAGATTTCCCCTGGCAATCGCGGCCAGCCGGGACAATGGAAAGACATTTTCCCAGCCGAAAGCCTTTGAGTGGGACGAAGGCAGGGGATATTGCTATTGCGGCATGTGTTTTACGGAGGACGCTCTGCTGCTGTCCTACTGTGCAGGGAACAAGGAGGACGGAAACTGTCTGACCAGAACCCGAATCAGGCGCATAGAGAGGGCACAGCTGGCAGAAATCTAGAAAATCCGGCCCATAACAGTAAGGTCTGTTATTGTGCAGAAGGCATAAGTCATTTGCCTGTAGAATGTGTTTGAACGCCCGTAAGGCGGGCATGGAGGTATGGATATGAAGAACAGCAAAGAAAAGTATCAGGGAGTCATCCCGGCGTTTTACGCGTGCTATGATGCACAGGGCGAGATCAGCGGCGAGAAGGTGGAAGCCCTTGCCGTACATTTGGTGGAAAAGGGCGTGAAAGGCCTGTATGTGGGCGGCTCTTCGGGAGAATGCATCTATCAGAGCGTGGAGGACAGAAAGCTGACCCTGGAGCATGTGATGAAGGCAGTGGGCGGAAAGACCACCGTCATTGCCCATGTGGCCTGCAACAATACAAGGGACAGCCAGGTCCTGGCAGCCCATGCGGAAAGCCTGGGCGTGGACGCGATAGCCGCCATTCCGCCTATTTATTTCCATTTACCCGAATATGCCATCGCTGAGTACTGGAATGACATATCGGCGGCAGCCCCGAACACAGATTTCGTCATCTACAATATTCCTCAGCTGGCAGGGGTGGCCCTGACGGTGCCTCTCCTTCGCGAGATGTTAAGGAACCCCAGGGTGCGGGCTGTGAAGAACAGCTCCATGGCATCCGTGGACATCCAGATGTTCAAAATGGAGGGCGGAGAGGACTTCGTGGTGTTCAACGGGCCGGACGAACAGCTGGTCTCCGGGCTGGCCATAGGCGCGGACGGCGGAATCGGAGGGACATACGGCGTCATGCCGGAGCTCTATCTGAAGATGATGGAGCTGTTCCGGGCCGGAGAGACGGAACGGGCCATGGAAATACAGTACGATGCGGACAGAATCATCTATGCCATGGCCGGCTGCCACGGGAACCTGTATGCCGTGATCAAAGAGATATTAAAGCGGCGCACAGGCATCGACGTCGGAGGCGTGCGCAGGCCGCTGCCGGGCCTGATACCGGAAGACATGCCCCAGGTGGAGAAATGCGCTGCCATGATTGACGAGGCAGTGGCGAGGTACTGCTGAAACAGGGGCAGATTCAGATGATTTGTACAAGACAGACGAAAAATAAAGAAAATAGTCTGAATTTTTTCAAAGAACTTGACACTGATTCCGGATTGGAGTAATATACTAAACTAGTTACAGGAACTGTAGAAAATGACAGAGGCTGTAGCGGAGCAAATAAATAGAATAGCGGAACCAAACCGTAGATGTGGAGATAAAAACGGTACGTGCACTTACAGAGAGACCGGAGGCTGAGAAAGGTCAGGACGCAGGCTGTTAAATGGACCACGGAGGGTACAAGGAACGAAGCGAAAGCTTTTAGTATTTTGTAACGTAGGGCATACGTCAGTTGCCGGGGATATGATGGTATCCTGTTAAGAGCACCCGGAGTCCGGGTGAATCAAGGTGGCACCGCGGGAAAAGTGTATCGTGTGGATAAGTTCCCGTCCTTGACAGAAGTAAGATTCTGTCAGGGGCGGTTTTTTGTTGTCCGGGAAGAGGCTATTTGAGGAACGGAGCGGTTTTTTATGAAGATACGGCCTACATTGGAGGAATGCAGAGAGCTGGCGGGGCGAAAGGAGTATGGGGTCATTCCGGTGAGCATGGAAGTCTACGCAGACACGTCCACGCCAATCGAAGTGCTGAGGAGGCTGAAGCAGATAAGCGCCCACGTCTATCTGTTGGAGAGCGCGGAGGCGGATAAAAAGTGGGGGCGGTATTCTTTTCTGGGATACGATCCCCTGATGGAGATCACCTGCTATAATGGCAGAACACAGATTAAGATGCCTCTTGCCACTTTGTCTCCCACGAAAGACATCCGGAACAGCATCCGGGACGTGGTGGAGGAAAACAGAAGTCCGAAATTTGACTATCTTCCCTCGTTCACAGGCGGGCTGGTGGGATATTTTTCCTATGACTACATCAAATACAGCGAGCCTACGCTAAAGCTGGACGCAAAGGACGAGGAAGGGTTCCAGGACGTGAACCTGATGCTGTTCCATAAAGTGATTGCTTTTGACCATTACAGGCAGAAGATCATCCTGATCGTCAATATGAAGACCGATGACATTGAGACCAATTACAGCAAAGCCCGGCTGGAGCTTCAGGGCATGGGCCAGCTGATCTGCGGCAGAGAGAAAGCGGTGGATGTGCCATTGAAGCTGAAGTCCGGTTTCCGCCCGCTCTTCAACGAAGAGGAGTACTGCCGGATGGTGGAGCAGGGGAAGCATTACATCAGAGAGGGAGACATCTTCCAGGTGGTGCTGTCCAACCGGCTGGAAGCGGAGATGGAGGGGAGCCTGCTGGATGCCTACAGGGTGTTGCGGACTACCAACCCTTCGCCCTATATGTTCTATTTCTCCGGGACGGACGGAGAGATAGCCGGTGCCAGTCCTGAGACGCTGGTGAAGCTGGAGGAGGGAAAGCTGCACACGTTTCCGCTGGCGGGCACCCGGCCCAGGGGCGCCACGGCCCAGGAGGACATCCGCCTGGAGAAGGAGCTGCTGGCAGATGAAAAGGAGCTGGCAGAGCACAATATGCTGGTAGACCTGGGGCGCAACGATATCGGGAAGATCAGCCGGGTAGGGACGGTGGAGGTGGAAAAATACCTGTCCATAGAGCGGTATTCCCATGTGATGCACATCGGCTCCACCGTCAGCGGGGAGATCCGGGAGGACAGGGACGCCCTGGACGCGGTGGATGCCATCCTGCCCGCGGGCACCCTCTCCGGTGCGCCGAAGCTACGGGCCTGTGAGATCATCAACCAGCTGGAGGACAACAAGAGAGGGATTTACGGCGGAGCGATAGGGTATATCTCCTTTACCGGCAACCTGGACACATGCATCGCAATCCGGCTGGCTTTTTCCAAGAACGGGAAAGTGTTCATCCGTTCCGGAGCGGGAATCGTGGCGGACAGCGTGCCGGAGAAGGAATACAGGGAGTGCATCCAGAAAGCGGCAGCCGTGAAGGACGCCATCCTGACGGCGTCCGGTTCCGGGGAAAAGGACGGGAGGTAGAAAGAAATGATTCTTTTGATTGATAATTACGACAGTTTTTCCTATAACGTGTATCAGCTGACGGCATCCATCAGTCCGGATGTTCAGGTGATCCGCAACGACGAGAAGACAGTGGAGGAAATCGAAGCCATGGCCCCTACCCACATCATCCTGTCGCCAGGGCCCGGTAAGCCCCGGGATGCGGGAATCTGCGAGGATGTCATCCGGCATTTCGCGGGAAGGATTCCCATACTGGGCATCTGCCTGGGGCATCAGGCCATCTGCGAGGTGTTCGGCGCAACGGTCACCTACGCAAGGCGATTGATGCACGGTAAGCAGTCCGTGGTGACAACAGATGCGGACAGCGTGCTTTTTGCAGGCATGAGCCGAGAGATTACGGTGGCCAGGTACCATTCTCTGGCGGCGGATCCGGACACTATGCCGGATGCTTTGCGGGTGACAGCTTTCACGGCAGAGGGGGAGGTCATGGCTGTGGAACACAGGGATTATCCGGTCTACGGGGTGCAGTTCCACCCGGAATCCGTGCTGACTCCCGAGGGGAAGCAGATCTGCGAGAATTTTCTGCGCTGTGCCGGGAATCTGGGAAAGGTGCGGGATATGACGGCGGAGGGAAGCAGCTGTAGCGCCGGGGAGGCGGAAGCCGGGAAAGAGAGGGAGACTGAAGAACAGGGCAGTAGCGCTCCGGAGCCAAAAGACAGGAGCGGAAAGGGGAGCAGAAAGATGATAGACGAAGCAATCGTAAAACTGGCGAAGAAAGAAGACATCGGCTATGATATGGCCAGGACGGTCATGGATGAAATCATGAACGGGGAGGCGTCAGAGGTGCAGAAAAGCGCCTATCTGACAGCCCTTGGCATGAAGGGCGAGACCATCGACGAGATCACCGGCTCCGCGGAGGCCATGCGCAGCCACGCCCTCCCGGTCAGGTATGAGGGGGAGGTGATGGAAATCGTGGGCACAGGCGGGGACGGCTCCGATTCTTTCAATATCTCCACCACGGCGGCCATCATCATCTCGGCGGCGGGAGTGCCGGTGGCGAAGCATGGGAACCGGGCGGCCAGTTCCAAATCCGGCGCGGCGGACTGCCTGGAGGCCCTGGGCGTGAACATTTCCCTGGAGCCTGAGAAGGCGGCCAGGCTGCTGGAGAATCCCGGCATCTGTTTCCTTTTTGCCCAAAAGTACCATTCCGCCATGCGGTATGTGGGGCCTATCCGCAGGGAGCTGGGCATCCGGACGATATTCAATATCCTTGGCCCGTTGACCAATCCGGTCAGCCCCGCCATGCAGATCATGGGCGTGTATGATGAAAGCCTTCTGGACAGCATGGCCCGGGTGCTCTCGAAGCTGGGAGTGAAGAAAGGCATGGTGGTGTACGGGAAGGAGAAGCTGGATGAGATCTCCATCTGCGGGCCCACGAAGGTGTGCATGTTCAAGGGAGATAAGTTCAGACATCATACCATCACGCCGGAGGAAATGGGGCTTAAAAGGTATGCGAAGGAGGAACTGAAAGGCGGCACCCCTCAGGAGAACGCGGCCATCACCAGGGCTATCCTGTCCGGCCTGGAGAGGGGAGCGAAGCGGGACGCGGCGGTCATCAACGCGGCGGTGGCCCTGTTTGTGGCCGGGAAGGCTTCCGGTCTGAAGGAAGCCGCGAAGCTGGCGCAGGAGACCATTGACAGCGGCAGGGCCCTTGAGCAGCTGGAAAAGTTCATCAGGCTGTCCAATGAAGCCTGACGGAAGAGGGACGCGGAACGAATAAATGGCGGCTTGCCGGATTTGCTGAGCCACAGCCGGGCTGCCTGGCATTGGAACAGGCTTGCCTGTTAGTTACAGCGGACAGAGGCTGTGATGTTTGGACAGGGGGATGAGAGTATTGAAGGAAATGGGAAAACAGAATATTTTAAACGAAATAGCGGACAGGACGAGGGAACGGGTGGAAGAGGAGAAAATAAGCCTGCCCCTGGCGGAAGTCCAGGCACAGGCCATGGCCCACAGAGGAGAGTTCACTTTCCCTTTTGAAAAGGCGCTTTCGAAGGAGGGCATGAGCTTTATCTGCGAGGTGAAGCGGGCATCGCCCTCTAAGGGGCTCATTGCGGCGGATTTTCCCTATGTGGAGATAGGAAAGGAATATGAACAGGCCGGAGCCGATGCCATATCCGTCCTGACGGAGCCCTATTATTTCCGGGGCAGCGATATGTACCTTTCGGACATACGGAAAGCGGTTTCTGTCCCGCTGCTGCGCAAGGACTTCACGGTTGACGAGTATATGCTGTATAAGGCGAAATGCATCGGGGCGGATGCGGTGCTGCTGATCTGCGCCATCCTTTCCCGGGCACAGCTGACGGAATATATCCATATATCGCAGGAGCTGGGGCTGTCCGCCCTGGTGGAAGTCCACGATGAGAGGGAAGTGGAGATGGCGCTGGCGGCGGGAGCCCGGATTGTCGGCGTGAACAATAGGAACCTGAGGGATTTTACGGTAGACATTTCCAATTCCCTGCGGCTGCGGAAGCTCGTTCCCGAAAATGTGCTCTTCCTGTCGGAGAGCGGCATGAAGACCAGAGAGGACATCGCCAGGCTGGAAGAGAACGGGACGGACGCAGTGCTGATAGGGGAGACTCTGATGCGTGCGGAGAATAAAGCGGAGATGCTGCATCGGTTGAGATATGACGGATAATATGGGTACGAAGATAGAGATACGATGAATTGGGGGTGATCAGATATGGAGGGAAACCGCTCCAATCATCTTCTGGAAAGGCGATGTTCCATAGGAAAAACAAAGCTGAAAATCTGCGGGCTGTTCCGTCCGGAAGATATTGAAGCTGCCAATCTGGTACAACCGGATTTTGCCGGGTTCGTGCTGGTACCGGGATTTCGCAGAAGCATTACGGGAGAACAGGCAGCGGAATTTCGCCGGAAACTGGACGGCAGAATACAGGCAGTGGGTGTGTTCGTAGACGCGCCGGAGGAGGAGATTGCTTCCTATTTAAAAAAAGACATCATCCAGATGGCACAGCTGCACGGAGAAGAGACGGAGGAAGAAATCCGATTCCTAAAAGCCGCCACGGGCAGGCCTGTGATGAAAGCGGTCAAAGTGCAAGGCAGGGAAGACGTGGAGCGCTGGCTGGATTCCGCGGCGGATTATCTGCTCTTTGACAGCGGCACAGGCTCCGGCAGGGTCTTTGACTGGAACCTGCTGGCGGATGTGGAGAGGGACTATTTCCTGGCCGGCGGCCTGAATGTTGTCAATCTGCCGGAAGCCCTGGCAAGGCTTAGGCCCTGCGCCGTCGATCTGAGCTCCGGCGTGGAGACAGACGGCGTAAAGGATTTGAAAAAGATGCTGGACGTGGCAAAGCTGGTGCGCGGAACAATTTATTAAAAAGCGGCTTTTGGCAATCGGATTTCAAGATGGGAATACCTGGAAAACAAAGTGTGCAGGCATGGTTTTTAGCAGCAACAAGGAACCAAAATGATAAAGAAAGGA
>ERZ808037.1502-NODE-1502-length-14761-cov-12.132661_pt1 | contig 14761 bp, 17 predicted proteins | sample MGYA00380190_ERZ808037 | MGnify/ENA primary metagenome ERZ808037 (study PRJEB31490, sample SAMN06133399) | mouse gut metagenome | isolation source: J9 | host: mice | place: China: Chengdu | collected 2015-05 ... | reverse complement strand
AAAAACCAAGATTTGCGGAGCAAATCTGTATTTTGCCCAAGTCGCAGCGAAAGCGCCCGAGCGTCCTGGCCGCTTCGTAGCGTGATCAGGAAGCGCCCCCTGCGGAGGCGCTGGCCTCCGGCGGCCTACTTTCTCTTACGCAAGAGAAAGTAGGCAAAGAGTGCGCATAGGGGCCTCGGCCCCTATGTACCCCAAGGGGAGCCATTTACGGAGCGTGAGTGCTGACCCTTCCGGCGCATGATAATCGGGATGCGGGGCGCCCTATTAGGCTGCCGCCCGTGGGCGCGGCACCGAGAAGGGTTGCGGTCCACACTCTGCGCCTGGGGGGGCGGGGTTTTGTGTCCCCGATGTAAAAACCTGCTCCCCAGGCGCGGAATGTGTCCTGCGCCTGCGGAGTGGATTGGAGAAGGGGAAGCGGCTGAGCGGCACCAACGGAGAAACGCATTCGAAAGCCCTGCACGCCGGAAGGGGCACAGCTTACCTTTCGTAAATTGGTCCCCCGTAAATAGGGGGTTCTCAGGGGGAGGTCCGCCTGTGAGCAAGGCCCGCGCAGCGGGCCGAAGCCGAACCGGCGGCCTTCCCCCTGAGCGTGTCTTTGCCTACTTTCTGCACGGGCAGAAAGTAGGCCGCCGGAGGCGCAGCGTGCGCAGAGAGGAGCGGATGAGATGGCTGGAATTATGGTCATCTGCGTGGGAAAGCTGAAGGAGCGGTTCTATCAGGAGGCTGCGGCGGAGTACGCCAAGCGGCTGAGCGGCTATTGCAGGCTGGAGGTGGTGGAGCTGGCGGAGTGCAGGCTGCCTAAAAATCCATCCCCGGCGGATATACACAGCGCGCTGGAAAAAGAGGGGGAGGCCATCCGGGCCAAGATTCCACCCAGCTCCAGGGTGGTCGCCCTATGCGTGGAGGGGCGGATGCGCTCCAGCGAGGAGCTAGCCCGGATAATCGGCGGCTGGCAGAGCGGCCCGCACAAAAATCTGGTGTTCATCATCGGGGGGTCCTACGGGCTGCACCCCTCTGTCAAGGCCATGGCCGGGGCGCAGCTGTCCATCTCCCCCATGACCTTCCCGCACCATTTGGCGCGGGTTATGCTGCTGGAGCAGATCTATCGGGGGTTTAAAATTTTGGAGGGGTCGGAGTATCATAAGTAGAAGCGCGGAGAAGCGGACAGCGAGGGCGCTTGGAGTGGAGCGAGGGCAAAAAACCAAGATTTGCGAAGCAAATCTGTATTTTGTCCGAGTCGCAGCGAAAGCGACCGAGCGGTGTGGCCGCTTCGCAGCGTGATCAGGAGGCGCGGCCTCCGGCGGGGTACTTTCTCTCCCGTGAGAGAAAGTACCCAAAGAGAACGCTTAAGGGGGAAAATGCTCGCAGGCTCGCACTTTTTCCCCCTTAAGAATCCCGTTTTTACGGGGGAGCCATTTACGGAGCGTGAGTGGTGACCCTCCCGGCGCGCGGGGGTCGGGATGCGGGGAGCCCTATTAGGCTGCCGCCCGTGGGCGCGGCACTGAGAAGGAGTGGGGTCCACGGGCTGCGCCTGGGCGTTTGGGTTTTTGCCTCGGGGGTATTTTGTGAACAAGTCGGGACGGAGGAAATAGGACAGGCCATCAAAGGCGGCCGCCGCTGCGAAATGTGCGGGATCTCATGTGTCCGGGTTGTAAAACCCCGCCCCCCAGGCGCGGAATGTGTCCTGCACTTACGGGATGGATTGGAGAACGGGAAGCGGCTGAGCGACATCAATAGTGAAAGGCATTCGAAGGCCTAGCGCGCCGGAAGGGTTGCAGCCTGCCCTTCGTAAATTGGTCCCCCGCAATCAGGGGGTTCTCAGGGGGAGGGGCGCCTGTGAGCAAGGCCCGCAATGCGGGCCGCAGCCGAACCGGCGGCCTTCCCCCTGAGCGTGTCTTTGGGTACTTTCTGCATGGGCAGAAAGTACCTGCCAGAAGCGCGGAGAAGCGGACAGCGAGGAAGCTTGGAGCGCAGCGAAAGCAAAAGCCCAGGGCCCGCGCAGTGGGACCGGGTTTTGCTTAAGTCGGAGTGAAGCCGCGCGTCGCGAACAGGCGCAGCGTGACAGGGAAGCGCAGAGGCACGGCCTCCGGCGGGGTGCCCCCTGTCAGGGGGTGTGCCTCCGGCGGGGTACTTTCTCTCCCGTGAGAGAAAGTACCCAAAGAGAACGCTTAAGGGGGAAAATGCTCGCAGGCTCGCACTTTTTCCCCCTTAAGAATCCCGTTTTTACGGGGGAGCAATTTACGGAGCGTGAGTGGTGACCCTTCCGGCGCGGGGGTCGGGATGCGGGGAGCCCTATTAGGCTGCCGCCCGTGGGCGCGGCACTGAGAAGGGGTGCGGTCCACGGGCTGCGCCTGGGGGGCGGGTTTTATGGCGGGGGTGTCTTACGGACAGGCTAGGGCGGGCGGAATGGTGCGGGGAAATCCTGAAGCAGAAATTGCTTCGGGATTTTTTTATGCCTTGCACCGGGATGGGCAACAAACTGCCGCCGCCCGCACAGGGGTGCAGGGGCGAGAAGCCCAGGGTGGCTTGGGCGGCACCGGCTGCGCAGAGGCGCAGAGGGTGCGGCGGGCCGGCGGGCCGCCCCTGCGGATATCAGAAGCTGTACCAATCGCCGAAGTATGCAGACTTGCGAGGAAAAATTGCCGCCGACAAGGCAAAAAATCGCAGGGATACTTTGTGTATTTCAAGATTTTTAAGGAAGGGCTGATTCAATCGGCAGGAGCGGATTGTGAAGAAATTTTTCGCCAGAATACGGCGCGATTTCCCGGGAATAATCGTGTTTATTTCAAGAAATCGCAACAAAATTATGGAGCAAAATTTCCACAAGACGCCGCAGTCGCATTGAATCAGCGCTTCCTTAGCGCAGCCTGGCGGCAATTTGGGCCGCAAGGCTGTGTGCTGAGGCCTATTGGTACGGCTTCTCAGACAGCTGCGCTGCGGGCGGAGCCGCGGCGGGCGCGGGCGCCGCTTGGCGCGCCGCGCAAGGGGGGGTCGAATGGACGCGGGCGGAAAAAACAGCGGACAGCTGGACAGACAGGAGCTCATCTCCTATCTGCGCAGGCTGGCCAAATGGAAAAACAATGACGTGGTGAAGCTGGCCTTCCTGGAGCAGGAGCAGATCGGCCAGGTGGACCGGCTGGACCTCAGCGGTGTGGTGGAGCTCAGACGGAACGCCAACGGCACCTTTGAGGCCAAGTTCGTGGACAAGGTGCGGGTGCTGGCCATGCTCCGGGAGCTGCTGGACCAGCGCAGAGATGACCAGCTGGAGGGCTTCCTGGACAGCCTGTACCGGCCGGAGGAGGAGGGGTGAGGCGGCTGGCGCTGTCCCCCAGGCAGCGGCAGGCCATGAGCTGGTGGCGGGAGGGGGACTACGACGCCCTCATCTGCGACGGGGCGGTGCGCTCCGGAAAAACCTTCGCCATGGGCCTGTCCTTCTTCCTGTGGGCCATGACCCAGTTCCAGAGGCAGCAGTTCGGGCTGTGCGCCCCCTCCATCGGCGGCGTGCGGCGCAACCTGCTGGCCCAGGTCAGGCCCGTGCTGGCCGGGCTGGGGTTCCGCTGGGAGGAAAAGCTCAGCCGGAACGAGATCATTGTGCGGGGCGGGGGACGGGAAAATCTCTTCTGCCTCTACGGCGGGCGGGACGAGGGCAGCCCCGCCCTCATCCAGGGGGTCACCCTGGCGGGGGTGCTGCTGGACGAGGCGGCGCTGATGCCCCGCTCCTTTGTGGAGCAGGCCTGCGCCCGGTGCTCCGTGGCGGGGGGAAAGCTCTGGTTCTCCTGCAACCCGGCGGGACCCCAGCACTGGTTCTACCAGGAGTGGATCCGCAGGGCGGGGGAGAAGCGGGCGCTGTACCTGCGCTTTGCCATGGAGGACAACCCGGGGCTCTCCCCCAGGGTGCGGGAGCGGTATGAGCGGATGTTCCGGGGCGCCTTCTACCGGCGGTACGTGCTGGGAGAGTGGACGGCAGCGGAGGGGCTGGTGTACGACTTCTTCGACCCCGCCGCCATGCCCCAGGCCCCGGAGGGGCCCTTCCAGCGGTGGCGGATCTCCTGCGATTACGGCACCAGAAATCCGGCTTCCTTCGGGCTGTGGGGGAAATTGGATGGAATCTGGTACAGAATCCGGGAGTTCTACTACGACGCCCGGGAGCGGGGACGGCAGAAGACCGACGGGGAGTACGTGGAGGAGCTGGAGCGGCTGGCCGGGGGGCGTTGCATCGAAAGGGTCATCGTGGACCCGTCGGCGGCCAGCTTTATCCAGGCGCTGCGCCGGGCCGGATGGCCGGTGCGCCCCGCCGACAACCGGGTGCTGGAGGGCATCCGGAGGACCGCCGGGGCCCTGCGGGAGGGGCGCGTTGTCATCTGCCGGGAGTGCCGGGCGGCGGCCAGGGAGTTTGCCGCCTACCGCTGGGAGGACGGCCGGGAGGACCGGGTGCACAAGGAGGACGACCACGCCATGGACGAGATCCGCTATTTCGTGATGGGCCTGGAGGAGGGCGGCGGGACCGCCGCCAGGTTCGTGGAGCGAAGGGCGTTCTAGGCTGTGGCGGGGCAAGGAAAAACAGGCGGGGAAATGCCCCAGAAGGGGGATTTCATACACAGTTCAGCGGCGAAAGGAGAAAAAAGATGGAGATCTGTTTCGAGGGCGTGGGCCAGACGGCCGCCACCTTTCAGGCGGAGGAGGGGGTTCAGCCCGGCATGGCGGTGACCCTGACCGGGAGCGGCGCCGTGGGCAGGGGCGCTGACGGCGCGCTGCCCTGCGGCGTGGCGCTGGGCCGCGTCCGGGGGGGCGCGGCGGCGGTGCAGATCGGCGGCGCGGCCAGGGTGAGCTACAGCGGCGGCGCCGCCCCGGAGGCGGGCTGGCAGAGCCTGGTCTGCGACGGCGCGGGCGGGGTGCGGGTGAGCGGCTCCGGCGGGCTGAGCTGCCTGGTGCTGGCGGTGGACACCCAGGCCAGGACCGCGGTGCTGAAGCTGTAGAAACGGCGGCGCGGACACAGGGACGCCCCCAGCGGGGGCGGGACATGGATACGACAAAGGAGGAATCGCGCATGGCCCAGAGATTTGACAATTTGAAGCTGGAAAAGGGCATGTACCACGAGGCGGGCAGGTCCTTTACCCAGGTGCTGGAGCGGCTGGACCCCAGCGAACAGTACCGGGGCTCCCCCCTGGAGGGGCTGGACGCCTACCAGCGGCAGCTCAAGCGGTTCGGCATCCGGGTGAAGGGGGCCGGGTCCGACCTGGTGGACAAGTTCTTCTCCACCTCCCAGTCGGCGGTGCTCTTCCCCGAGTACATCGCCCGGGCCGTCAAGGTGGGCATGGAGGAGGCCAACATCCTCCCCGATATCACCGCCACCCAGACCCTGGTGGAGGGGATGGACTACCGCTCCATCACCTCCGTGCCCGAGGATGAGCGGCAGCTCAAGCAGGTGGCCGAGGGGGCCGCCATCCCCCAGACCACCGTGCGCACCCGGGACAGCCTGGTGAAGCTCCACAAGCGGGGGCGGATGCTGGTGGCCTCCTATGAGGCCATCCGGTTCCAGAGGCTGGACCTGTTCTCCGTCACCCTGCGGCAGATCGGCGCCCAGATCGGACGGATGCATTTGGAGGACGCCATCGACGTGATCCTCAACGGGGACGGCAACGGCAATCCCGCCCAGGTCAGCACCGTGGAAAACCTGGGGACGCTGGCCTACAAGGACCTGCTGGCCTTCTGGAACACCTTCGAGCCCTATCAGCTCAACACCCTGCTGGCGGGGACGGACACCCTGCCCCTGCTGCTGGGGATGCGGCAGATGCAGGACGCCGCCGCCGGGCTGGACTTCCACGGCACCGGCAGGCTGATTACCCCCATGGGGGCCAGGGTGCTGCGCTCCTCCGCCGTCCCCAAGGGCAGGCTCATCGGCCTGGACAAAAACTACGCCCTGGAGATGGTCAAGGCCGGCGACGTGATGGTGGAGTACGACAAGATCATCGACCGGCAGCTGGAGCGGGCCGCCATCACCACCATCTCCGGCTACGCCAAGATCTTTGAGGACGCCAGCCGGGTGCTGAGCGTCTGATGGGCGGGGGCGGAGGAAACGCGGCCCCCCGGACCGGAGGGCGGGGGGCGGCGGCCGCCGCCCAGCTGAGGGAGGGGGGACGGCACCCCTTCCTCCAGCTGGACGGCTACGTGCCCCTCCACAGCGGGGAGACCGCGCTGTACCGGGCCATCCGGGAGGCGGTGCCCGTGGTGGACGCCGCCATCTGCAAGCTGGTGCGGCTGTGCGGCGGGGTGTCCGCCGTCTGCCGGGACCCCAGGGCCCAGGAGGGGCTGGACCGGTTTTTGCGCACCGTCCCCGTGGGGCGGGGGCAGAGGGGCTTGCAGAGCTTCCTGGACCAGTACCTGGACTCCATGCTGGTGTGCGGCCGGGGGGTGGGCGAGATCGTCCCCGCCCGGGACGGGCGGGACATCGCCGCCCTGCTGTGCGCCGACGTGAGGCGGGTGGAGATACGGGAGGGGGACAGCCCCCTGGACTTCGCCCTGTGCGCCCGGGACGGCGGCGGAGCCCTCCGGGAGCTGCCCCGGCAGGAGCTGCTGCTCTTCACCCCCTTCCAGCCCGAGACCGGCGCGCCCTACGGGGTGTCCATGCTGCGCTCCATGCCCTTCCTGGCGGAGATCCTGCTGAAGATCTATGAGGCCATGGGGAAAAACTGGGAGCGGATGGGCAACGTGCGCTTCGCCGTGATGTGCGGGGGGGAGGACGGCCTGGCCCAGGAGCGGTGCGCCCAGGTGGCCCGGGAGTGGAGCGCCGCCATGCAGGCGGGCCGGGACGGGGCGGTGCGGGACTTCGTGTGCGCCGGCGATGTGGACATACGCACCATCGGCGCGGACAACCAGACCCTGGACAGCGAGATCCCCGTGCGGCAGATTCTGGAGCAGCTGGTGGCCAAGACCGGCATTCCCCCCTTCCTGCTGGGGCTGAGCTGGTCGTCCACCGAGCGGATGAGCGCCCAGCAGGCCGACATCATGACCAGCGAAATCGCCGCCATCCGCCGCAGCCTGGAGCCGGTGGTGGAGCGGGTCTGCGAGCTGTGGCTGCGGCTGAAGGGGTTCGACGACCGGGTGGAGCTCCGGTGGATAGACGTGAATTTGCAGGATGAGGAGTCCCAGGCCAGGGCGGCGCTGTACCGGGCCCAGGCCCGGGCTGTGGAGGAGGAAAAGCATGCAGATCAGTAAGGACGCGGCGGTGAAGGGCATCGGCGCCCCGGAGGGGGAGGAGCTGGAGCGGATCAACGCCCTGGCCCGGCGGGAGCTGGAGGCCGAAGAGGTGTACACATTCGCCCTGCGGCTGTGCGACAACGAGGTGGACCGGGACCTGGAGCGGTTCGACGAAAAGACCCTGGAGGAGCTGGCCCCCCTGTTCGTGGGGGTGTCCGGGGTGTTCGACCACCAGTGGTCCGCCCGGGGACAGACCGCCCGGATCTACCGCACCCAGGTGGTGGAGGACGGCTCCCGCACCGCCGACGGGCGGCCCTGCCGCTGGCTCAAGGGGTGGGCCTACCTGATGCGCACCCCGGAGAACCAGGGGCTCATCGCCGAGATCGACGGGGGCATCAAGCGGGAGGTCAGCGTGGGCTGCGCCGTGGACCGGGTGGTGTGCTCCGTGTGCGGCCAGGAGCTGGCCGGCTGCCCCCACGAGAAGGGGGAGGAGTACGGCGGGCAGCTGTGCTGCGGGGTGCTCACCGGGGCCGCCGACGTGTACGAGTGGTCCTTCGTGGCGGTGCCCGCCCAGCGGAAGGCCGGGGTGGTGAAGAGCGCCGGGGCCCGCCGGGAGGACGAGGCCCGGCTGGGGAGAAGGTACCTCAAGGGCCTGCGGCGGGAGCTGGTGCGGCTGGCCGGGACCGCCGAGCCCGAGCTGGAGCACGGGCTGCTGGAGCGGGTGGCGGCCCGGCTGGAGGAGGAGGAGCTGCTGGGGCTCATCCGGCTCTACCGGGGCAGGGCGGCCCGCCTGCTGGGGCAGGGGGCCCAGCTGAGCTACCGGGAGGACCGGGCGGCGGAGGAGGAGGGCCAGGGGGCCTTCCTCATTTAGGAGGCGGGAGATGACACAGCGGGTGATGGAGCTGGCCCAGGCCCTGGGGGGCGCGGGCCAGGATGAGCACACCCTGCGCACCCTGTGCGCCGCCGCCTGCCAGGCCCTGGAGCGGCGGCTGCGGCCGGGCGTCGCCCCGGAGGACTGCGCCGGGGCCTACCCCCTGGCCGCCGCGTGGCTGGCCCTGGATTGGCTGCGGGGCAGCCAGGGGCTGGAGGGGATCACCGCGCTGTCCGCGGGGGACCTGAGCGTCCGCCGGGAGGCGGGGGGAGAGGCGCGGCTGTCCCGGAGGGCCATGGAGCTCATGGGGCCCTACCTGCGGGACGAGGGATTTGTATTTCAGGGGGTGGAGGGATGATCGAGGCCTTTGGGTGGGTCATCAGAAGCTATGGACAGGAGATGGTGTGCCGCGGCGGAGATGGGGAGGAGCTGGGCCGGGGTATGGCCATCCTCCGGCCCATGACCGGGGGGGACTGGCAGGATGCCGCCGGGGCCCTGGGCCGCTACCGCCAGGACCGGTTTCTGGCCCTGGCCCAGCCGGGGCTGCCCCTGGACCGGCTGGGGCCGGGGGGCTGGCTGGAGTGGGGCGGCGGGCGCTATGAGGTGATGACCGCCCGGCCCGTCTGGGTGGGGGGACAGGTGACCCATTTGTGGCTGGCCCTGCGGCCCATCGGGGAGGACGCGCCGTGAGCGGGGCGCTGTGCGGACTGCGGGAGGCGGTGGCAGATCAGCTGCGCCGGGGCGGGCTCCCCGCCGTGGCCGCCATGGAGGGCCGGAGGGCCGGACGGTGGCGGGAGACGGTGGCGGCGGTGTCCCTCAGCCGGGTGGCGTGCGCCCCGGGGGGGTTCCAGGACTACCTGGGGGTGTGGACCGACCCGGACTCCGGGAAAAGGCGGGAGGTCTACGGCAGGCAGGCGGAGATCACCCTGACCCTGGACATCTACGCCCCCAGAGAGGGGGGCGAGGGCGCCTGCCAGCGGGGGGCCGAGACGGCCGCCGAGCTGCTGATGTGCCAGGGGGCGGCGGGGCTGGCCGCCCTGGAGCTCCGGTGGGGGCCGGTGGAGTTCCGGGAGGAGCTGGGCATGTACCGCCTGCCGGTGAGCTGCCGGTGCGGGGCCTGGCTCACCGCCCGGACGGACGGGGAGACGGGCGTCTTTACCGATTTTGAGGTGAAAGGGAGGACCATATGAGCGGAGGAACCAGGCATGAGAGACCGGGGGTGTACTCCTCCTACGAGGCGTCCAGCCTCACCGCCGCGGCGGCGGGGGGCGGCGGCGTGGCGGTGGTGGCCGCGGCGGACAGGGCCGGGCTGGAGAAAAGCTACCAGTGGACCAGCTTCAGCCGGGCGGCGGCGGACGTGGGGGACTGCGCCCTGAGCCGGATGGCCCAGCTGGCCATTCGCAACGGGGCGGGGGTGGTGTACGGCGTGCCCGCCGGGGAGGACTATGAGGCCGCCTTCGCCACCGCCGCCGGGCTGGAAAACGTGTCCGTGGTGGTGTGCGACAGCAGCCGGCTGGAGGTGCAGCAGGCGCTGAAAAGCATGGTGACGGAGTGCTCCGCCGCCCGGCGGGAGCGGATCGCCGTGGTGGGCGGCGGGGCCGGGGAGAGCGTGGAGCAGCTCACCGCCCGGGCCGCCCAGCTCAACTGCGAGCGGGTGGTGCTCACCGCCCCCGGCGCCGGGGACGGCGCCGGCGGGGCGCTGTGCGCCGCCGCGGTGGCGGGGGCCATCGCCGGCGGCACAGACCCCGCCCTCCCCCTGGGCGGGGCGCAGCTCTACGGCCTGACGGGGCTGGAGCTGAGCTATGAGGACGGGGACATCGATTTGCTGATTCAGGGGGGCGTGACCCCCCTGGAGGCCCTGGCGGGGGCGTGCTACGTGGTGCGGGGGGTGACCACCCGGACCAAAACCGGCGGCTCCCCCGACGCCACCTGGCGGGAGCTGACCACCATTCTGGTGGTGGACGAGGTCATCCCCGGCATCCGCAGGGCCCTGCGCGCCAAGTTCCGCCGGGCCAAAAACACCGCCCAGAGCCGGGGGGCCATCCGCTCCCAGACGGTGATGGAGCTGGAAAAACGGGTGGGCAGGGAGATTATCGACAGCTACGAGGACGTCACCGTCTCCGCCCTGGAGGACGACCCCACGGTGTGCTTGGTGGAGTTCGCCTTCACCGTGGCCCACGGGCTCAACCAGGTGTGGCTGGCGGCACATATTACGGTATAGCGCGGAGCAGGCGGCTGCGAGGGAGCTTGGAGCGAAGCGAGGGCGAGCGCAGGGGCGCGGAGCGGCCCGTAGACCAGCCCGAGACGGAGGGAAACCGCGCGTCGCGAACAGGCGAGGCGTGAATGGATAGCGCGGAGAAGCGGACAGCGAGAGAGCTTGGAGCGAAGCGAGGCCGAGCGCAGGGACGCACAGCGGCCCGGAGACCAGGCCGAGTCGGAGCGAAAGCGGCCGAGCGTCCAGCCGCCTGCGAGCGTGAATGGATAGCGCGGAGCACCCGGGAGCAGGTGGCTAAGCCTCGGAGCGGAGTGGACGGCTTTTCGGCCCGAAGGGCCGGAAAACGGCGCGCGCAGCCGGAGAGGATTAGACACCGTCGCGGAGGGTGCACAGCGTGAATGGGATACAAGGAGGGAATACATTGAGCACAAATTTCAGCGCAGGGCTCAGCGCCGCGGGCTTCCCCACCAGCGCCGATATCTGGCTGGAGCTGGACGGACAGAAGGTGGCCGTGGTGCAGAGCTATCATTGCAGGACCACCCGCAGCTCCTACTGCGTGGAGGCATTCGGCGAGGAGGAGCCCGTGGCCACCGTCCAGGGGCCCCAGAGCTACGTCATCCAGCTCACCCGGCTGTACGCCACCGACCAGGCCATCGCCGACGGGCTGGACTTCTACGCCATGAAAAATTTCTCCCTGGTCATCTGCAAGCCCGACCGGAAGGTGATCTACTCCGACTGCCAGTGGAGCGACATCCAGGAGGACGCCCAGCTGGGCAAGACGGTGGTGGAGCAGCTCACCCTGGTGGCCAGGGGCAGGATGGAGGTGGCGGCCTGAATGGAGCGCGGACTGCTGGATGGGCCCCGCCGGATGAAAACGGACTGGGGCGAGCTGGGGCTGCTGTCCGCCTGGGAGGTGCTGGAGGCCCGCCGGGAGGGGGACGGCCTGGCCCGGGACGGCAGGGAGCGGGCGCTGTGCCGCAACGCCTGCCTCTTAGCCCGGGCGCTGACGCGCAGGGGACGGCCCGTGTTTGAGGACGGCGAGGCCGCCCTCAACGGGCTGCGGGTGGAGGAGATCGCCCAGCTCTCCGACGCCTGGGCGAGGTTCAACCGGGAACACAACCCCTCCCCCCTGGGGGACGGGGAGGAGATCCGCCGGCGAAAAAAAGCCTGGAGCACGCGGGTTATGAGCGCCTTCAGTGGCGCGTGCTCCGGCTGTTTGGCGCTCTGCCCACCGAGGAGCGGGCAAAACAGATGACCGACCGGGACTATCTGTGGTGCGCCCTCAACCTGGCCCTGGACCAGGAGGAGGAGCTGGCAAGGCTGTGCCCCGACTGCCGGAGACGGGCGGAGGAGGAGCCCTGCCCCGTGTGCGGCGCGGACAAGGGAAGCTGGGTGGTGAACGGCGGGTTCGACTGGGACCGCTACCGGGAGCTGAAGGGGGGCGGGGGCGGTGGTTGACCGGCTGGAGGAGCTGCTGGCCCGGCTGGAGGCCGAGGAGGAGCGGGAGGATTGGGAGGAGCCGGAGACGATCCCCGCCCCGGCGCCGCCCGCCGGGGGCCGGGACGGCTGGGAGGCGGATGGAGAAAAGGCGCCGGAGGCCCCCGCCGCCGGGACGGCGCAGGGGTGGACGGCGGAGAGGTCGGAGGGCCGGGAGTGGGACGGGGAGGTCCCCGACCTCCCGCCGGAGGCCCTCCCCAGGCCGGAAAGGGCCCGCCGGGAGGAGAGGCGCGCCGGGGAGCCGGCGGCCACGGGTCCGGGGACCGGGAGCGGGGGAGAGATGGAGGCGCTGTACCGGCAGGCGGCCAGGGCGGCCAGCCCCCTGCCCCTCGTCCCCCAGGCGGGACAGGCGGGGCGGAGCTTCCGGGGGGAGGAGCCGGGGCGGACCGCCGCCCTCACCGTGGAGGAGCTGGACCGGGCCGTGCGGCGGGACAGCAGGCGGTACGACGGGGGGATGGAGATTTATTAGGAAGCGCGGAGAAGCGGACAGCGAGGGCGCTTGGAGCGGAGCGAGGCCGAGCGCAGGGCCGCAGAGCGGCCCGGAGACCAGGCCAAGTCGCAGCGAAAGCGCCCGAGCGTCCTGGCCGCTTTGCAGCGTGACAGGGAAGCGCTAAGCCGTCGTGAGCAGCGCGGATGGAGCGCAGCGAAAGCAAAAGCCCAGGGCCCGCGGAGCGGGACCGGGTTTTGCTGGAGACGGAGCGAAGCCGCGCGTCGCGAACAGGCGCAGCGTGACAGGGAAGCGCGGAGAAGCGCCCCCCTTACAGGGGACGGCCTCCGGCGGCCTGCTTTCTCTCGCGCAAGAGAAAGCAGGCAAAGAGTGCGCATAGGGGCTGTGGCCCCTATGTACCCCAGGGGAGCAATTTACGGAGTGTGAGTGGTGACCCTTCCGGCGCGTGAGGGTCGGGATGCGGGGAGCCCTAATTAGGCTGCCGCATGTGGGCGCGGCACCGAGAAGGGGAGGGGGTCCACGGGCTGCGCCTGGGGGCGGGGTTTGCGCCCCCGATGTAAAAACCCGCCACCCAGGCGCGGAAGGTGTCCTGAGCCTGCGGGATGGATTGGAGAAAGGAAAGCGGCTGAGCGGCACCCATGGAGAAACGCATTCGAAGGCCTAGCGCGCCGGAAGGGTAACAGCCGCCCCTTCGTAAATTGGTCCCCCGTAGAACAGGGGGTTCTCAGGGGGAGGGCCGCCTGTGAGCAAGGCCCGCAGCGCGGGCCGAAGCCGAACCGGCGGACCTCCCCCTGAGCGTGTCTTTGGGTACTTTCTGCACGAGCAGAAAGTACCTGCCAGAAGCGCGGAGAAGCGCCCGAGCGGTGTGGCCGCTTCGCAGCGTGACAGAACCCGCCGGAGGCCAGGAGAGACAGAAAGAGAGGTGACTGCGATGATCCTTGCACCCATGCGGTTTAAAAATTTCGTGTGGCCCCACAACCCCAGGGTGTATGCCATCGCCTTTGAGCGGAAAATGGCGGTGCACAAAATCCCCTTCGGCCTGCACCATTTGCAGAGTTTGGGCCAGACCCGGCGGGTACTGCGGGGAGAGGGGGAGTTCGTGGGGGAACGGGCCTACGACACCCTGAAGGAGCTGGCCACGGTGTTCTACGAGGAGACGCCGGGGGTGCTGGTCCACCCCGTCTGGATGACCACGACGGCCTGGTTCGCCGCCCTGGAGCTGCGCCAGGAGCCCAAAAGGGACTATGTGGCCTACTCCTTCGAGTTCTGGGAGACCGAGGAGGGGGCGGGAGAGACCCGGCTGGCCCTGCGTGCCCTCCCCGGCGGCGGGGAGGGCGCCGGGACGCAGACGGGGGAGGAGCTGTGGCACACCGTGGCCCAGGGGGAGACCCTGTGGGGGCTGGCCCGGCGGTATGGGGTGGAGCTGGAGCGGGTCATCGCCCTGAACCCGGACATCCGAAACCCCAACCTCATCTTCCCCGGACAGCGGGTGAGAATCCGATGATGCGGTGCTGGGTGAGGATGGGGGACGGCGGGGAGATGGAGCTGCCCACCGCCGTCAGCTGGAGGTTCTGCTACGGCACCGGCACCCCCTGCGACAGCTTCTTCCTGCGGTGCCTGTGGGAGCGGGGACAGGAGGAGCTGCTGGGCGGCGCCTGCCGGTTCTATGCCCAGTGGGAGGGGGAGCGGGTGTTCACCGGGGTGGTGGACGAGTTCGCCGTGACCTGCGGGGCGCAGGGGCTCTACCTGGAGCTGTCCGGCCGGGGGATGGCGGCGCTGCTGCTGGACAACGAGGCCATGCCCGCCGAATATCAGCGGTGCGGCTGGGCGGACATCGAGGCCGGGCATGTGGCCCCCTACGGCATCCCGACGGCGGGGGGTGAGGGGCTGCCGGCGGTGGAGGGCTTCACCGTGGCCAGCGGCGAGAGCGAGTGGAGCGTGGTGCGGCGGTACGCCTGCTACTACGGCGGGGTGGTCCCCCGGTTCGACCGGGAGGGGCGGCTGGTGCTGGGCGGACACCAGGACGGCCAGGCGCTGCGGGTCCGGGAGGGCGGCGGGGTCACCGGCTGGGAGTACCGGGAGGAGCGCCACGGGGTGCTCAGCCAGGTGGCCGTGCGGCGGCGCACCACCTGGGGGACCCAGTGGGTGTCCGACCCGGAATTCATCGCCCAGGGCGGCTGCGCCCGGCGGGTGATCACCGTGCCCAACACCACGGGGACCGCCGCCATGCGCTACACCGCCGGCTATCAGCTGCGGGCGGCCCGCAGCGGCCGGGTGCGGCTGCGCCTCACCCTGGCGGGGGCGTTCCTGGCCTGGCCGGGGCAGTTGGTGCAGGTGGAGCTGGAGGGCTTTGGGAAAAACGGGATCTACCGCGCCGCCCAGAGCGAGGTGGCCTGCGGCGGCGGGGGGATCAGCACCACGCTGACGCTGGGGGAGAGGGACGCGATGATTTGAGAGAAGCGCTAAGCCGTCGTGAGCAGCGCGGATGGAGCGCAGCGAAAGCAAAAGCCCAGGGCCCGCGAAGCGGGACCGG
>ERZ808037.1501-NODE-1501-length-14772-cov-2.983668_pt1 | contig 14772 bp, 17 predicted proteins | sample MGYA00380190_ERZ808037 | MGnify/ENA primary metagenome ERZ808037 (study PRJEB31490, sample SAMN06133399) | mouse gut metagenome | isolation source: J9 | host: mice | place: China: Chengdu | collected 2015-05 ... | reverse complement strand
AGTCGAAACCATGTTAATGTCCTTGATATTTGAGGGACGTTTTCACACGTTTGCTCCGGTTACTTACCTAGACCGTATGGATCTGACAGTTATCAGGCCGTTAATGTACATGAACGAAGTCGATGTAATCGGTTTTGTAAATAAATATAATGTCCCCGTAGTTAAAAGTCCTTGTCCCGAAGACGGTCATACCAAACGTGAATATGTAAAAAATCTGCTGAGGCAGTTAAATTTGGAAAATCCCGGTGTAAAAGAGCGCATGTTTACAGCGATCAGAACCGGAAACATGAAAGGATGGGTGGAATATCTTGGCAGTAATAAAATCCAATAATTATCATGACGAACAAAATAAACAAAATATATTAAAAATGCGTGCTGTCTTAGAATCCCTTCCTGATTTCTGCAAAACTTTTTTTTACGGTATTGAAGAATATACTTCCACACGTACCAGACTTGCTTACGCATACGACATTCGTCTGTTTTTTGAATACTTGCATGAAACTAATGCATTATGCTGCAAAATGGATATAAAAGATTATCCGCTTTCCCTATTGGACGACATAAAACGCATAGATATTGAAGAATACCTGCGATTTATGGCTCTTTATCAAAAAGACGGAAAAGATATTTCTAATGAGGAACGTGGTAAAGCAAGAAAGCTTGCCTCTTTACGCAGCTTTTACAACTACTATTTCCAAAATGAATTGATAACTACAAATCCGGCCGCTCTCGTTCCTCTTCCCAAGCAGCATGAAAAGGAAATTATCCGGCTGGAACCAAATGAAGTCGCTATCTTGTTAGACCAAGTGGAGGATGGCACAAAACTGACCAAAAAGGAGCTGGAATATCATAAAAAAACAAAACTGCGTGATGTAGCGCTCCTGACACTACTCTTAGGAACCGGCATTCGTGTTTCCGAGTGCGTAGGGCTGGATATTTCCGATATTAATTTTGAGGTAAACGGAATTAAAATCAGACGCAAAGGCGGCTATGAAGCGATTATTTATTTCGGTGACGAAGTGGAAACTGCACTTTTGGACTATTTGGAAGAACGAAATCACATAATTCCTGCAGAAGGACATGAAAAAGCTTTATTCTTGTCATTGCAAAACCGCAGGATGGCTGTACGCTCTGTGGAAAATCTGGTAAAGAAATATTCTTCGAGAGTTACTACTTTGAAAAAAATAACACCACATAAATTGAGAAGTACTTATGGCACCGCATTATATCAGGAATCAGGAGATATTTATTTGGTAGCGGATGTATTAGGACACAAAGATGTCAATACAACCCGGAAGCATTATGCTGCACAGGCAGATGAACGTCGCAGAAAAGCTGCCCGAATGGTTCATTTAAGAGAGGAATAATCACCATACATGCAGACAGTTGACCGCAACTCCATAGATCAATGCCGGGACATGCGTTAAAGCACATCAGTTGCAAGTAATGTGCAGTTTGACGCATGTCCGTCTCTGGACTTCTTGCCAAGAAAGTGCAAAAATATCTCAGGACTAAAATAATGCAAATGCTTTTCCGGCAAATATTTTAGCGGACATATTCCGCAGAATAATATGGAACGATTATAAGCTGACCTGCAAATAGCGTTTCACCGGCATCTATATGGTTAATGCTCTCCACTTCTGAAATATATGCATTTTTATCAGTGTAGTAGTCGTAATCAATATATCTATCTGCAATGCTCCAAAGAGTTTCCCCTTGCTCCACCGTAACACTGGTAAAATATTTGAACCCCGAATTAGCCTGTACATTAATAGAACAGTATGATAAGGTGCAAACCATAAACATACAGATTACAGCCGCCGAAGCGAATCCTATAGTGAGACATTTATTATTTTTCATATTAACCTCCATATCTCAGTCCGATGTGACATAAATTCGGTTGAAAAATGTCGTATTTCCCATTACCCGCTCTGACGGGCATTCAAATCCGGATTGTGAACTGTACTTCTATTCATATGTTCTGAACATTTGTTCTGTTCCGTAATTGGACTATATCATAAGAACATTTGTTTGTCAACACCAAATCAGAACATATTTTTGGAATATATGTTTGCTTTTTCCTGTTCGATGTGATATTATAAAACAGAAGGTTGGAAGTTCTATTTATATTTTGATTCATTTTATTATTTACTTGTTTATGTATTATTTACTTGTTTATGTATTGTTTACTTGTTTATGTGTTTATTGATTCTTTTATATATTGAGTCATTTATGTATTGATGATTCGTATATTGAGTCATTAATATATTAGCTCATTCATATATTGACTCATCTATGTATTGTTTTATTTATGTATTGGATTATTCTGTTCTTATATTATTTGTATAATGAATCATTTATAAACAGGTTCTCATTATGTATAATTGTGGTAAACATAAACCGGTTCCGTAACCTGATGCTTTATGATAAGTCCCGATTTGACTTCGTGTTCCCAGTGAAATACAGTGGATGCATATATAACATTATAATTATTTAAGAAATGACTTTGACGTGCGGTGATATTAAATGAATCATTTAATTGAAAACATTGATAAACTTCATACAACAGAAATGGGCACAGAGCGGATAAAAAGGAACTGCCAAATTGAAACAGATGATGTTGTCCAATGGAGCAAGGTGCAGATTTTGGACGAAACCGCCATAATTGAGAGAATCGGGAAAAATTGGTATGTAACTGTAGGTGGTTATAAAATAACCGTGAATGCCCATAGCTATACAATTATCACTGCGCATAGGGTTAAAGCATAATCTGCATAATTTTGGATTCATGTTGTATTATGCATTGAAAACGAGAGCTAAGGCAGTGGGAACACAAACGGAAATTGGGAGTATGATAAAAAACCGTTCATCTTTCACTTAAGAGGATGAAACATATAATACGAAAGACAGAACTTGAAAACATCTACTTATCTGAAAAATATACATATTTTATGACTGACGTATGGCAGAAAGAAATAATTTGCGATGTAATTGAAAATTTTGAATTTGCTCTGAGAAGCTCTGAAAACTTATAATAAAAAAATTCTATTAGAAAGATTGAGGTAAAAATAGTATGGGATACGGAAAAATTTCAGTCAAGCAGCAAGAGATACTCGATTATATTAAAGAAGAAATCTTGAAGAAAGGATATCCTCCCACTGTAAGGGAAATTTGCGAGACCGTGAATCTGAAGTCTACTTCTTCCGTTCATTCGCATTTGGAAACTTTGGAGAAAAACGGGTACATCCGTCGTGATCCTACTAAACCACGCGCTATCGAAATCTGCGACGATAATTTTCAAATGGTACGGACGGAGATGGTCAGTCTGCCCATAATCGGAAATGTGGCTGCCGGACAGCCTATTTTGGCGGAAGAAAATATTCAGGAATACTTTCCGGTTCCTGCCGATGTAGTTCCTCAAGGAGATTCTTTTATCTTAAATGTCCGTGGTGAATCCATGATTAATGCGGGTATTTTTAACGGTGACCGTGTGTTTGTAAATGTCTGCGACACAGCCAATAACGGTGACATAGTAGTTGCGTTGATTGATGATTCCGCTACGGTTAAGACTTTCTATAAGGAAAAGGGATATATTCGTCTGCAGCCTGAAAATGATACTATGGATCCTATTATTGTGAAAGATTGTCAAATTTTAGGAAAGGTATTTGGAGTGTTCCGCTTTTACCGTTGATATGCTATCTTAGCTCTTCTTTCGGAAAAGCGTTTCCGGAAAATCAAAATTAATAAAGTAACTCCTAATTCGGCTTTATGTTCCCAGATGAATGTAATGAATAAATATTACTGTTAGATTATGCATATTCCTGTTTAGTATAGTGGAGGTAAATCTCAGAAATATGGTATGGCTGAATCCGGGTGATTACAAGAGTCAAGAATATGTGGAATTAAGGCTAAATGCGCCAAAAAGCGAAAAAATATGTCTGGAATTTAATCCTCTAAAAATGTCTTGTGAGCCTGACTGGAATCCAATATGGGAAGAGTGGCACTGCTATATTTCCCCGTTAAGAATTTATAAACAGGATTATGAACTTTTGCTTGACTACTTCAACAAAATATATCCTATCAAAGATGCCTTTAATGGAAAATTAGAACCGGTTTTTGATGTGTGTTTTTGTAATTGGATTGGAAAAAGTGATTGGCATAGGATTATTGATGAAATAGAGCGGGATTTGAACCGCGTTAGTAACGGTAAAAAAGGATTACTCACGGATTTTCTTGCATGGATAAAAAAGGCGCTTAAGCATACATCTGTTATTATAGTTGAGGGTAATTTATAAGTACTCATTTGTTTTAAGTCTGGTGACTTTGGGAACACAAAGTCGAATTGGGATTAAAGTAAAAGAGAAAGGAGATATGCAAATTTGGATGGAAAAACCACTGTTAAATACTTGCAGAATTATATAAAGCAAAAAGATTGTCATCCTGAATTACTAAAAGATTATTTTTTTAAGCTTTCAGAAGAAGTCGGCGAGCTTTCTCGTGCCATGAGAAAAGAAATGAAAGTATCAACTGTCAGGCAGATCAAAGGTACAATAGACGAAGAACTATGGGATATAATTTATTATACGATAGCTATTGCAAATATATATGATGTTGATTTGGAGCAAGTTATTAAGACTAAAGAAGCACTGAATCAAAGCAAGTATCCGTCAGCAGTTATATTTGAAGAAAACAGATGATTTACTGCTTTTATAGCTATATTGTATGATGATGGATTCGCGCCGCAGAGCGGCATATTTCCTCTGCACGAGACTGTGCATAAAAAGCCTCAGTATAGCCCATTTTTACTATACTGAGGACTTTTATCTTTTATCTCATGCACATTAAAACATTTTCTATTTTTACCGGAACCGGACTTTCATATATGCGATAATTTCTTCTACACATCTATCAAATCCCAGCTTTGAGCTGTCAAGACATAAATCATAATTTCTGGCATCAAACCAACTCCTGCCTGTGTGGTAAGTGTAGTAATCCGACCTATGCTTATCCGTTTTCTGGATAAATTTCTCCAGTTCCTTTCGGCTCATACTATGCTTTTTTGCCGCCTGCTCCAGACAGAAGTCTTTCGGCGCATGGATAAAAACGCTGAGGACATTGTCATAATCCTTCAGCACATAATCCGCACAACGTCCAATAATAACACAAGACTCTTCTTCAGCAAGCTGACGAATAATTTTAGCCTGATAATTAAAGAGATTATCTGTTGATGTAAAATTATCACTTTCCGGAGGAATCAATTCTCCGCCATATACGCTTTTGGCAATGTGAAACAACCGTGTACTCTTTACTTTTTCATCTGCATTGGCAAATAATGCTTCGTTAATTCCGCTGTCTTCGCTTGCCAGCTTCATCAGTTCTTTGTCATAATAATGGATATTAAGCCTTTGGGACAACATTTCACCTATTGTACGTCCGCCGCTGCCATACTGTCTGGCAATAGTAATTGCAATCTGCTCCATACAACAATCTCCTTTCTTATTTTCACTCATAAGGAATCCGAAAAATAACTTACATTTTCAAAGCTTAATACAATTAAGACTGTACCATCTAAAATTGATATAATCAAAATTAGAAAAACTACATTCCTTTTACACTTTCGCCAAGGTATGCCTTCTTTACAGAATCATCATTCATCAAATCATCTGCTTTGCCCTCCAAAACAATTTTCCCGGTTTCCAATACATATGCCCGATCTGCAATGGACAAAGCTTTTTTTGCATTTTGTTCTACCAAAAGAACGGTGGTTCCGCTCTTGCTGACTTCTTGTATAATATTAAAAATTTCATTAACAAAAATAGGAGAAAGACCCATGGACGGCTCATCCATAAGTATAATCTTTGGATGTGACATTAACGCTCTTCCCATAGCAAGCATCTGCTGTTCCCCTCCGCTTAAGGTTCCTGCCATTTGATTTTGACGTTCCTCCAATCGTGGAAAACGTTCAAATACCGTCTTCAATGTCTGCTGTATTTCGTTTTTATCTTTTCTGGTATATGCCCCCATTTTTAAGTTCTGTAAAACGGAAAGTTGTGCAAAAACACGTCTTCCTTCAGGTACATGTGCCATTCCCATCGACACTATTTTATGTCCGGGTATTTTAGTGATATCCGTTCCTTCAAATATCACACTGCCGTCCTTCGGTGCTAACAGTCCGGATACAGTGTGAAGAATCGTAGTCTTTCCGGCACCATTAGCTCCGATCAAAGCTATGACCTCTCCTTCTTCTACATGAAAGGAAACCCCCTTAATCGCCTGAATCATACCATAGTACACCTGTAAATCCTTAACCTCTAACATTTTGTAACCATGCCTTTCCGCTTCCTGTTATACATCCATTTCTTACCTAAGCTTCCCGAAATAAATCCATTCCCTGCCTAAGCTTCCCGAAATAAATCCATTCCCTACCCAAGCACTCCGAAATAAGTTTGTTCCCTATCTAAGCTTCCCACAATAAATCCATTCCTTACCTAAGTTTCCTGAAATAAATCCATTCCCTACCCAAGCTTTCCGATATAAGTTTGTTCCCTATCTAAGCTTCCCTCAATAAGTCCATTCCCTATCTAAGCATTCCGAAATAAGTCCATTACTCGCCTAAATATGCCTTAATTACCTCCGGATCATTCAGCACTTCATTTGTAGCGCCCTGACAGAGAACACGTCCAAAGTTCAACACAGTAAGTTCCTCACAGATACCGCTGACAAGCTTCATATCGTGCTCGATCAAAATGATAGTCATATCAAAATGCTTCCGGACAAATTTGATAGTTTCCATCAACTCTAAGGTCTCATTGGGGTTCATACCTGCCGCCGGTTCATCCAGCAAAAGCAGCTTTGGCTTTGTTGCCAGAGCCCTTGCAATCTCTAATTTGCGCTGTTTTCCATAGGGCAGATTGGCGGCAAGGACTTCTGCTTCTTTATCCAGATCAAATACTTTTAGCAGTTCCAATGCCTGTTCCTGAATCTGCCTTTCAACCGCGTAGTATCTGGGCAGCCGCAAAATCCCTTCCAGAGTGCTGTAATGCAGCCGGTTATGCAGTCCGACCTTAACATTCTCTGCCACGGTCAATTCCTTAAAGAGACGAATATTCTGAAAAGTTCTTGCAATTCCAGCATGATTGATATCAATTGTCTTTTTTCCTGTGATATCCTGACCGTCAAGGGTAATAATTCCTTCGTTTGGCTTATAGACTCCGGTCAACAAATTGAATACCGTTGTCTTTCCCGCACCGTTGGGACCGATGAGGCCATACAAACACCCTTTTTTTACTTCCATATTAAAATCATCCACCGCACGGAGACCGCCAAAGGATATGCCCAAATTTTGTATCTTTAACATTGTCATCCCTATTCAGCCTCCTTCGTCCGGTTTTTCTTTGCCTTCAGCTTATATACCATTTTTTCTCTCCATTGGATACATGCGGGCGCCCAGTTAAACAGCATCATTACAATCAAAACAATGGCATAAATCAACATACGATAATCATTCAGCCCCCTCAAAAGCTCAGGAAGCAAGGTAAGAATAACAGATGCAATAATAGACCCCCTGATATTGCCGATACCCCCTAACACTACAAATACCAGAATCATAATGGACATATTATATCCGAAATTTTTAGGTGTTGCACTCAAAGTAGACAAATTGTGGGCATAGAGAACCCCGGCTACACCGGCAAAAGCTGCCGAAACGGAAAATGCCATCAATTTATATTTTGTAATGTTGATTCCTACGGATTCCGCCGCAATCGTATTGTCGCGGATTGCCATAATAGCACGGCCGTCTCTGGAATGAATCAAATTCAGAATCACAAGCAATGTGATTAAAAGCAGGATAATTCCAACCGTAAAACTGGAATCATTCGGCGTTCCCGTAATCCCTTGTGCCCCTTGGATAATCACTCTTCCATTTTCCGACAAGTTTAATTCCAGAGTGCTTTTCGTAGAAAAATGCATTCCGTTTTCGTCAATTCCGATATAGAGCATATTGATCACATTCTTGGCAATTTCACCAAAGGCAAGAGTTACTATGGCGAGATAATCTCCCTTTAACCGGAGTACCGGAATACCGATCAACAGCCCGAACAATCCCGCACACAGAGCCCCTATCAGAATGGCAGCGGTAAACCGTATTCCGGCAACAGGAATGGCATCCTGCATACATTTTGAGAAAAAGGCACTGCTGAACGCACCGATACACATAAATCCGGCATGTCCCAGACTCAATTCCCCCAAAATACCTACCGTCAGATTCAAGGATACCGCAAGGATCGCGTAGGTACATAGAGGTACCAGCAACCCCTTAATCAAGCTGGACACGGCCCCCGCCGACAGCAGCACCTGCATAATAATATATACGCCAACCACCAGACCCAATGTAATGATCTTGCTTTTTAATGTCTTATTTGATTTTATGTTCATTAGGAATGTGTTCATAATTAACCTCCATGATGCCGTCCTACGGAACTTTTAAACTTTTTCCTGAATATTTTTTCCAAACAGCCCCGTGGGCTTTATCAGCAAAATGACAATCAATATAGCAAATACAATGGCATCTGCCATTTGTGAGGAAATATATGCTTTTGCAAATATCTCAATAATTCCCAGCAATATACCGCCGATAAATGCTCCCGGAATAGAACCTATGCCTCCAAATACCGCTGCAACAAATGCCTTGATACCCGGCATAGATCCGGTATAGGGATCCAGAGAAGGATACGCGGAACAAAGCAGTACACCGGCAATAGCCGCTAAAGCAGAGCCGATTGCAAAGGTCAAAGCAATAGTTCCGTTCACATTAATGCCCATAAGCTGTGCCGCACCTTTGTCTTCGGAAACAGCTAACATTGCCTGTCCCGCTCTCGTCTTTTTAATAAAAAACATCAGACCTGCCATAATAATGATACAGGAAATAATGGTAACTATTGTTTCTCCTGTAACGGTAATCTGCTCATCTGCAAGCTTTATGGCATTCATGGAAACAACGGAAGAAAATGCTTTGGTATTTGTCCCAAAAATCAAAAGGGCTACATTTTGCAGCAGATAGCTGACACCGATTGCCGTAATCAAAACAGCCAACGGAGAGGATGCCTTCCGAAGAGGCTTATAAGCCACTTTCTCAATGCAGACGCCAAGCAGCGTACAAATTACCACAGCCGTAACCACCCCTGCCACTGGCGGCAGCCCCATAGTATTGCAAATGGTATAGGTGGTAAATGCGCCGATCATAATGACATCTCCATGGGCAAAATTCAGCATCTTAGCAATGCCGTAGACCATGGTATAACCCAATGCGATTAACGCGTATACACTTCCTAAACTCAGACCGCTGATCAAATACTGTACAAAACTCATGTAAGAACCTCCATTTACCGGTGTAAAACAAAATACTTTTTGACGCCTATTTTATAAAGTATATCAGAAATAACTTTAAGAATCCATCTTTTCTTTTCCTTACATTCATTCTTCTGTCTTTTTCCGTTACCGTTCACTTGCTGCCCCCGCGAGGTGGCGAGGTGTTTTCACGCTGTTTCCGCGTGATAAACGCCTTCCGGTTCCTGAAATATGTGCTGAAAAGGGCAAGAACAGCGGTTTTGCATATGGCTGTCACCCCTTGCTGCGAACTCCATGGCCTGTCACACAAGAGATATTTGACAGCGTTCCGGCATCAGACATTTATAAAAAACAGATTCCTAATTTCATTTCTTAATATAGTAGATTTAATATATTATGTAAATAATGCTTTCCACCAGATGTGCATCGTCACGTAATTCTCCGGTTGAAACACGCTCTGGTAAAACGAATATTAATTAACTGACGCCTTGGCTTGTCTGATTTTTCATCTGCTTCGATTTCGTCAATCGACGCAGCCGCCGCTACGCCTCATTCCTTCGCCTTGCATATGAAATAATCATTCTGCGCCAATGTATCAGAAATTAAGTTTTGATAAAAAAAGAGCTGCCCACCAAAATGAGCAGCCCCCATTGGCTCTGTCAGATTACATCTCATTATAAACGCCGTCTTTAATAACAACAACACTGGGCGCTTTATCAGGCTCGCCGTCTGCGGACCATGTGATACCGGAACCTGTCAAACCGTCAAAGGTAAGTTCAACCATAGCGCTCTTAAGTCCCTCACAGATTGCAGACACATCATCAGACGGTTTCACACCGCTCTTTTCAATGATGGCTTTAATAATATAAACTCCGTCATATGCATCAGCAGCAAACTGATTCGGAGTTCCGCCGAATTTTTCCTCATAAGCGGTTACAAAATTAACAATATTTTCATCTGTGGATGTGGAAGCAAACGGAGTAAGGAACATAACGCCTTCTGCGAGAGAAGCGTCAAAATTCTCCACACCGCTCAAAATACCGTCCATACCGTCCACACCGAAGAATTGAGGGGCAAAGCCCATACTGTTTGCCTGTGTCAAAATCAAAGCCGCTTCATTATAATAAATAGGCAGGAAAACCATATCCGCACCGGAATCCTTTGCCTTCTGCAGCTGTACAGAGAAGTCTGTGTTGCTCTCACTGGTGAACGCTTCCGCAGACACAATCTCAAAAGAATAATTTCCCGCTTCCTTGGTAAAGCTTTCATAGATACCGGAAGAATAAGGATCCGAGCTGTCATAAATAATCGCTATCTTAGATGCCAGATTATTATCTCCGATGTACTGAGCGGAAACGGTTCCCTGCGCAGGATCGGAAAAGCAGACACGGAAAGCATTGTCGTGCTGGGTACACTCAACGGCTGTTCCGGAAGGAGTCAGCTGGAAAATATTGTCTTCCTTTGTCTTTCCGCCTACCGCGATACAAGGCTTGGAAGTAACACTGCCCAAAACAATCTGTACACCCCAATCCTTAATGGTATTGTAAGCGTTGATAGCCTTCTCCGGATCATGCTCGTCATCCTGATAATTCAACTCCAGCATATATCCGTTTACGCCGCCGTTTGCGTTAATCTCCTCCACTGCCAGCTGTGCCGCATTTCTTACTGCCTGGCCGTATGCCGCCGCATCTCCGGTCAAAGGTCCTGTACCGCCGATTTTAAAGGTATTTCCTGCATTTGCGTTGCTGTTGCCATCGGTTCCGCAGCCGGCCATAGCAAGCACCATAGCAGATACGAGGGCTGCACTGACTAATTTTTTGAATTTCCTCATAACTTCTCCTCCTTCTACATACATGTATACAATTATGTATCTATACATTTTTTTATATTACAATGTTCCCATTTTTTTGTCAATAATAAAAATGTATATTCTTTCTCTTTTTACAAATATTAATACTGCCGGCTCTGCAGAGAAGCATTCATAGAGCCGCGCAGAAATGAGGGCTGATATGGGAAATAAATATGTTGATGCTACTGCTCTTACCATTGCGATCATCGGTGCCATCAACTGGGGCCTGATTGGTCTGTTCCGTTTTGATCTGGTAGCTTTTATTTTTGGGGATATGTCATGGATTTCCAGAATTGTCTACACGATTGTAGGTACCTGCGGACTTTATCTGATCAGTTTCTTTATGAAACTATCCAGTAGAGACAGAGCGGAGGCCTGACATCCGGACAAACGGTAAGGCAGAAAAAATTTAAACTGAAAACGGTAAACAAACGGAAAAGGAAGCCGAAACATTTTGAGACGGCTTCCTTTTTTGAGCGCCCTCCAAAGGGGAATCATGGGGATTACTTTTGCTTCAAGCTTTCAGTCTCAACCTGTCTGCCGTCCCGCCAAATGCGCTCCAAATCATACAGCAGCCTGTTTTCTTTGTCAAAGATATGCACGATCAAGTCACCGAAATCCATCAAAATCCAGTTTGCGGTGTCATAGCCCTCTTTCTGTCGGCATAAATATCCTGCTCTGCCCAGTATTTCCTCTACATTATCGCACAGAGCCTGAATCTGGCTTCGGTTGCTTCCTCCCGCAATCAGGAAGTAGTCCGCAATTACGGATACCTCACTGATATCAATGACACGGATATCTTCTGCTTTTTTATCTTCTAACGCTTCGATGGCAAGTCTTGCCATTTCCATTGATTTCTGTTCCATATATCCTCTCATTCCGCCGTAGAAACGGCATTTCTGAATCTCTTATTTTAAACCGTCTTTATTTTGCCGGCTCTTTTTCGGCAACGCAAAAGAAGGTATCTTCCCCAAGTGGAATGCCCTCTATGATAAGCTATGCCTAAGAACTGCATTATGCCTGTGATTTGCTTTCTTCCCGGTAAAATTCCCAGGTTCTTCTGGTCATGGGATCCACATCATGGTTGCTTTTATCCAAATATTCCAGCGTATCCTCCAAAATCTTTAAAAGAGCCTTGTCCAAATCCGTAAATGCCAGTCTGCGGATCTCCTCCAAATTAGGCGCATGGTTCCTCCCCGGTTCTATATAATCCGCAATAAATACAATCTTCTCCAGAAGACTCATACCCGGCCTTCCCGTGGTGTGATTATGAATAGCCTGCAAGATATCCGGATCCTCCACCCCGTATTGTTCCCTTGCCAGATATGCCCCAACTTTTGCATGAAGCAGAAAGGGATTTGATTCTTCCGGCTTTGAAACAGGCAGCCGGTTCTTTCGACAAATGGACAGAAGCTCCTCACCCGAGAAGCATTTTGCACAATCATGCAGTAATCCCGCCGTCTCAGCGCTTTTCACGGAGGCTCCGTAACGCATGGCAAGGGCCGCCGACGTGAATTCTACTCCCAGTGTGTGCTCAAAGCGCTTCCCATCCTGCACTTTTTCGATTTCTTTTCTAAGCTTTCTCAAAGTATCCGCCGCTGCTTTCATTTTAACGATAAAGCCCCTTTTCTTCTATATAAGATAACACATTGCCGGGAACCATATAGCGCACGCTCTTTCCAAGTCTGAGCCGTTCCCTGATTTCCGTGGAAGAGATAGAAAGTCTTGCAAAAGAAAACAATAAGATTTCGCCGCCAAAACGCTGTTCCAGCTCTTTTTTCTTCTTCGTCATCTCTTCCGCAGAGGCCTCGTCTCTCACGGCGGCTATGATCTTGCAGCACCCGAGAATCCGTTCCGGACACTTCCAGTTTTCCAAAGTAAACAGGCAGTCCGCTCCCACAATAAAATAAAACTCGTCCAAGGGATATGTCTGAACCAGTTCTTCCATAGTCTCATAACTATAGGTATAGCCGCCCCTCCTGATCTCCAAATCAAGGCATTTAAAATGATCATTCTCCTCTGCGGCCAATTCCGTCATCCGCAGCCGGTCTGCAGCCGAAGCGACTTCTTGTTCCGATTTCATATAAGAAACCGCATTGGGAATCAACCATATTTCATTCAGGCCCATTTCGCTTCGCACCCATTCCGCCAGCAGCAAATGTCCCATATGAATGGGATTAAAAGTGCCGCCCATAATACCGATACGTCTCATCCGGATCTATCCCTCTGATTCTCTGTTCCAAGTCTCTATATGCTGCTTCGAGTCTCTGTATGCTGCTTCGAGTCTCTGTACGCTGCTTCGAGTCTCTGTACACTGCTTCGCGTCTCTGTACACTGCTTCGTGTCCCTATATGCTACTTCGTGTCCCTATATGCTGCTCCGAGTCCCCGCTCTTTGTTGCGATTCTCCGTACAGCATTTCATATTTCCCGTTCTAAAGTTCCTATTTTTGATTTGCCGCCTTGGGCAGAACAATCTTAGGCTTGTCTTTATCCGGTTTATATAGAACAATCTTCTTGCCGATCACTTGTACCAGCTGGGAATGGGTTCTCTCGGAAAGAACCTCCCCTATCTCCAAAGGATCATCGGCACAATTTTTCAAGACCGCAATTTTAATCAGTTCATTGTTGTTAAAAGCTTCGTTGATTGCCTCTGTAAATTCAGGCGTCAGGCTTGATTTCCCCACCTGAAAAATAGGATTCAATTTGCTTGCAAGGCTCTTTAAATAAGCTCTCTGTTTACTGGTCATTATTTCCGCTCCTCGTTTTTTCATACTTCCGGACATGCCGGCGCAATCGGCGCAAACCGATCTGACGGAACTGAAAGTTCCGCCGCTTAACAACACAACTCATACGTTTTCAGAGAGCCTACCCTATTTATAATAATCAAAGGACAGTCCGTACATGCGAACCGTATCGCCCTCTTGGATGCCAAGCTCCTCCAGCTGCTCCAAAATGCCGTTATCTTTCAAGAATTTCTGGAAGAAAAGGAAACCCTTTTCGCTTTCTAAATTTGTATAACCCAGCATTTTTTCGATTCTGGGGCCTTCTACCACATATTCATTCTCTTCCTCATCATACTTTACGGTAAAAGGTTCATTGGAATAATCGCCCGACTGCATCTCCGGAAAATATTCCTGTTCAAATACGGTAGGTTCCTCACCGATATTCTGCAGCATCTCATAGACATGGTATAACAGCTCTTTCACGCCCTCTCCGCTGACCGCGGATATCGGATACACCCTGATACCTTTCGGCTCAAATTCAGCCTTAATGGCATCTACAGGGCTGCTGTCCGGATCATATATGGCATCAATTTTATTCGCCGCTATCACCTGCGGACGCTTTGCAATCTCGGAATTATAGGCATCCAGCTCCTTATTGATGGCATAAATGTCCTCTATAGGATCCCTGCCCTCCGTTCCTGCCGCATCCACGATATGGATGATGACCTTGGTGCGCTCGATATGACGCAGGAACTCATGTCCCAGACCCACTCCCTCGGAAGCGCCCTCGATCAAGCCGGGAATATCCGCAATGACAAAGCCCCCCGTGCCTTCCAAATCCACCACGCCCA
>ERZ808037.1496-NODE-1496-length-14884-cov-4.015601_pt1 | contig 14884 bp, 12 predicted proteins | sample MGYA00380190_ERZ808037 | MGnify/ENA primary metagenome ERZ808037 (study PRJEB31490, sample SAMN06133399) | mouse gut metagenome | isolation source: J9 | host: mice | place: China: Chengdu | collected 2015-05 ... | reverse complement strand
CGGACTATACGGAAGGAAAAGAAACTCTGAAAAATATTGTAAAAAAACGGGCGGATTTGTCTCTGTTTACCGAGGAGGCTCTGGAGGAACTGATTACTTATACGGGCGGTTATTTAAGAGACTTGTTCCGGTGTATTTGCGACGCGGCCTTACGGGCAAGGCTTCGGAAGTCTGCCCGCATAGAACTCTCCGATGCGGTAAAGGCGCTGGAGGTTCTGGAATCCGATCTCAACGGCAGATACGGGGATGAGCTGATCGGTAAGATGGAGGAGATATACCGGGGTGGGAAATATGTTTCTTCATCGGAGGAAATCACCACATTGCTGCAGATCGGCGCAGTTTTGGAATATAACGGGACGAGGTGGTGCGATCTGCATCCCCTTGTGGAAAAATGGCTGATTCGGAACCGCAGGATATCGTAATATTCCGGGCATCGGATGAGCGTTATCTAATTGACAAGGAGGTATATGCTATGGACGGAGTTTTCGGCGATAATGGGGAGCAGTTTCAAATGCTGTTGATGACGCTTGAGGACGTTAAGACCGGCATATGCCTCTTTCAGTCCGAAGAACAGTCTAAATGGGTGGAGCAGATACGGAAACATTTCAAAGGCAGGGAAATCACGGTTCACAATATTGCGGAGGACGACGAGAAAGCGGGAATGCCGCTTATCTCTGATTTTAGGCGGTGGGCCGGAGAACGGGATGCGGAGATCGTCATTGTGTATAATATACAACTGCTGGGGCTGAGGTTTGGCGACCGGAAGGCGGCGGAACATCTGAATTTCATGCGGGATCAGATTCAAGCCCTCGGTAAGCTGTTTCTGTTTGGCGTTTCCCCTTATTTCGGAATGCTTTTGTCCCGGAATGCCAGAGACTTATATTCCTGTATCCGGTATCATTTTAAGTTCATCGGCTTTGTGGAGGAGGGGGGCCGGATAGAGCGGGAAGACTATCGGGAGCCGGGGGGCGATTATGCTCTGGAAATAGAAAAATACCGGGAATATAAGAGACGGGCGGAGGAGAAGACGGGGGAGGAGCAAATCCGGATTTGTCTGGACTGCATGGACAGCTGGCGGCATGTCAGGGGAAATTTGTCCTATCAGGAAAAGGCAGAGATTCGTCAAATGGCGGAGCTGGCAGACCGGCACTATAGGGAGCTGGCAATTCAGTTATCGGATGTGGAGCAGATTTGGATCCTTGCCGATACATGGATGGAAATGGAGGAGAAGGAGAGGGGATTTTACTGGTATAAGCTGACGGCGGACAAAATCAGGGAAGAGCTGGGAGAGGAGCATGAGCTTTATGCGGACGCATTGAAGGGATTAGCCGATTATTATATGTTGTGCAGCGATTTCGAGCAAAGTGCAAAATATTGCGATCAGGCTCTTCGCATTTATGAAAAAAATAATATATCCATGGAAGGAAACTATTATGATGTTCTAATGCGCAGGGCTATTTTGCATCGAAGGAAGTCGCAGTTTGATCAAGCCCTTGCAATATATGATAAACTGATGAAGTATTATACGAAAAAATACGGTTCCGGGTACGTCGGAAATGCAATTTGCCTGAACAATATCGGCAGAGTTTATGAAGAACAGGATGATGCGTGGGGGGCGTTAACTAAGTATCAGGAAGCGTTGAATCTGCTGCTGGCATCGGGAGAAAAGAGTTTTTTGCTGGTTGGGCTGTATTATAACATTTCTTACATTTATTTGAGAAACGGGGATTTGAATACGGCATGGAAAAATATCAGAGTGGCAAAAAGAGAGACTGTAACTGTGTATGGAGCTGAATCGGCTCACCTGATCAGGATATATAATATAATGAGCTGCATTTGGCGTGAGCGCAAACAGCCTGATAAAGCAATCGAATTTCTGGAAAAAGCGTTAGAGTTGATTGGACGGACACATTCGGATGGGACAGAGAGTGCAGCATCCACTTATTACAATATGGGGAGTGCTCTAATTATGAAACAGGATCCCATATCTGCAGTATCCCTTTTCCGCCGTGCACTGACGCTTCGATGTAAAATATATGGGGAATCAGATATTCGGGTTGCCGCTGCTTATGAGGGATTGGCGCTTGCCTTCCATCAGCTTTCCGATGTCAATGCATGTAGGGAAAGTCTCAAGAAAGCATTGGACATCTATCATATATTATATAAGAAAAACAATTTAAAGGCAGGAGAAAAGATAAAGGAGCTGGAGCAGTTTATGGATTCCTTGGAGTAAAACGGCAGCAGGAAAATATCTTTGATAGATATACACGGCATTTTTCATCGGGATTTGAGTCGCAGCGAAGCTACGACATGGAGGTTAGCATGAAAGACAGAAAAGAAGTAATCAATGAATATTATAATAATTATGATGAAGATAACAGGCTTGCAAAAGATCACACCCACAGCCTTGAATTTATTGTGACAAAAAAGTATATAGGACGATACTTAAAGGAAGATGATAAGATACTGGAAGTGGGGGCCGGGACAGGCAGGTATTCGCTTTACTATGCATGTAAGGGTTTTGATGTAACGTCCATCGAGTATACGGAGCATAATCTTGAGCTGTTAAAGAGCAAGATCAAGGATACTATGCACATAAGGGCGGAACAGGGGGATGCGGTTGACTTATCCCGATTTGAAGATAATTCTTTTGATGTAACCTTGGTATTGGGACCCTTATACCATTTATATGATGATCGGGATATTGATAAAGCTATTAAAGAAGCCGTCCGCGTCACGAAAAAAGAAGGAATCATTGCCTTTGCATATATTTCCAGTGACGGAGTCTTTGCCAATTGGGGAGTGGACCACTTAATAGACGGTTATCCCGATGATTTTGATGATACGTTTAAAATGGTTAGATACCCCGAAGGAATCTTTGCGCCTTTTTATATAGAAGAATTTAAAAACTTGATGAGCCGTTATAATGTGACGCCTTTGCATAATGTATCCACGGACGGCATTGCATATTTAATAGGGGATAAGATTAACCGATTATCGGATGAGGAATTTAACGTATGGGTAAAGTACCAGATGTCAGTCTGTGAAAGAGAGGATTTGCAAGGATACAGCTGCCATATGTTATATATCTGCAGGAAGAAGTAGTAACAGTTCAAGCAGTCTGTCTGAACTGCTGCAAGAAATAAGGAGTAGTATGGCTTCCAAGAGCTTTGGAGAAGGAAGCATTAAATAAAATGAAAACAAAAGCAAAATCATTTGAAATGGATCTCTGTGAAGGCTCTCTTTGGAGAAAGATTTTATTTTTCAGCGTTCCGCTAATGTTATCCAATGTCTTACAAGTAGTATTTAACATGTCCGATGTGGCTGTTGTGGGAAAGTTTGCCGGTCCCATCGCTCTTGGCGCAGTAGGTTCCACCAGCATCCTTGTGACGCTGTTTACGGGAATTCTTCTGGGACTTTCCAGCGGTGTCAACGCCCTCACGGCGCTTTATATCGGTTCCAAAAACGAGGAGGATGTGAAAGCGACCGTACATACTGCCGCCATATTGTGCTTTGCTGCGGGGGTGCTGATTACTCTTTTGGGAATCCTGTTCTCACGCCCCATATTGACCGCAATGCATACGAAAGAGGAGCTCATCGAAGACGCCCTTCTTTATCTGAGAATCTATCTGCTGGGCATGCCGGCTCTGGGGGTGTTTAACTTCGGAAACGCAGTCTTGAGCGCTGCCGGTGATACGAAACGGCCCTTATATTATTTGACTCTTGCGGGGATTATCAATGTGTTGATGAACCTGTTTTTTGTCATTGTGTGTCATATGGACGTAGTGGGTGTTGCGGTTGCCAGTATTCTGGCACAGTATTTTTCCGCGGTGATGATTCTCGTCTTGCTGCTTCGGACAAAGGAATGCTTCGGGCTGCAATTTCGTTCGCTGAGAATTTCTTCGAGTAAGCTGAGGAGGATACTTCGTATCGGTATCCCCTCCGCTTTTCAATATGCCATATTTGCCATTGCCAATCTGTTTGTGCAGACAGGCGTTAACTCTTTTGACCATGTTATGGTAGAAGGAAATTCCGCCGCAAGCAACGCGGATCCACTGGTCTATGATATGATGGCGGCTTTTTACACTGCCTGTTCCAGCTTTATAGCCCAGAATTACGGGGCACGGAAAACAGACCGTATTCGGAAGAGCTATCTCATTTGTATGCTTTATTCCTTTCTGGAAGGGCTGATTTTGGGAGTGGGGCAGTATTATCTGCGATATCCTTTCTTGTCCTTGTTTACGGACGAAAGCGCCGTGATAGATGCCGGAATTAAGCGTTTATCGGTTATGGCACTGTCTTATGCCGTGTCCGCTTTTATGGACAACACCATTGCCGCCTCCAGAGGGCTGGGTAAAACCATACTTCCTACGGTTATGGTGATTCTGGGTTCCTGCGTCTTCCGCATTCTATGGATATATACCGTGTTCGCTTATTTCGGCACCATTGAATCGCTGTATCTGCTGTATGTGTTTTCATGGTCTATTACGGCGGTAGCGCAGATCCTTTATTTTATCAAGGTGTTCCGGCAGGCGGATGCCCCGTAAAGGGGCTGTTCCGCACTTGCTTCTGCCGATTTTCCGCCGAAAGCATCCGGGGTTACTGTTTTTTAGAGTCTGGCATTTTTCGACACGGAATTAAACCATTAGGACAATGCGAAGAGATTCATACGGGATGAAGGCGAATAAGAATGGATTGCCAACAGTGCAAAATACTATTTAAAAGCCTTGCAAGGAGAATTAAAGGCGGCAATCAATAGAATGGATTCGTACATAGCAGAAAGCGCAAAGAAGCGATAATACAATAGGCGGCATTTGTTACAATGTCGCAGCCTGTCATCCTTATTATTCATATGAAAATTAAGAAATGTTTGTTTTTCTCTGTGTATTGCGGTTTTTTGCTGCTAAACGAAACGCTTTTTCCATTGCAGGAGTAAGTTCGGGAGAATCCTCATCAAATACAATCTTCCTTTTTGCCGCTTCCTCTATTTGCTTGATTTGTTCCTTTGTAGGTTTCTGGTTTCTATCCAAAGTAACTGTCCGTATCATAATAAATGCTCCTTTCTGTTTTGGTGGCAAGCCTTGCCGATATTAGACGTATGTTTTCTTTTCGCTCTGTATAAACAACAAACAGAACATCATTTACCATTCCAATAGTATTATAACGGTCTTCATTAATACTGTGTTCCATATCATATATTTCAATACGGTGTAAATCGTTAAAAACTAACATTGCCGTTTCAAAATCAATTCCGTGTTTCTTTAAATTTAGTTCGTTTTTATCATCATCCCATTCAAATTTCAATATACCATTTTCCTCTACTTTCTTTTGCGTATAGATATTATACACTATTTTGGCAGGAAATAAAATAGTATTTAATATGTTTAAGTTGCCAAAACAATTCGGACAATATAAAAAACAACAGGCAGCGGCATTATAAATATGAAGTGATAAATGAAGCGACTTTTTTGTAAATCTTCGGACGGCATTGTTCCTGATAAGGACAACCGGCACAATGATTTCTGTCAAATGATACCCTGCATTGTCATCATGACATTGGGAGTGAACAGTAACACAACATTTTTTGCGTCCTTATGCGATTGTATGAATTATATTGTAAATGGCAGATAAAAGTTCTATAATCAAATGCATAAATTAGGTGTTGCAGAGGTTGTTCATAGGAAAAAGGGGATAGGCGGTATATGCCGCTGCGTCGCCGCGAGGCGCCGGAATATATTCTGAGGGGAAATCGGACGGCTGTTTCGATAAATGGAAATACTGCAATAGGTTTACTTAATAATTGGAGCGAAAGAAAAACCATTAGGACAATGCGAAGAGATTCATACGGGATGAAGGCGAATAAGAATATTAACTACATGAAATATGCTTTGGTCGCAGTATGGAGTGCTGTACTTCTGCTGCTGGGAGGCTGTTCCAAAACAGAGGAAGGTACGTGGAAACAAGAGTATGAAAACTGTATGGCCGTCATGGAACAGGGCATATCTGATCGTGGCATGGCAGGGGGACAGGACCTGTTGGACTATGAAAGAAATGCGAGGGATAATACAGTAATATATTGGCAGGATTCCCTCAATGCTTTCGGCGAATGTGTGGAAGCATGTATCAGAAACCTGTCCGGGAGCATGGCTGGGGAGGAAAACGTCTACCGAACGGCAACACTTTTGATGGCGGTAACGTGTGAGGAACACAACGGTTCCTATAAATTTGTGTATGAGCATGAGGAAGATATAGAAAGGATACAGGAAGATTTCAAGGCAGTTATCGAAGGTGAAAATCCGATAGACGAAAGTATGGATTCACTTCGTGAAGACTTTGGCTGCTATTACTATGCAGACACCCTTACATCTGAGATGATGGCGGAGGCGTGGCAGAAAGAATTCTATCATTGTCTGGATCTGGAGAGAGATAGAGTAAAGCAGTCAAATATCACAGATAAAGAGCAGATTCTGGAGGTTTTGAAGGCTTGGGAAGATTTCTTCGAGGAATGGGCAGTTAATGAAAGCAGATGTAAATGGCAGGAATTCCGTTATGAAAAACGGTCAGGCAATGAAGGACTATATGAATGGCTAAGGTCAGGAGGGGGACTGTGTATATGGCAGGCGGAAAGCGAAGCAAGAATATTCCGCACAGGAACCTTGCTGTTGATAGACGGCGTGGAGCAATCCGGCGGTAGTTATGCATTCATTTACGAGGAAGAGCCGGACAGGCAGGAACTTATAAAGCAACTTGGAATCCATCCTGATACAGAGGAAGGTACATGGAAGCAGGAGTATGAAATCTGTCTGGCAGCAATGAAATTAGGTATATCCAGATATGATGTGACCGGAGCAGATATACCCTATGAAAATCTGCCGGATTTTGAGAAAAGAGTAAGTGACAGATCAATGGAACTATGGCAGGATTCTCTTATTGCCTTTGATGAATATGTGACGGTGTGCATCAGGAATCAGACAGGGGGCATAGAAGGGGAGGAAGAATTCTACCGGATGGCAGTCCTCCTGATGAAAACTTTGTGTGAGAGCCGCAATGGCCATTATATGTTGGTTCATGGACATGGTGAAGATCCGGAGAGGGCACAGGAGGATTTCAAGGGAGTCATTGAAAAGGAAAATTCCATAGATGAAAGCAGCAAATTATTTTATGAGGAGTTCGGAAGCTTTTATTACTCAGAATTTGTAATATCTGAAATGGCAGCGAAGGCGTGGCAGGAGGAATTCCATCATTGTCTGGATACGGTGAAAGACAAGGTAGAGCAGTCGGATACTGTGGACCAAAAACAGATGCTGGAGGCATTGAACGCCTGGGAAGATTTCTTCGTGGCATGGGCGGACAATGAAGATGCATATGAATGGATAGAGGGGGGGACAGGATTGAATATAGCCAGAGCGGATAGTAGGGCGGAAGTATTTCGCATAGGTACCATGTTGCTGATAGAGGGTCTGAAAAGCTCCGGCGGCAGCTATGAGTTTATTTATGATAGTGAACAGGACAGACAGTATCTGATAAAAGAGTACTACGATTAAAATGATGCCGGAATCATGCACCCTGCACCCCGCGTCAGGGAGTATTTTAATCAATGGCATATCACCTCGGAAAATTATAATGCTTCTTTCTGGTTTGGTGGAAAGTCTTGCCATTCCTTCCACTTGAAAAAGAGGACAGGTTATAAAACCTATCCTCTCATACTTTTAGAATTCTTATATTTCTTAGCCAAAGTATCTCTCAAGCAGTCCTTTCAGAGCTTTTCCGTGTCTTGCCTCGTCACGAGCCATCTCATGCACGGTATCGTGAATTGCATCCAAATTGTTCTTCTTAGCACACTTAGCCAGATCAACCTTACCTGCAGTTGCACCGAACTCACAGTCAACTCTCCATGCCAGATTCTTCTTGGTGGAAGCGGTCATGTTTGCCTCCAGCTCGGAGCCTAACATCTCTGCGAACTTAGCGGCATGTTCTGCCTCTTCATAAGCAGCTTTTTCCCAGTAAAGACCGATTTCGGGATATCCTTCACGATGAGCGATGCGAGCCATGCAGAGATACATTCCGACTTCGGAGCATTCACCGTTAAAGTTAGCCTTCAACTGCTCGAAGATAAACTTCTTGTCTTCATCGCTGATCTCGGAATTGTTCTTAACAGTGGAAGCGTAAACGCCGAACTCATGCTCTGCGGCGAGAACCAGATCGCCCTCAACTGCCTTGAACTTATCGGCGCCTGCGTGGCAAGTAGGGCACTCAGCGGGTGCAGCGTCTCCTTCATAAATATAACCACATACCTGACATACAAATTTCATAATACTTATCTCCTTTTCTTTTAAAAAATTTTCTGACGTTAAGAAAGCTGCTTCAGCTTTGCACAATTGCCGCAGATTCCATAGAAGTGAGTCACATGGCCTGCAATATGCCCGTCAAAATGTGCACCTGCAATTTCCAGAATCCCCTCGATACTGTCCATTTCCAGATCTATCACACTGCCGCATTCGGTACAGACAAAATGATAGTGAGGGGAGGTATCGGCATCGAAATGATCCACGCCGTCACCCACGCGCAGGCGGGCAATTTCACCGATATCTGCCAAAAGTGTGAGATTGCGGTACACCGTACCCAGACTGATATTGGGATTTTGTTTCCGTACATTCATATATACAATATCTGCGGTGGGATGGTCTTTTCTGGCCATCAGGAAATCCTTGATCATCTCCCGCTGTCTGCTGTACTTCAGCGCTGCCATATCTACTCCTTTCTAAAAAATAGGAATCATTACTATTTTTATTATACATACTTTATAAAGAATGTCAATAGATTTATTCAAATCCTTTCCAAACGTCCTCCCAGGCGGCTTAATAGTTCGTTGGTGATAGTGCCGCATTGGCAGGCAAGTTCCTCGGCGGTTATTTCCTCTTCACCGGAAACGCCTATGAGAACGGCTGTATCTCCGGCGCAAGTCTGCGGAACCTCGCTGATATCAACCAGAGTCTGATCCATACAGATTCTGCCGATAACAGGGGCTTTACAGCCGTGGAGCAGTACATAACCCTTGCCGCAGGACAGCTCTCTGGGCAGGCCGTCCGCATAGCCTACGGAAAGGACGGCAATATTCATATCCTTTTCCGCTGTAAAGGCCAGCCCGTAACCTGCGGAATCCCCGGCATAAAGAGTGCGGACGGAGGCAACACGGGCTTTCAGCGACAACACAGGAGTCAGGTTTTCACGGAAGAGAAAGCTGTCTTCCATGGTACTTGCCACTCCGTAAAGGGCAATGCCCGCCCGCACATAGTCCGCAGGCAGACCGGGATAGTTCAATAGGCCGTAGCTGGACTGCAGATGAAGCCTTGGACAAGGAATGCCTTGCTCCTCCAGAATATCCGCAACATGATAAAAGGCTTGAATCTGGCTTTCGGTAAAAGCTTCATCTTCCGGCAGGGGGGAATCACAGGTGCACAGATGGGTAAACATGCCGTCTATGATCAGATTTTTCATTTCAAAAACTGCCAGAATCTCCTCTCTGTTTTCACAACGGATACCGATACGGTGCATTCCCGTGTCTATTCCGATGTGGACATGAAGCATTATGCCTGCTTGCGACAGCAGCTCGGCATATGCATAGTCGAGGACGGTTTGAGTCAGCCTATAACGCGCCAACAGGGGAAAGTCCTCCGGCGGGGTATATCCCAGAATCAGGATTTCCCCCTTTATGTTTGCTCTTCGGAGCGAAATGCCTTCGGAAAGGCAGGCAACGCAGAAAGCGTCCACGCCTAATCGGTTCAATTCCCCGGCAATGAGTTCGGCTCCATGCCCGTAAGCATTTGCCTTTACCGCAGGCATCAATCGGCAGCCCTCGGGCAGAAGAGAGCGCAGGTATTCCGTGTTTTGAGCCAGCGCGGAGGTGTCCAATTCTATCCACGCCCGCCCTGTTGAGGAGGGTGTGTGTTGTGAAGACGATGATTTTCCGGATAGACTGCATTTCAGCCGGGCCGTCTTGGAGGAATGTACCGCAGTGTTCAGCCCAAGCGGCTTTTCGGAGGAATCCGTCCGGCGCAGCGTCTGCTTATCATGAGCGGTTTGCCGGAAAAAGGCAAGGACTTTATTCACAGGGAGAAAAGTCATTCCGAAACCGGCGCCTACGGACAATAGAGATACGGCAAGGTAGTGTACGAAACTGTTGTCCACCAGAAGGGGCGTCAAATGCAATATTTTTGCAATTCCCCGCACCACTATGATAAAAGCCGGATGCAGCAGATAAATCCAAAGAGACGCACTGCGAAATCTTTTTCGGGGCGTTCCGGAAAACTGGGAAAGGCAGAGCAAGGTGCGGTATAAGGAAATCATAACAGGAACCAGCAGGAGATACATGCTGTCGTGGCGCTGCCATGAAAAGCTGCGGAGCGTGAAAGCTTCCGCCGTCATCAGCAGAAAGGAGATAAGAAACGCCGTCAAATAAACGGGCAATCCCCGTCTGCTTCCTTTGGTGCACCATGCACCCAATGTGAGGAACAAAGGGGCAAAAAACAGACCGTTTCGGGTGTAGGAGCATATTTGAAAGAAAAATTCATAGATTCCTTCCGCTCCGGGCAGTTTTTGTGCCAGTCCAAAGTAGCTGTCTCCCAACAGGCCGACTACATAGAGCACGCCGGACACCGCCAACATGCCCCTGAGCCCCAGAAAACGACTCATTAAGTACACCGTCAGAACACCCAGCAGGCAGGCGGGAAAGTACCATAGATGGTAAAAGGTTCCGTCGAACAGAAGCATTCTCAAAGCCGACAACGGCGTGAGGCCTTTATAATGGCCGGCATAGATACCCACGGGAAGATACAGCAAAATGGCCCCGGCATAGAGGAACAGAATTTTCTTTAAGTATGCCCATGGCTGGCGCTGTCCGGCACTGTTTCCCTTGGAACCGCCTGCCGCCCTCTGGCCGGATAAATCCTCCGGGGAGGGCAGGTCATTTTTGTCCGTAAATTTTCTGACTACGAACTGCCCCGTTACCATGAAGAAAAAGGGAACCGCGATTCTCGCCAGTACCCTTGTGAAAAAGAAATCACCTTCCGGACTGAAAGAGCCGAGGGGTGAAGTGTGTATGGCAACGACCAGCAGCGCGGCAATGAGACGGAATCTGTCAAGCCATCCGCAATTGTCTTTGGTATGCATCCTGTCTCCTCCATTCTGTGAAAATAAAACCGTCCGAGTTGTTGCCGGAGACGGTGTAGGGAAGAGAATCCGGCAGCTCTAACGAGGTTTCTCCTTTCTCTGCCCTGATATAAGATACAAAGGTAGTCCGGCTGCCCTCAGTAATTTGATAGGGCTTGTGATGAAAGGAAAATTGCTTGATAAAGTTGATATATTCTTCCAGACAGAATCCGTGGCTGACCATAATTTCCGCATGAGGGGCGCCTACATAGCGGAAATGCCAAGGCTCATGCCCGATGCCGGTGACACTTTCCTTTCCGGCGGGATAGCGCAGAATGAAGCCGTATTTTGCGGCTTTCTCCCGAAAGGTCTGGCAGATACCGGTATCAGGGAATTCCGGACAGATAAAATCCACATGTTCCTGCCGCAGTCCTAAGTCAATGGCCAATCCGGTCTGGTGTTCGCTGTGGCCGGGAAAAGCCACAAACTTCCGGGTAAATTCTTCTCCGTTTTCCTTCATGCTGTCATCCCAAATCTGCTGCTGTTCATCCTGCGAGCGCCATCCGCTGACAGGGACAATGTACCGCCAGCCGTCTATCTCTGCCATCAGCCGGGAGAGGAGGGTGGCGGCGGTGCGGTTTAACAGAATCTCCGGAGTATCGTCGCAGACCGGCATGAGAAGGCTGTGAGAAGCGTCCTTCCAGCCAAATTCCCGGTTTACCAGCACTAGGCTGCCGGTGTGTATGCTTTCTTGCGTCAAAGTCAATGGTTTCATAGTTCCTCCCGTTCTGCCCTATAGGCTTATAAATTCTTTTCCAATTGAGACATGTGTCCTGCAAGGTATGACGCATGTCCCGCAAAAAGTATTTTTCAAACATGCGCCGGACAAATCAATTTATGAGGCACATGTAGAGCATATATTGACTGAATTTGTGTGGGGCAGGCATTCTTGCTGTTCCAAAATCATATTTAAAATGTCGGCAAAAGAATATCCTGCAGCCTTCATCATTCCGGGATAACGGCTGTGCTCCGTAAAGCCGGGAATGGTATTTACTTCGTTAAAAAAGATTTCGCCGTCGTGAGTGAGAAACAGATCCACTCGGGCAAAGCCGCTGCAGCCTAAAGCCCGGTAAATTTTTTTTGCGGTTTCTTTTATTTCTTCTGCCTTCTCAGGCGCAATACGGGCGGGAACATGGATGGCGGAGGTTTTCAGCGTATACTTTTCGGTATAATCAAAGAAGCCGCCGGATAATTCGATTTCGTCCACCTCTCCGGTAATCAGATCGTTGGTGCCCAGAACGGCGCATCCCACCTCAAAGCCGTCGATATTTTCTTCCAAAATAACCTCATTGTCATATCGGAAGGCCAGTGCAACGGCAGAGGCAAGCTGTTCCGGCGCCGACACTTTCGTGACGCCGTAAGAAGAGCCGGCTTTGACCGGTTTCACGAACAGAGGATAACCTGTCTCTCCGGCAAAGGCTTCGGCATCCCCGAAAGCATCCCCCTGTTTTAATACCAATGCCTTGGGAACTCGTACTCCGGCCAGCTCTGCCAGCTTGTGTGCTCTGTCCTTATCCATACAGAGAGCGGAGGCCAGAGTACCGCAGCCGGCAATGGGGATTCCGGCCAATTCCAACAGTCCCTGCAAGGTGCCGTCTTCCCCGTTCCTGCCGTGGAGGACGGGAAGTGCGATGTCGATATTCAGGGAGTCCACGCCCCATGGCCGAAAGAGGAGAAGGCGGTGTTCTCCCCGGTTGGGAGAGAGTGCCGCGGGAGTACAGCAGCCGGAATGTTCCCAGCCGTCGTCCCGAATCATTTCCGGAGAACCTTCATAGAAATACCAATGGCCCTCTTTTGTGATGCCGATTAGGACGGGCTCGTATTTTTCACGGTTTATATGAAGGATGACGGAAGACGCGGAGGACAGAGACACTCCATGCTCGGAAGAGCAGCCTCCGAAAAAAATGGCAACATTTCTTTTTGTTTTACTTTTGGATTCTGTAATCATAAGTTTCTTAGACCCCTTTCTGCTAAATAATTCTGTTTTCCGGTACACCGTTTCGTAAATAGGCAGTTTATTTCACACAAAAAAGCTCTGTCCGATACCTGCTTTGCATGTACAAAGTGTATCAGGACAGAGCTTTTTATATATAATTCTTTTCTTGACGAACTCCTAAGGTTTTCCTACATAATTCTTACGATTTTCTTACGGTGCGGAGAGGGGCAGCGTGACCGTGAAGAGGACACTGTTGTTTTCGCTGGCGGCGGTAATGGTTCCGCCGTGCAGTTCTACGATTTCTTTGGAGATGGCAAGCCCTAAACCTGCGCCTCCGGTGGCAGACGAGCGGGAGGAATCCAGACGGAAAAACTGTTCGAAGATTCGGGAGAGCTTGTCGGGAGGAATGGTTTTCCCGCTGTTTTGCACCTTTACCACCACATGGTCCTCCTCCTTTTTCAGGGAAAGGAATATTTCCGTGCCGCTGTAGCTGTAATTAACCGCATTTCGCACCAGATTGTCAAAGACCCGCTCCAATTTGTCGGGATCGCAGAATATCTCAATGTCGGGGGAGATTTCCGTATGCCATGTCAAGTCCATGCTGTCTAAAATAGGTACAAATTCGCTTGCCAGCTGTTCCAACATCCGGCTCATGGAAATCTGTTCCGGCTGCAAGATCAGAGTGGTCAGGTTAAAGCGGGTGATATCGAAAAATTCGTTAATCAACTCTTCCAGACGTTCCGCCTTTTCCAGAGCGATTCCCGTGTAGTGCGCCCGAAGCTCGGCGGAAACCTGAGGCTCGTCCCGGAGTAGTGTAAGATAACCGATGACGCTGGTAAGGGGCGTCTTCAGATCGTGTGCAAGATAGACTAACATGTCGTTCTTGCGCTGCTCCGCTTCCTTTGCCAGCAAGGCATTGCGCAGCGCCTGCTCCCGTACCAGATTCAGGTTGTCCTGTATGTTTTTCAGTGCGGGGGACAGCTGTAGGGCAGTGCTGGCGGGAGAGGCAAGGGTTTCCGCCGCCTCCACGATTTCGTCCAGATATAACAGCGGCTTGCGGAGAAAGTGCCGGGTCACAAGGAACCAGCTGAGTACCCCGGCGATGCCAAACCAGCAGTATATAGTCTCACCGATAATACGCCCCAGCCAAAATATGATGCTGATAGTGTCCCCCGTGATCCTCCGATAAATCAAGTAAGCATTGTAAAATATCACAAACAGCACAACTAACAGTATCGGAAGAAAAATCAGGGATAAAGTATACTGCATCATAATATGCCAGAGGGTCTGCTTGCTGTAAGCGCTTAATTTCTTCTTGTTTTTGGCCGTATTTATAATTTTTGTCTGTTTCCATTTGGAAAAAATATTATGACTCAATGGTATACCCCACTCCCCATACGGTTTTAATATATTTTGGTTTTCTGGCCGGTTCTTTCATCTTTTCGCGAAGCCGTGCAATATGCGTCATAACGGTATTATTGCTGTCATAGCAGGCTTCACCCCACACGGAGGTGAACAATTCCTCGGAAGATACCACATTTCCTTTGTGCTCGCAGAGATAAAAGAGAATGTTAAATTCCATGGGAGTTAAAATCAACTCCGTCTCGTTTAGGAAACATTTGTGGCTGTTCTTGGAGATACGCAGACCGCGGATGGATATTTCGTCCGATAAAGCAGGCTGTTCCGCCTTGGTGTGCTGTGTCGCAATATTGTAACGGGTGTAGCGGCGCAGCTGGGTTT
>ERZ808037.1493-NODE-1493-length-14902-cov-5.238853_pt1 | contig 14902 bp, 14 predicted proteins | sample MGYA00380190_ERZ808037 | MGnify/ENA primary metagenome ERZ808037 (study PRJEB31490, sample SAMN06133399) | mouse gut metagenome | isolation source: J9 | host: mice | place: China: Chengdu | collected 2015-05 ... | reverse complement strand
AAGACTTCCATTAAGCGGCTCCTGCGCCGCATGGGGGTGGAATCCGCCGCCAGTGCCGCTGCTCCCAGGAAAGAAAAAGACATGGAGGTGATGATCTGATGAAACCAAAAAGCGGGCGCACCATTCCTTTGTACTTCAAGGTGTCGCCGGAGGAAAAGGCGGTGATCGAGAAGAAAATGGAACAGCTGGGAACCCACAATCAGCGTGCCTACCTGCGGAAAATGGCGGTGGACGGGTATGTTGTCCGGGTGGATATGACGGACGTGAAGGAATTGGCGGTTCTGCTGCGTAACTGCGCCAATAACCTGAACCAGATCGTAAGGCGGGTAAATGGAACCGGGAATCTGTATGAGGAGGATGTGGCGGATCTGAAAGTGAGATATGGGGAGTTGTGGGGAGCGTTTGGGGAGTTGCTTAGTAAGTGGGAGAAGTTATAATTCGTTTTCTGTCTTGGTAAGCGGCCTACGGCGGCGCTTTGGCTGACATAAAGGCACACCAGCCATAAAGAATATGGCAGACACAATCCTACCTTATAAACCTGACCGGGCACGGAGGCTTTTGGGGCTTTCCGTGCCCGGATTTTTATCTATACAAAAGTAAGTACATTGAGGTATAATTAAAATGGCAACAGAAAGCTACCACATGATAAACCTATATATCTTGTCGAATAATTTATATCGAAAGGACAAATTAGATAAAAATATGGAATTAAAAACAATAAAACAGCATTATGTACCTCAATTTTATCTGAGAAATTTTGAAGATAAACAACATAAACTTTATGTATATAATCGTCAAAAAGATAAATTTATAGAAAGCCGCACAAAGGATATTTGTCGTGAGAAATGTCTTTATGAAACACAATGGGAAAATGCTAATCCAAAACTAGGAAAGTATATATTGCCAAATCAAATTGAGGATGATTTTTCTAGGCAGGAAAGCAAGTACAATACATTACTTAAAAAAATCATTGATATTTGCTCCGAACCGAAAAATGAAAATGCCCTTATTTGTAATCAAACGGAGAAAAAAGAACTTGCGTTATTTGTTGCCAATATGCTTCTTAGAAATCTCTGGTCGCTGGAGCAAGCCAACATTGATGATATTCCTGACGAGCTTATGGAGGATAACGAAATTCAGTCAATCGACCAATTACTTCAAATGTTGGGCTTAGGGGGAACAGAATCACTAATAAAACATTCTAGTAAAAAAGTTTGGTTAGATAGTGAGTTGAATAGCGGAAAAAATGTTCCAACATTTATTGCTTGTGATTTACAAAAAATGTTTATGAGTTTTCTTGTCACACAAAGCGCTTATTTTGTCACAAGCAGTTTTCCAGTAATCTTTGAAACTTATAAGTCAGAGGATAATAAAACGCATTGTCAAAACTTATTTATGCCATTGTGTCCTAAAATAGCATTACAGTATACTAAAAACTTAACTATGAAAGCCTCCCATAACCGCCAGATACCTGTTTTCCCAGAAATTGTTGAAAAAATAAATCGTTTATATATGAAAGGAAGTCCAGAGCAGTTTCAATTTCTTATTTCACACAGTAATAACGTATTAAGAAATGTTATTCTATAATTAGCCAGAGGATTACATAATAGTAGAACTTGAGTAGTATTATGGAGAAATGGAGGTAGAAATGAATAATAAAAAAACAGATTTTTACGGGAAATTTGAGTTTAATGGTAAAAAATATCCTTTTCACTATGAGGATTCCTTTGTAACCGTTATTCAAGAACCATGGGAATATAACAAAGATTTTGAAAATGAATCTTTTGTTGAAAAAATTGTAGGATTGACAAATAGTAATATGGTAATTGTATTCCTTAAATGTGAATTTCAAGGAGGACTTTATAAGGAAATATATAGTAATATCATTTTTACAACAAAAGGATTTATTTTATTTGAAGAATCGGATGTTTCCTTTAATTGTATTGAGTTTGAGTCAGACGCATTAAATACATTTTATCCCCCTATTCAAATAATGGATAGAAAAGCATTATTTGATGAGAGGGCTTATAAAGTAAAAGATCCAACAGATATTACAGAAACCTTTGATACTATAATAAATGATGAAAAAATAGAAATGGAACTAGCAATCCCGTGGAAATTTAGCCTTCGACCAGAGGACAAAACCATAGGAGAAAAATACTCTGTTTGGCGAATGAAATTTGAATCCCCAAAACACAGTGAAGATATTGCGAAATATTATTTATATCTGCTGGACTTTCTTGTTTTCATCAGTTTTAGAAAAAATGTAACTATTGAGCATTTTACATTATATAATTTTGCAAATACAAAATATAATAAGGTTGGTATTGGAAAATTTTTTTCATACCAAAAAGGATATGATTCAAAAGTTGGAAATTCTATAATATTTGAAGATCTTACTCATGATGAAGTTAGCCGTCTTTTCGCTTGCATTGCTACGCAAAGAAATCAGAAAAGCTATAATAATTCATATATACCTCAAAACACAAAAAAATATCGTTCATTCAACTGGATAGATTGGTTAAATACTGCTTTAAGTTTTGAAGGTGAATATTCAAAGAAGTATAAAGATTTTAAATGCCAAAGTGATTCTAATTTTGCCAATGCTAAAAAATATCTGTTGGAACAAATTGATGAAAAAATCATAGAATCCAATGTTTCTATTAACAATAAAAAGAACAGAGCATGGACGAAATTTAGGCATTTAGTAGAACATACAGACACTCGTTTAGAGGAAAAATTTGATTTTTTATTAGACCACTTTTCTGACGAAATAAGTCTATTAAAAATCCAGTTTTTAAAAAAACTCAATCTATCTGATGAACTCAACTTATCTGATGAATATGCAAATTTTAGAAATCATCTAGCTCATGGCGATATAATTGAAATGAGTGATTCAAATGTTGTAAACTTTAATCTTATGCGTGTGTTCATTTATTGCCTTATTTTAGAGCGTGCAGACATTCCAAAAGATGTTAGAAAGAAAATTGTTGAGAAGCTGTTTCATTTATAGGGCAAACATTTATAATATTATGAAGCGGCAAATGAAAGCCAAAACTCTCAACAGTGTTGAGAGAATCTCAAAAATAAAATCTGAAATAGCAGCCATGGAATGTAATCGTTCTGTGGCTGCGGTTTTTTATGAGAAAGGAGCCGCCACCCATGGCAATCTCAAAGCTAAAGCCTCGCCATGCCAGCGAGGGGCGAAGTATTGCCGCTGTGCTGGCGGAGCGTATTAATTACAGCAAGAACCCGGAGAAAACAGACGGCGGACTTCTGGTCACTGGCTACCAGTGTTCCCCGGAAACGGCCTGGCAGGAATTTGCCGTTTCCAAACAGATCTACACCGCCACCACCGGGCGCAAACGTGCCCCGGATAAAGACGTGATTTCCTACCTGATTATCCAGTCCTTTGAACCAGGAACCATTACACCGGAGGAGGCCAACAAGCTGGGCTACAAGCTGGCTCTGGAATTTACTGGCGGCGAACATCAATTTATCGTAGCCACTCACATCGACAAGAAACATATCCATAATCACATCGAATTTAACAGCACTGCCCTGGACTGCTCCCACAAGTTCAATAACATCAAGAACAGCTATATCCCCCTGCGGAAAGCCAATGACCGAATCTGCCAGGCGTTTGGCCTTTCAATCATTGAGAACCCGGAGGAAAAAGGAAAACACTATGCGGAGTGGTCAGCGGAAAAGAAAGGCCAGAGCTGGAAGGCGCTGCTGCGGCAGACCATAGACCAGGTACTGCCAACGGTCAGCACCTTTGACGATTTTTTAGAGGCTATGCGGAAAGAAGGCTATGAGGTTGCCCAGAGCAACAAACTTTTAAAATTCCGTGCCCAGGGCCAGGAACGGTTCACTCGCTCCAAAACACTGGGAGCCGATTACACTCTGGAAGCCCTCCGTGATCGTGTAGGCAAAGCGAAACAGCCCCGGCGCAAGAAAAAAATCCGTCTGGAGAAAGATACCCGTATCAATCTCCTTATGGACATTCAGGCCCGCCTGCAGGGACGTGGCCCCGGCATGGAGCGCTGGATGAAGATCCACAATCTGAAAGAGGCCGCCAAGACCTTAAACTACCTTACGGAGCATGGCATAACCGACTATGACCTGCTGGCAGAGAAAGCGGAAAAGGCTGCGGCAGACTTTGAAACAATCTCCACTTCCATAAAGCAGGCGGAACATCGTATGGAGCAAATCTCCGCTTTAAAGACCCACATCATCAACTACGCCAAAACACGGGACACTTATGTTGCCTACCGGAAGAAAAAAGCCGCTGACAAACCAGCTTTCCGGGCTGCCCATGAAACGGACTTACTTCTCCACGAGGCGGCGAAACGTGCCTTTGACGCCCAGGGCGTGAAGAAACTGCCTACAGTCAAAGCGCTTCAAGCGGAGTATTCCGCACTGTTGGATAAAAAGAAAACAGCCTATGAGGATTACAAGCGGCTGCGCCAGGAGAACCAGGAACTGCAAGCGGTCAAGTCTAACGTGGACAGCCTGCTCAACATTCAGAAAGAGGAATATCACAAGAAAGAGAAAAACCAGGAACAAGACCGCTGAAAAAGTGTGAGCCGGGAACTATGGACAAAGGTTCATGATTCCCGGCTTTTCTCACACAATCAAGCAGCCATGAGTAAATAAAAAAGGAATCTTCTCCCCGCTTTGTTTTCAGATATGTAGGAAAGAAAGGGCTGGATTCCGTAGCCGCCGGCGAGTGGGAAATGTGTATAACTGGCCATGTTGCGGAGCTGTGGGAAATGCTGTTTGCAGGATGTGGGAAAGCTGCCCTTGCTTTTCCATAGGCTGTGAACAGCATTTTCCATGGCGAAGCGGCCAGTTATGCACATTTTCCACTCGCTTTTTTAGCGCAAAGCGCCCTCTTTTGTCTTTCAAGCGTAGCGTAGCCACCACATTTATGTGGTGTTCGGACAGAGGCGCGCCAGCACTCTGCCGGGGGTTTGGGGAACTCCCCAACAAGCGAGGAAAGCGATAGGCTTTTAGACCAGTCAACACGGAGTGTTGGGGCTAAAAGAATATCGCTTTCCATTGCTTGCAAATGAGTTATTAGAAAATACTAATAAATGCACAAACAATATATTGACAAAATTGTAAAGTTAAGGTATTATGTAAATGTTAGTGGTTACTAGAAAAAACTAATAACAAGCAGGGATGTGATAATCTACACACTATGCCAAAGGATGAATAGCATTGTATCGACAAGGAGCGGAGGTGGTTTTCTTGTTTAAAAAGTATGGTTTAAGCCGTTTATCATTACAGCTCATGGAATTGCTATGGGTGGTGGGGAAACCGCTTTCTTATGACGAAATTTTTGCTCTTGCTAAATCTAAGTGGGGCCAAAAAAGGAAGCTACGAAAGCTGGAATCCTGTTTATATGATTTGCAAAAAGCCAGTGCTATCATCAGGAATGAAAATATTACCGTTTGCACATATTGTGCTGCGTGTTCAAAGGGGGAATTTATTGAAAACTGGAAAAAAGAACAAATAGAGAATTATCTTAATGAACCAGGCCGCTTGTATGGGATTTTTCCAACAACAGGAAAATTGTCAGAGCAGGATATTGAAGAACTGCGAAAACTGTTATAGTGGCAAATAAACAATGAAAGTTCAAAAGAGCCTATGAAGGAGGCCCTGTATCATGTTTAAGACCCTTCTCATTGTAATATTTAAAAATATGTTTTTTGTTATGTCAGTATCAGGCACAGTTGTTTTTATTTTTTATATGCTATTATATCCATTATCCAGACGATATTTTTCGTTGAAATGGAGATACCGGATTTTAAAATTGGCAATGATGTTTTTCCTGGTTCCCTTTCCACTGTGTAAGTATTATGTGTGGGGATTCTTTTATGATCATTTGTCATGGATTCGGGAAATGGCCAGTCAATATGAATCTTCGGAAATAAATACGGACTACATCATTGTTGCCAATCGTGATTCGATATTGCTGTCGCCAAAAGTTCAGTCTGTTTATTTGACCGTATTAGTTATTGTGTTGATTTCTTCCTTTCTGCTATGGAAACAAATCACGCAATATCGGAAAATGAAACAAATATGTTTTATTGACTTAAGAGAATCGGCAAAACCGAAATTACAGAAATTCTTTTTTGAAAAGAAAGCAATGTTAAATATTAAAAGAAAAGTAAAACTTATCTGTTCTGAATACTGTGAGTCACCTGTTACAATCGGAGTACTATCTCCCACAATATTGTTTCCAATATGGGATAAGGACAATATGATAGATGATGAACTAAGTGAGTATATGATTACTCATGAATTGGTACATATTAAGCACAATGATGTGTTGATAAAATTGATAGGCTTGCTCGTCATAGCGATTCACTGGTTTAATCCGTTTGTATACTTGTTTATTAGTGAACTTTCCTGTATTAGCGAGATGTATTGTGACAGTGTGGTAATGGATGGAAAAGGGGAAGATGAACGTAAAAAATATGGGGGATTATTATTAAAACTGATTGTGGATGATGTTTCTTCAGATAAACAGCAATTTGTGGTGGGGTTTGCAAATCTTAGAAAAAAGAAATTGTATAAAAGGAGAATCTTAGAAATGAAAAGAGTTAAAAAATATAAGTCCTTATTATCTGCAATTATGGCTACTTTTATCTGTATGGCTGGAGGAATTACTGTTTTTGCATATCAACCGCCGAATACAATCACAAGTGAAACTAACAAAGTTCCTGGCACAGATATGTCTGTTCCCTATGAATCACTTTTTTCTGAGAAATTGTTATCGGATTGCTATGCTATCTCTGAGGATGGAACGGTTTATGATTTTTGTAATGTAAATGAAAATACCAAGATAAATTGCAATCATGATTATTCTGAGCCTGTAAATAAGACAGTTCATGTAAAAGATGGTAAGGGTGGTTGTGCGGTGTATGCTTATTCAGCGCTTAAATGTACAAAATGTTCAGACACAAAAGTGGAAGAATTATTGAGTACAGTTACTTATATGCCGTGCCCACATTAATATTTGAAAGGATGATATGATGAAAAAGAATTATGGTTTGACAAAAACAGAGGAGCAGATCATGGAACTATTGTGGGCGGCAGAGGCTCCCATGACATTCAGAGAAATTATGGATATTGCAACCAGTGAGTGGGGAAAAGCGTGGAAAATTCAAACACTGAATACATTTCTTTTAGGTCTGCAAAAAATGGAACTGATCGGGGCGGAGAAAGGTACGTCATGTAATTATTACTATGCTTTATGTACAAAAGAGCAACATATTCATAATTGGACTAAGAAATTAGTAGCTGAGTGCTACGGCAATTCCTTTAGCCGCTTTGTAGCCGCATTTATTGGAGATGGAAAATTACCAGAAAAAGATGTGGAAGAATTAAAAAAATTACTGTAAAGATTTTGTTTGCAATGAATTGACATGAATTAGTTTACTTTCAAAATTTACAGGGGAAAGGGGGGATGGCGTTAGCAATTATCTGTTGGAATTAGGCTTATTTAATCTCAAAATAAAAAAGGAGGAGAACTATGTATTTATCGAAAAAGTTTTTTAGGACAGCTTGTGCGGCATTTATGATGTCTGCATTATTAGCGACAACTGGCTATGCGGAGGAGGTATCAGCTTCAGAGGCTGTTGAAGTAACAGAGGCAGAAGATGTAGGTTTTCAGTCCCTTAATCTCGAAGGCGTGGAAAATGAGGAATCCGAAGTTCTTGGCGAGGTTTCTGGTAACATCGAATCCATGGAGCTTCCCTCTGAGGTAGAGGTTCCACGTCAGACAAGAGATGTAGGGAGTACGGACGCTCCGGTTTTTAATGTAAACGGCAATTTAGATGAGGCATATGACATTTACCTGACAACACTTCCCGGTCAGCAGCTTGCATTTTTCAAGTTGGAATCTTCTAATTCCGACCTAGCAGCTATTGTATGCGATGTAAGCGCAGATGGAACTATTGATTTATCTACAGGAGCCGGGATGATGGCTAACTCCGGTCATGGTTATGTTACTAAGTCAGCAGGTACATACGCTATCGTAATCACAGGCAGTGACGCAGGCGGCGACTACAAATTATATTGGAATGCGTCAAATCCGGCTGGGGCGAAGTATATCCTTAACGTGAAACCGGATCTTTCCAGGATAGATTTGTTCTACAGCAACAGCAAGGTATGCAGCAACGGAACAAATATTCTTAGCGATCTGTCATGGGATTATCACGAAACATGGCAGCAGACTGGTGGTTATACGGCAAGGGATATGAGCATGAAAATGTATTCAGCAAAAGGCATTTACAAAGGCTCTTTTTCAAGTAGTGCATACTCTGCACCCAATGCCCTTCTTGTTGATGTAAAAACCGGTTCATGGCTGTATTCAAACAGTTTTTATATGAATGTTGGCGGTGATGTGACTCATCAGATTAATTATATCGACCCGTCCGGGCTGAAAACTCCAAGGACTTTTGGCGAAGGCTATGCGGATTATACGGATCACAACTTTATTATTATCGACTTGGATAAATTCCAGGTTTGCGAATTTTTAAGTCCTTTTAACTATTTCTATACTGAGCAGGGCGGGCGCAAATTCACACTGAATAATCTGGTGCTGTATCCAGAATAAGCCGTACTTGTGGTATCTATGTGGGTCGCCTGAAAAGGTGCCCACATTATTAAAAAGAATGTATTAACCTGTTGAACTTTATTTTTAGAGATGAGGACTTTGGAATGAGTATTGAAGGAATTTCAGGAAGTTTGCCGTATTATTCATCTGGCAAAGTACGGAATAATTTTCAGGAATCATCTGGCTGCAAATCGGTATATGAAGCAGATCCGTCAGCTGTTATCCGGAAAGAGGAAGATGGGATTGTAGCAAAATCCCATTACACGGAAGATGAAGCATTATGGAATCAATACATGAAGCAATACCGGGATTCCCTGAAAATCGTGGATGGGAAACTGGTGGTAAATGGCGACCCCCGTAATGTTCTTTTAGGAAAAGTTTCAGGAGAAGAACTGGAACAGTTCCGGCTAAAGTTAGAGCGGGAAGGCATTGGGGACGATATCGACTGGCGGGGTGTAGAATCCGATTTTAAAAAGATGGACGTGAATTTTGATAATGCCGGTTACTTAAATACTAAAATCGACTACATCGCCTCCCGCTATGCCGTCTTAAAAGACCGGATTGAAAAAAACTATTCCGGTGATGAAAAGGAATTGCAGTTATCCAGGCTGAATGAGATTATGGATAACACCAAGAAAACAATTATTGATTCATACGGTGATTCTGTTGGCAATTTTTATGAGGAATACGGACATTCAGGAACCAGAGCAGAGTTAGCGGAAAGCCTGTCAAAAGGTATTGATCAGAGAGTTGCCCAATATGAAGACCATTTACAAAGTAGTGAGTCTTATGCCAGCCTTGGTGATACAACAGCAAAGTGGTTGCAGCAAGATGATGGTTATATGGCAGCACGCCTTCGGGAAGATATGGAGGTGTCTGGCGGTACATCAGCGCAGAGTGAAGAATCAGGTTATACCCTTAAGGATCTGGAAGTAGCTGGGGTGTATGCGGCTGAGTGTAAAGAAAGGCTGGATAACCAGGGGGTATTTTGGTCAGATAATGAGCAGCGTTTGGGATTGGATTTGGCTGTCCAGGGAATGAAAACAGATTACCTGGCAAACCAGGGGAATTTGAGCGGAAATATGCAAAATCTCTTACAGGATACCTTCCAAAATTATAAAGATAAATATGTGGATTTGCTGGAACAAATGCTTAAGGAAAAGGCCACACATTTTAATACCCCGATGAAAACCAGCATTAACCGGCAGGAAGTATCTGCAGTTTATGAGTACACTATGAGTCAATACCGCCAGTCAGGGGATATACTGGACGCCTTTACCAAAGGAGCCAAACACGCACGGTCGATATTTGAGGCGAATTTCTCCGATAGGGCGGGAAGTCCCGGAAGTTATTCCGCTAAATATGACTGGGACAATTTTTTTGACCAATCAAAATATACCTCTATCGCAAAAACAGACAGTTTGTATGAAAAATACAGTAACTCGATTAACCGTTTTCTGGGAAATATGAAATCAGATAATCATGAGATGACCCGCCTGTTTTTTAATGGCCCAGGTGATTATGGACTCAATCAATTTGCGTAGTTTTGTATCTTTGCGATGGAAGAAATCTATATGCATTGTGTTTGCGTAATGCTCATGTAGAATAATTAATAATCATATTTTAAGGAGGTAATGTCTTATGAAAAAGAAAATCATGTCACTTCTCACTGCTTGTCTGTTAATGTGCAGTTTCTGTGTTACGTCTGTAAGTGCGGCTGAGGTGGTTCCAACACAGGAATCTGAAGCTGTCCAGGAAGAATACTCTGCCCGTGCTACAGATTATTTCTCTGGACTCACCGGGACAATGAACTCATATAATGGCGGTCAATCCAGAATATTTGAGAGGTCTTCCGGCTCAATTCCTTCAAACTCCAAAATAACAAGCGTGGAGGCGTATGTCAATGTTTCTAGCGGAAGCTCACCATTTTATTTAGTAATAAAATCCCCTAACGGAATCATCAGGGAAACGTATGTCAGATCATCAGGATATTATACTTTAGATTTTTCGGGAGTTGACGCTTATGGAACTTGGCAGGTATATATCTATAGTACCGGCGGTGTTTCCACCGCAACCGCAAATGTGAAATACTATTACCAGTATACACAGGGTGGCTGGGACTGGTAAAACTTGAATGTATGAGCCAAAACAAGGATTGTAAAACGCACCCCTTGTTTTGGCGAATATTCAATAAAATATCCGGGAGGCATTTTTATGAATGTATCAATGACAGCTTCGGCAATGGCAAAAGAATATGTAAGGAATTGGAACATGAAACTTGAAAAAAATAATTCTTTAGCAAATGGCTCCGCACCACTGTCTGGGCATATAAACCCATATGAAGATCCTTGGATGGATATTACAAATCGTTCCCCGTCTGAATGGCAGAGAATTATACCGGTTGATGAAGATGTGGCAAATCAAATCCGAAGTATGGTAAAAGAAGATTTTGTAAAGAGATATGGAATGACAGATGGCAGCCCTGAGCATATAAATGACCGTGCCAACCTGATAAAAGGTTATACGAAAACATTACCTGGCGAGCAGCGCCTTGCCGCTACCTGGACACTGGAGCAGGTTGTGAGTGAAGAAGCCGCAAAATTTGAATCCATTATTTTAAAGCATGATCCAAGCTGGACATATGGAAAACCCTTCGATACCAGTATTTTGGATGAGGATTTAAACAATCATTTAGATATTTATGCGTGATTTTTATTGATTGTTGGTAAAGTACATGAAAACGGAGGAATTTATTGATGAAAAGAAAGATGAGGGCAATCATAGGTTCTATGTTGACGTTAACAATGCTGGCTGGAACATTCACCACATATGCGGAAGAACTTCCAGAGGCTCCAACGGATGAGTTTGTAACTGTTGAAAATATGGATAAAGTTGATTTGTCACTGCCAGAGGAAGAAGGGGCGGACTTGTCTTCACTTATCCGGGATATACCAGAACTGGAAGTTCAAACAGGGAATGAAGCGCCAGAAACATTCAATGCACTTAAAAAAAGGGATTCTACTTTGCCAAATGACCCAAAGGCAAAGATTACAGGCAGCTTGACGGAAGATAATTCTTCAGAGGTTCATCTTTTCTCTCTTACAGAAGACAAAGTTGTAGCTTTGAAATTAACTTCCCCTAATGAAACCTATGTGGCCTGGTTGTTTACTGTAGATTATGAAACAGGTACAGTAGAACCGCAGGAAGTTACTATTTCCAGCAGCCATACTTCCGCTAGTAATCCAACCTATATGCTGTTTCCGGCAGGTGATTATGCCTTTATGATATTATCAGCGGATGGTAACGTAGGTGATTCGTACACGTTCCAAATCAACGCAACAAATTCAAGTGAGAATTTGGACGGCATTTTGCTATGTACGGAAAAGGAATTCAATCTTCTTGTTGTAACTTTAGATGGCGGATTGTATTATGACGGAAAATATACTTTTAACCTGAATAACGTTGACCAGTTAAGCTGGAACCGGGATGAAGATCTTACATGGAGCGGCGGATATAGACATAGATCCCATAAAGTTTACAATGTACAGTTCGGAGGCATAAAAACACCATGTACATGGCGTGCCACTTCCGCCTCATCAGATAACGCAATTTTAATTGTCTGTGATGTAGGCACAGGTTTTAGCTATATGCAATCTTACTATCAATCCGGCAGTTCTCATGAAATGTCATTCGTAGACACTCATGGAAAGCGGACGCCAAGAAACCTCGATGAAGATGATTTGGCAAACGGCAACCAGCATATCCTTGTATTTGATGTAAATACAGGTAAAGTTATTGATTTTTACAGCACGCTGAATATTTATTATTTAAGTGGCGGCGAAAGCGCCAGCTGGACATTCCACTAAAACTTATAATATTTGAAAATTGAAAGGGCGATATTATGATAGTAGTTGATGGACAAAAATCCTACCAGGGAGCTTACGCCGAACGAGTACAAAACCGCCAACCCACACATCAAATGACGGAGGCGAAAAAAGACGCTTCTGCCAACCGTGTGAAAGAGGCTGTTTACGATTCGGTTTCTGTTTCAGAAGAAGGGAAAAACTATCTGGACAGGGAATCCGCAAAAACCGGCAGTGGTAAAAAAGCCCCGGAATTTGTAGAATACACTCGGTTTTATAAAGATGAACGGATTGCCAAATCCGGGGATTCTTTCTGGCAGAATACCGGAAGCCAGTATCTTGTGTTCAGTCAAAAACTGAATGAAAGCGGATTCTTTAATTCCATGTCAGACAAAGAAGTACGTGAGGCGGAATCCATATTAAGCGCCATTACAAAGGGCATGGACAGTTTGAGCAACGCTCAGTACCTGACAGGACAAGGGCCTTCTGGGGTTGACGGGAAAGGCTACACCCTTCCCACCTCCTATGAGGCAAGAATGGAGCTGGAGTCCTCTACGGCAGCGCTTATGTATTTTGGAGAAAAATATATTGAGGACGAAGGGCTGCGGAAAGAATTTGAAGGCTTAGTTAAGGATTATTACGCTCACAATACGGAAGTCTTAGGTGAGTACACGAACCCAATGGAGCAGATGGATAAAGCAGTGAGCAAATTCCATGAAAGTTCCGGGAACGGGCAGTACAATGACCTTTTCGCAAAGGCAAGTTCCCAAAATTCAGATCGGGTTGCTTATTCCAAATATATGGGGAGTGTCACCCATACAAAGGAGGAAGAACAGCAATATGGAAATGAGTTGTCCGGATTATTTGAGCAGCTGAAACGCAATCCTTCCGGTCAGGCTGATATTTGGAGCAAGATACAAAACACCATGTTAAATTACGCTACCAATGGAGGCGGCAGTGAGTCAATCCGGGGGCAGGTGCTTGCCGGCGCAAGTGATTCCTTTAGCCGTATGGAACATTGCTGGTCACTGTTACTGAATAACGAATAATCTGTACCACCACTATCCGAAAATTGATAAAAGAAAAGACCTTGCTACAAAATAAGGACGGGGAAGCTGCCATGTACCGGGAAATGGAAGGCAGTTTCCCCGCTAAAAAATATCTCTTTAGGTATCCCTATGGAAATATTTATATGAGATAGTAAAGAATCCAAACCTGAGAGATTAAAACACATTTTAACCTAACTTGAAAAGAATCGGGCGACATGGTTTTTTGTCTGACCGATTCTTTTTTGTTTTGAAAAGGATGATTTACTCCAAATTTTTTAAATCGGATTTATTCTGGACAGCCAATAACTGCTCTGCCAGATAATCCAAAGTCCCCAAAAGGATAAGCTGGTTTGTCCGGTTGCAGGCCCTGAACTTTCCAATGAAGCGCTGGATTTCTTCCTCCTGCTCGTCTGGGGATACATTAAACAAATCACTTGTGGACAGCCCCAGGCGGTTGATGATGGGAAAAAGAATCTCATAGGAGGGATTCATCTTCCCTGTTTCAATATTCCTGATGGTTTTCACGGATACACCGGACTGATCCGCCAGTTCCTGCTGGGTCAGCCCACAATGTTTTCTTGCGGTGCGGATACAAGCACCCAAATATTTTATCTTGTCAACCGGCATAATTAGTCACCTCGTATCTATTCTATCTTACCGGTTCATGGTTTCATATTACCTTATAGGTTCTCTAAAAAAGGTAATATTATGCCTATTTTGAATAAGCATACGATTCAGCCCCCTATGGGAAGTGGAAGCCAGATAAAAAAAACGGCTTCTCGTAGCAGGGCTTAATTGTGCGCCGCCTATGATTTGCTGTCGGAGGAAATCATGGCGGGCAATGTTTATCTCCAGAAACAATCCGTAAAACCAGGTAATAAGCCAAAAAAAGCATATACTTTTCAGGGGGATTCCCTACCTCGAAACAGGCACGATTAAGCCTATATAAACACCATTATCAAACCTTATACCAAACGCAAAAGTACAACGTCAGGATAACTAATCAATATCCTGGCGTTTTTATTTGTCGTTTTTTGTCGGATTCTCCCGCTATTCACCAGTGCCGTGGGCCGCCTTTCATCAATTTTCGCTTCAAAAAATTGATGAAAGGAGTAACCGGCAATGACCGAAGAATATTGGATCACTATTTTAAAAGAAGAAGACCGCTTGATAGACAACTCTGACCGGAAGTATCGGTATCACTGCAAGTCCCTGGAAAGCATGAGCGAGGAATTAACGTTTCAGGAACGCTACATAGATACGGAAGAAGATTTTACCCTGCTGTGCGGAATCAAAGACTTTACCGACCTGGTTCAGAATGAGGAATTAGCGGCTGGACTGCGCCGCCTCACTGACCG
>ERZ808037.1492-NODE-1492-length-14906-cov-12.828714_pt1 | contig 14906 bp, 12 predicted proteins | sample MGYA00380190_ERZ808037 | MGnify/ENA primary metagenome ERZ808037 (study PRJEB31490, sample SAMN06133399) | mouse gut metagenome | isolation source: J9 | host: mice | place: China: Chengdu | collected 2015-05 ... | reverse complement strand
GCCACCCGGATGGACAGGGAGGACAGCTCCCGCAGGGTGACGATCCCGCCGTCCCGGCGCACCACCGAGCCGCACAGACCCACCCGGTGCCCGCCCCGCAGGGTGACAAAGCCCTGCCGCACCCGATCCAGCGCCGTGTGGGCCGACGATTGGGTGGCGTTCTCCAGCACCTGGCGCAGCTCCTCCTCCCCGATGGGGGGCGTGTCCGTGTCCGCCTCTCCCCCCGGCAGCAGGGCCGTCATGGGGAAACCCCGGCGAAGCCGCACCTCCTCCAGCTCGAACAGCCTGTCCGATCCCAGTTCCCGCAGGCCCGCCCGCAGGGGCTCCGGCAGCACCGCCGCCGCCTGCTCCCAGGGATATCGCTTGTCCATAAAGTCACCGCCTCACTTGTTACCCCATTTCTATGAGGGCGTGTCCCACGATATGACCGGGTTGGAAAATTTTCAGGGATGGGCCGGTTTTTAACCCATTAGGACATGAAAAAACCGGCCCATTTCTGACAAGGGAAATTCCTTTCCACTTGCTTCTAATGAGCCGGTTTGCTTTGTTTTTCGTTGTTACAGGACGGATACAATCCGCCGAACGGCCTCCCGGGTGGCGTCCGCCTCTCCGAAAGCGGTGACCCGGACGTAGCCCTCCCCGCTGGGGCCGAAGCCCGCCCCGGGGGTGGTCACCACGCAGGCCTGCTTCAGCAGTACATCAAAGAAGTCCCAGGAGGGGGTATTGCTGGGGGTTTTCACCCACAGGTAGGGGGCGTTCACCCCGCCGTATACCGTCAACCCCGCGGCGGACAGGCCGTCCCGGATCACCTGGGCGTTCTTCAAATAGTAGTCAATGGCGGCCTTTGTCTGGGTCTTGCCCTGGGGGGACAGGGCCGCCTCCGCCGCCCGCTGGATGACGTAGGGCACGCCGTTGAACTTGCTCCCCTGGCGGCGATTCCACAGATCCCGCAGGGATACGCCGTCCCGCTCCAGCGCTTTGGGTATGACTGTATAGGCGCAGCGGTTGCCGGTGAACCCGGCGGATTTGGAGAAGGAGCGGAACTCGATGGCGCAGGTCTTGGCCCCCTCCACCTCGAAGATGCTGTGGGGGATGCCCTCCTCCCGGATGAACGCCTCATAGGCGGAGTCGAACAGGATCACGCTGCCGTGGGCGTTGGCGTAGTCCACCCACACCTTGAGCTGCTCATAGGTGGCCGCCGTCCCGGTGGGGTTGTTGGGGGAGCAAATGTAAATCAGATCCGGCGCCTTGCCCGCGGGCAGATCTGGGAAAAAGCCATTTTCAGCGGTGCAGGGCAAATAGACAAGTTCCGTCCACCGCTCCCCGTCGAAATCCCCGGCGCGGCCCGCCATGGCGTTGGTGTCCACGTAGACGGGATAGACCGGGTCGCACACCGCCACCACGTTGTCTACCGAGAAGATGTCCCCGATGCTGCCGCAGTCGCTCTTGGCCCCGTCGGACACAAAGATCTCATCGTCCGCGATCTCCACCCCCCGGGTCTGATAGTCGTCCCGGATGCCAAAGCGCAGGAAGTCGTAGGCGCAGCAGGTCTCCTCACAGTAGCCCCGGAAGGTCTCCTTCACTCCCATCTCCTGGGATGCCTTCACCATAGCCTCCACCACCGTGGGGGCCAGGGGCAGGGTCACGTCGCCGATGCCCAGGCGGATCAGGGGCCGGGGCGGGTTTTGGGCGGAAAAGGCCCGCACCCGGCGGCCGATCTCGGGAAACAGGTATCCTCCGGGGAGCTTTTTGAAATTCTGATTGACGCGGGCCATGGCCACCACTCCTTCACTTTATCTGGTTAAATCATTGTATCACAGAGAAAGCGCCCCGGTCAATCGGCAACTTCGCCATCAAAGACGGTGACCGCCGGGCCGGTCATAAACATATGGCCGGTTTTTTCGTCCCAGCGGACGCTCAGATCTCCTCCCGCCAGGTGGATCACCGCCTCCCGGTTCAGCTTCCCCTGGGCGGCCATGGCCGCCGCCGAGGCGCAGGCTCCGGTGCCGCAGGCCATGGTTTCGCCGCTGCCCCGCTCCCAGACCCGCATCCGCAGCTCCCCCCGGTTCACCACCCGGACGAACTCCACATTGATCCGCTCGGGGAACGCCGGGTGATGTTCCACCAGCGGGCCCAGCTCCGCCAGCCTCAGGGCGCCGGGATCCGCCGTCTCAATCACCCCGTGGGGATTGCCCATAGACACCGGATAGACTGTATAGGGAATTTCCTTTATTGTGATTGTGGTAGGCTCGCCCAGCTCCGGTATGCCCATGCCAACCACCGCCCCGGTCACCGTCCCGCAGCCGATCAGCAGCGCCAGCTCCCGATCCCCCGCCGCCGTCTCTATGGTGAGGTGGGCCCGATCCGTCAGCCGCTTGTCGTAGACGTATTTTCCAAAGCACCGGATGCCGTTGCCGCACATGGCCCCCTCGGAGCCGTCGGCGTTGAACATCCGCATCCGGAAGTCCGCCCGCCGGGACGGGCAGACGCAGATGATCCCGTCCCCGCCTACCCCGAAGTGGCGGTTGGACAGCCGGCGGGACAGCCCTCCCGGATCCTCCGGCATCCCCCCCATGCAGTTGAGGAAGATATAGTCGTTGCCCAGGCCGTGCATTTTGGTAAAGCGCATACGCTCCCCTCCTTACAGGGGAGCGTATGCGCCTGGATTGTCCCGATATGAATCTCCCCGGATTCAATAGTTGATGATGTACTTATCCCGCTCCCAGGAGGACACGCGGGTGCAGTATTCCCGCCACTCCGCCTCTTTGCCGGCGATATATTGGCTGGACACGTGCTGGCCCAGGGTGGCCATCACCAGTTTGTCCTTCTTCATGGCCGCCAGGGCCTCCTCCAGGGAACCGGGCAGGGCCTCCACCCCCCGGCGCTTCCGGGTGGCGGGGGTCATGGCGAAGATATTCTCCGTCACCTCCGGGGGCGGGGTCATGCCCTTGGCGATACCGTCCAGGCCAGCGGCCAGACAAACCGCCAGGGACAGATAGGGGTTGCAGGCCGGATCGGGGCAGCGCAGCTCCACCCGGGTGCCCTGGCCCCGGCTGGCCGGGATGCGGATCAGGGTGGAGCGGTTGGAGGCGGACCAGGCCATGTAGCAGGGCGCCTCAAAGCCGGGCACCAGCCGCTTGTAGGAGTTGACCAGGGGGTTGGTGATGGCCGCCATCCCCTTCATGTGGCGGAGTATGCCCGCAATGAAGGCGTAGCACTCCTTAGACAGACCCTTCTCCCCTTTCTCGTCGAAGAACACGTTCTTCCCGTCCCGGTACAGGGACATATTGGTGTGCATCCCGTTCCCGGCCAGGCCGTAGATGGGCTTGGGCATGAAGGTGGCGTGGAGGTTGTCCCGCTGGGCGATGGTTTTCACCGCCAGCTTGAAGGTCATGATCTTGTCGGCGCACTCCAGGGCGGGGGCGTACTTGAAATCGATCTCGTGCTGACCCGGGGCCACCTCATGGTGGGACGCCTCGATCTCATACCCCATCTGCTCCAGGGCCAGACAGATCCGCCGCCGGGTGGGCTCGCCGTGATCCAGAGGGCCCAGGTCGAAATAGCCCGCCTCGTCGTTGGTTTTGGTGGTGGGCTTGCCCTCCTCATCGGTCTGGAACAGGAAGAACTCCGCCTCCGGGCCCACGTTAAAGGTATCGTAGCCCATGGCCTTCGCCCGCTCCAGCACCCGCTCCAGCACGCCCCGGGGGTCGCCCACAAAGGAGGATCCGTCCGGATTGTGCACGTCGCAGATGAGCCGGGCCACCTTGGCCTCCTGGGGCTCCCAGGGGAAGAGGACAAAGCTGTCCAGATCGGGATACAGATATTGATCGGACTCGTTGATGCGGACAAAGCCCTCAATGGAGGAGCCGTCCAGCATGATCTCGTTGTTCACCGCCCGCTCCACCTGGGAGGCGGTGATGGCCACGTTCTTCAGCTGGCCGAAGATATCCGTGAACTGCATCCGGATAAATTTTACGTCCTCCTCCCGCACAATACGGATGATGTCCTCTTTGGTGTATCCCATGTTTCGTTCCCCTTTCCCGGGCGGCCCCGGCGGGGCGTCTGCCTCCGGCCGGGAGGCGGCGCTCCGGCCCTCGGCCTCGAAACGTCGTCATCTCCCAAAATATGAGCTCAGTATATCACAAAGGCCATTTTTGTCAATCGATTTCTACTCCTGTGTAAAATTTCAGCTCAAAAATCAGGTTCGTGACCTGTTGATCCCAGCTTTTTGTAAAATCTCACATTTCGGCTGGCCTGCCCCTCGGAGCGGAGCACGTCCCCAAATGCTGGGATCATGGTCAAAAAACACAGTTTCGCGGCGAGAAACAATAAAATTCCGGCTTCTTTTTACTTGACAATCCCGGACACCCTGTTTAAAATAGTAAGGCGATTTGCAGGAAATTTTTCATTTCACATTTTGAAGTATATTTTGGAGGTATGTCACAATGTCCCATAAGTACGTCTACCTGTTCTCAGAGGGCAACGCCAATATGCGGGAGCTCCTGGGCGGCAAAGGCGCTAACCTGGCGGAGATGACCAACATCGGCCTGCCCGTCCCCCAGGGCTTCACCATCACCACCGAGGCCTGCACCCGGTACTATGACGACGGGCGCAAAATCGGCGATGACATCCAGGCCGAGATCCTGGAGTATATCGACAAGCTGGAGTCCATCACCGGCAAGAAGTTCGGCGATCACGAGAACCCCCTGCTGGTGTCCGTCCGCTCCGGCGCCCGGGCCTCCATGCCCGGCATGATGGACACCATCCTGAACCTGGGCCTGAATGAGGACGTGGTGGCGGTGCTGTCTGAAAAATCCGGCAACCCCCGCTGGGCCTGGGACTGCTACCGCCGCTTCATCCAGATGTACTCCGACGTGGTGATGGAGGTGGGCAAGAAGTACTTTGAGCAGCTGATCGACGAGATGAAAGAGCGCAAGGGCGTCACCCTGGACGTGGAGCTCACCGCCGATGACCTGAAGGAGCTGGCCGGCCAGTTCAAGGCGGAATATCGAGAGAAGATCGGCGCCGACTTCCCCGCCGACCCCAAGGAGCAGCTGATGGGCGCCATCCAGGCCGTGTTCCGCTCCTGGGACAATCCCCGGGCCAACGTGTACCGCCGGGACAACGACATCCCCTATTCCTGGGGCACCGCCGTCAACGTGCAGTCCATGGCCTTCGGCAACATGGGCGACGACTGCGGCACCGGCGTGGCCTTTACCCGCAACCCCGCCACCGGCGAAAAAAAGCTGTTCGGTGAGTTTCTCACCAACGCCCAGGGCGAGGACGTGGTGGCCGGCGTGCGTACCCCCATGCCTATCAGCGAGATGGCGGACAAGTTCCCCGAAGCCTTCGCCCAGTTTGAGGGCGTGTGCAAGACCCTGGAGGATCACTACCGGGATATGCAGGACATGGAGTTCACCGTGGAGCATGGCAAGCTGTATATGCTCCAGACCCGCAACGGCAAGCGCACCCCCGCCGCCGCCCTGAAGATCGCCTGCGACCTGGTGGACGAGGGCATGATCGACGAGAAGAAAGCGGTGGTCATGATCGAGCCCCGCTCCCTGGACACCCTGCTCCATCCCCAGTTTGACGGCAAGGCCCTCAAAGAGGCTCCCCTGCTGGCCGGCGCCCTGGGCGCCTCCCCCGGCGCCGCCTCCGGCCGCGTCGTATTCTCCGCCGAGGAGGCCAAGCAGTGGGCCGCCCGGGGGGAGAAGGTGGTGCTGGTTCGGCTGGAGACCTCTCCTGAGGACATTGAGGGCATGAAGGCCGCCCAGGGTATCCTCACGGTGCGCGGCGGCATGACCTCCCACGCCGCCGTGGTGGCCCGGGGCATGGGCAAGTGCTGCGTGTCCGGCTGCGGCGAGATCAAAATGGATGAGGCCAACAAGCAGTTCACCCTGGCGGGCAAGACCTTCCACGAGGGCGACTGGCTCTCTCTGGACGGCTCCACCGGCAAGATCTATGACGGCGCCATTCCCACCGTCCCCGCCTCCATCGGCGGCGAGTTCGGCCGGGTGATGGCCTGGGCGGACAAGTACCGCCGCCTGGAGGTACGCACCAACGCCGACACGCCCCACGACGCCGCCCAGGCCAGGAAGTTCGGCGCCCAGGGCATCGGCCTGTGCCGCACCGAGCACATGTTCTTTGACGAGGATCGCATCCCCGCCATCCGGGAGATGATCTGCTCCGACACCGTAGAGCAGCGGGAGAAGGCTCTGGCCAAGCTGGAGCCCATGCAGCAGTCCGACTTTGAGGGCATCTATGAGGCCATGGAAGGTCTGCCCGTCACCATCCGCTTCCTGGATCCCCCGCTGCACGAGTTTGTCCCCACCGAGGAGGCCGACATCGAGAAACTGGCCGCCGATATGGGTAAGACCGTGACCGAGATCAAGGCCATCATCGCGGGCCTTCACGAGTTCAACCCCATGATGGGCCACCGCGGCTGCCGCCTGAGCGTCACGTTCCCCGAGATCGCCAGGATGCAGACCAAGGCGGTCATCAAAGCCGCCCTGGCCGTTCAGGCCCGCCATCCGGAGTGGACGATTGTCCCCGAGATCATGATCCCCCTGGTGGGTGAGCTGAAGGAATTCGCCTTTGTGAAGGATATTGTCACCAGTGTGGCCGATGAGCTGCTGGAGGCCGCGGGCTCCCACATGACCTATAAGGTGGGCAACATGATTGAGACCCCCCGGGCCGCCATGACCGCCGATGACATCGCCCCCATCTCCGACTTTTTCTCCTTCGGCTCCAACGACCTGACCCAGCTGGTGTTCGGCTTCAGCCGGGACGACGCGGGCAAGTTCCTGGACGCCTATTATGACAATAAAATCTATGAGAGCGATCCCTTTGCCAAGCTGGATCAGCACGGCGTGGGCCGCCTGATCTCCAACGCCACCCGCTGGGGGCGTTCCACCCATCCCGGCATCCACGTAGGCGTCTGCGGCGAGCACGGCGGCGACCCCGCTTCCGTGATGTTCTTCCACCAGATCGGGCTGGACTACGTGTCCTGCTCCCCCTTCCGGGTGCCTATCGCCCGGCTGAGCGCCGCCCAGGCCGCCATAGAGCAGGCCTAAATCGCGCCCCCGGAAATAGTTTCCAAAGCTGTTGAACTAATATAAAACTGAGGCATATCACAGGAAGTCAGGCTTCCCAATGTGATATGCCTCAGTTCTTTTTATCTGTGGCGCTCCCTTATAGATCGGGCGCCGCTACAAATCGCTTAAACGCCGTTGCGGATGTTATAGGCCGTGCACAGGCTATTGGTGTTCTTAATGACGATGTTCATCGCCACCAGGGGGCCAATACCACACAGGAGGATGCCTACCAAATACCACAGCAAGACAGTGGTGCCGTTCTCCTGGAAGTTCATACCATACCGGCTGCCATTGGCAGCCAGACGGTTACCCAGGCCATACATCCAGATGATGGGATAGATGCCGCAAGTTACGATAGACAGCAGGATGTACATCCCCAAGCCGTTGGTCTTCTGCCCGTCACCGGCGCACACGGTATTCACATCGCGGGCCAGGCAGTAAATGAAGTACCAGCTGTAAATCCCACAAGTCACAAGGGTCAGGAGTATGTACAGGATAATGCTGCGGTCTGTCTTCAAGCGCATGATGCCAAAGCCGGGCTGGGGAGGCGGTACCTGGCCGGGCTGGCCGGAAAACTGCTGGGCCTGCTGATCGCCATTGACACTGCCCTGGGGCGGCTGCTGGGTATAGGCCGCCTGCTGCTGTCTGGCCTGGGCATCATGGGCCGCCTGAGAGGCCTGGGCGGTCACATCCCCGGCAGCCTTGGTGAAGGAGGCCAGAGCCGCCCTCACATCATTGGACAATGTGTCGGTGTCAAAGCTGGTGATCGCGGGCTCGCCCAGTACAAAGCGGATGATGGCGTACACACCGCCTGTAGCGACTACTGCGCCCAGAATCGTAATCATCAGATTCTTCAGCGAAGCCGGCACAGCGCCCCTCACAAACAGATTGATCAGGAAAAAGAATACGCGGCTCGCAATATTCACCAGCCCGCCGCCGGCAAGGCAGATGATCAGACCATTCGAGTTGGCGGGAGTTCGCTTGAACGCGATCATCACCAGCATCAGGCAGGTCCACACACCGCCGACAATCAGCAACAGGTTGGCCACCAGATAAAACAGGCCTACGAAAGAGGCGAACCAGTGGAACAAATTCACAACGACTCTCAGCACGGCCTGAATTGTGCCATAGCCATATACCGCCAAGCACACGATGGAGAAAATAGTGAGAATAATCGTGTTATTCCCCCTATTCGCCCCCGTTTCACCAGAGCTATAGCCCTGATTCGGCGGAGCGGACGAAAATGAGGGCTCCCCTTTGCCGTCATCGTTCAGTTGCTCACTGCCCTCATGGAGCTGCTTTCTGCCGCACCTGCTGCAGAACGACACACCTTCTTCAAGCTCTGCGCCACAATTCCAACATTTCAATTTAACTCTCTCCTCTCTATATTTCTACCCGCCCATTCCCAGCAAGCCGGCGATCAGCCGAGCAATCAAGCCCTCATCAGGCCGGAACACCACAATCTGATCCTCCGGAGAAAACAGACGGAATAGATACACAATCACAAACAGCCCGCACACCACAGCCAGGACTCCCTGGAAGATCCGTCTTGGTATCCGATCCCGGAGCAGCAGCACCACCGCCACAGGTACCGGCAGCCAGAACAGCGGATGGTATGCAGCCGCCTGAGCCAGATCCAAACGCAGCAAAGCCCGCCACGCCCGGCTCATGCCACAGCCCGCGCACGATATTCCCGTCAGAAAACGGATTGGGCAGGTAATGCCTACGGCCTCCATCAGCAGATAAAACAGTGCGATCCCTGCTATCACCTGCAGATCATCCTTTTTCATAGGCACCCTCTCCCAGGCTGAATACCGCCCCAGGGCAGCAGAGCAGGCTTTTCCTGCCGCGGCGTAAGCTCAAAATAAAAGATTGTTTATATTATACCACTATGTGACAATTTTTTCAAGGTGTAAAATAACTCAGCAAAGTTCCTCACAGCTCGCCCCAGTTGCTCCATCTCGAACTGTGTCGGGGCACCGGCATCACGTTCCCGGGGCCTTTACCTAATAGGGACACGCCACCCCCGCATACAGTTTAAGTGGAGGTGGTACCCATGTGGACGGCATGGCTGTTATTGACGCTGAATGGACTTTTTTTTACACTGCGGCTGGCGGGGAATACGGGTTCCTTTCCCCGGGCCCTCACCCGGGAGGAGGAGCAGGATTGCCTGGTGCGGATGGCCCGGGGGGATACGGATGCCCGGGACGAGCTGATTGAACACAATCTGCGGCTGGTGGCGCACATTGTCAAGAAGTACTATACACCCAACGGCGACCAGGACGATCTGATTTCCATTGGAACCATCGGGCTGATCAAAGGGGTATCCACGTTTAAGGCGGATAAAAATGTGCGGCTTGCCACCTATGCCAGCCGGTGCATTGAGAATGAAATTCTGATGTATTTTCGATCCCAGCGCAAGCTCCAGGGAGAGCTCTCCCTCTCCGACTCCCTGGACAGCGACGGGGACAACGGCTCGTTGTCTCTCATCGACGTGGTACGGGTAGACGACAATATGCTGGAGGAGCTGGATCTCCGGGACGCCTGCGCCAAGGTGCGGCGGTGCGTGGACGCCTGCCTGACTGGTCGGGAGGCCCACATCATCCGCTTGCGCTACGGTCTGAACGATCAGCCTCCCCTCACCCAGCGGGAAATCGCGTCGCTGTGCGGAATCTCCCGCTCTTATGTGTCCCGCATTGAAAAAAAAGCCCTGGAAAAGCTACGAATCGAATATGAAAAATGCTGAACAGCGGATAGCAACCCAATGCCCTAAGGGAGAAATAACCGGCGGTACGTTTGTGCCGTATTCCATAGCTGTGGCGGTTTTGCCCTTAAAACCGCCTTCACGCATCTTCACGAGCCCCAGGGGATCCTCCTGGGGCTCGAAAACAGCCCTCACCCCGGCAAATCCTTTGCGGTTCAACGGCACCAATTCCTTGGCAATACTGACTTTCGTTTTTCCTGGGCGCAAAGCACTTGCAAATTATTTCATTGCAGTTATATAATAAGCGTATCCCCGGTGGGCCGCAGAAGAGAACAGGCGGCCTATCCCATTGCCTGGAGGTGCCGAGCTTGAAAATTCTGGTGGTAGAGGATGCGCGGGACATGAACCGCTTGATTGAAAAGACCCTGAAGCGGGCCGGCTACAGCGTAGACAGCTGTTTTGACGGCGAGGACGCCCTCAACTATCTGCTGGGTGCGGAGTATGACGCCATCCTGCTGGATGTGATGATGCCAAAGCTGGACGGCTATTCTGTGCTGAAGCGGCTCCGGGATCGGGATGTGGACACCCCCGTACTGCTTCTCACCGCCAAAGACGCGGTATCCGACCGGGTCAAGGGGCTGGATCTGGGGGCGGACGACTACCTGATCAAGCCCTTCGCCTTTGACGAGCTGCTGGCCCGGATCCGGGCTCTGACCCGGAAGCGGGCCGGCAACCGGAAAAACCAGTTTTCCATCGACGATCTGGTGGTGGACATCGAGCGGCGCACCGTCCACCGGGGCGGGGCGGAGATCCCCCTCCTGCCCAAGGAGTTCACCCTTTTGGAGTACATGATCCGCAACCAGGGCATTGTGCTGTCCCGGAGCCAGATGGAAAACCAGATCTGGAACTATGAGTACTCCGGCAGCTCCAACAACATAGACGCGTACATCAGCCGCCTGAGGAAAAAGATCGACGGCGAGGGCCGGAAGAAGCTGATCCACACCATTCGCGGCTCCGGCTGGGTGCTCCGGGTGGAGCAGGAAGGGAACGAGCTATGAAGCCCCTGTCGGTCAAGTCCCGAATTGCCGTCTGGCTCACCCTGCTGATGGGTCTGCTGGCGGTGCTTTTGCTGGCCTTCCTGCTGTCCATCAGCAGAGTTGTGGCGGCGCAGTCCTCCATGTCCCAGCTCTCCCAGACCGTGCGGAGCAACCTGTCCCAGACTGGTATGTCCAATGGCCGCCTTGCCCTGGGGGACGGCTTCAGTTTTTACCAAAACGGGGTTTCCACCCTGATCTACAGCCGGGAGAAGGCCCTTCTGGCCGGCCAGATTCCCGTATCCTTTTCCGTCGAGGAGGACTTTCAAAACGGGATCACCCGAGTGGTAAACGCCGGAGGCGGACAATACCTGGTGTTGGATCTTTGGTTGCCTATGGGCTGGGACAACGGGGTGTGGCTCCGGGGGCTGATGGAGGTTCCGGAAAACCGACAGCTCACCTCCCCCCTGCTGCGGGTGGCGCTGATCGTCATGCCCGCGTTCATGGCGCTGGCCGCCCTGGGCAGCTATTGGATCGCCGGTCGGGCCTTCCGCCCCCTGGATAGCATCATGTCCGCCGCCGCCTCCATCAACGAGGCCCAGGATCTCTCCCGCCGGATTGGACTGCCCCCCGGGCGGGATGAGTTTTCCCAGCTGGCGGCCACCTTTGACCAGCTGTTTCAGCGGCTGGAAAAATCCTTCGAGTCGGAGCAGCAGTTCGCCGCCGACGCCTCCCACGAGCTCCGCACCCCGGTATCCATCATCAAGGGGGCCTGCGAATACGCGGAAAAGTACGACGAGACCCCGGAGGAACGGCTGGAGACCATCTCCATGATCCACCGGCAGGCGAACCGGATGTCCCAGCTCATCTCCCAGCTTCTGAGCATGACCAGGCTGGATCAGGGGACGGAGACCGCCAAGCTGGAGCCGGTGAAGCTGAACGATCTGATCCGCTCCCTGTGCCAGGAGCAGGCATACGATCCCCGCCGCCTAATTTTGGAGCTGCAGGAGGAGGTCACCGCCGCGGCGGATCCGGCTCTTCTGTCCAGGCTGATCCAGAACCTGGTGGAAAACGGGTTCAAATACGGCCGCCCCGACGGCTGCGTGTGGATCTCTGTCCGGCAGGACGGCGGTGAGATCCTGCTGGAGGTGCGGGATAACGGCATGGGAATCCCCTCCGAGCAGCAGGACAAGATCTGGCAGCGGTTTTACCGGGCGGATCCCGCCCGGAGCGGAGAGGGGGGCACGGGGCTGGGCCTGGCCATCGTGCGGCAGATTGCCCAGCTCCACGGCGGCTATATGACGCTGGAGAGCGTCCCCCGGGTGGGCAGCGCCTTCACCCTCCACCTGCCCGCGGCCGAGTCCACCGACCAGGCAAAGGCATAGAGACCGGGCCCTGTCCGGCCTCCGAAAAAATTTCAAAAAACTTTTTTGAATTTCATGTAGATTTCATGTTGGCGCGGTAGACTGTGTCCAGAATCAGGAAAGGAGACCGCTATGAAACGAACCACTCTTTTATGCGCGGCAGGCCTGACCCTCCTTCTTTTGGCCGGATGTGCCAAGGCTGAGGGCCAACTGGGCTATGTCGGCGCTGAAACGGCAAAACAAAAAGCATTGGAGGCCGCCTCCCTGACGGCGTCGGAGGTCAGCTTTATCAGTACGGACATGGGCACCCGCAACGGTCTTGATTATTATCAGATCCGCTTTCAGGCGGGCGGGCAGACTTACCAGTACGACGTGGACGCCCTCACCGGCGTGGTGATCAACGCCCAGGGGCCTGACGCCGGCGCCGCGGGCCAATCGGATCCTCCTGAAGCCACCGCGCCCCAGATGACCGATGCCGTCTCCACCCCGACCCTGTCTCCGGGGCCGGAGGCATCTCAGTCTCCACTCCCCCCCGCAACCCAAGCCCCCGCGACCCAGCCCCCCGCCACCGCCGCTCCCTCCGCAGCGGGCTCCGATTCCCGCGCCTATATCGGTGAGACGGAGGCTAAGCGCGTGGCCCTGGCCCACGCCGGACTGACCGCGGATCAGGTCTCCCTCATCCGGGCCAAGCTGGAGTTTGACGACGGCCGGTGGATGTACGACGTGGAGTTCTTCACGCCCAGCGGCAAAGAATACGACTATGAGATCGACGCGTACACCGGAGCGGTGATCAGCTATGACTATGACGCGGAGTATGTGTACCCACAGGGTGGTTCCGGTTCCGGCTCCATCACAGCCGAACAGGCCCGCCAGATCGCTTTGGCCCGGGTTCCGGGCGCAACCGCCGCCGATATCCGTGAGTTTGAAACCGATTACGATGACGGCGCCCTCAAATATGAGGGTAAAATCATCTATAACGGGATGGAGTATGAATTTGAGATCGACGCCTATAGCGGCCTCGTCCGGGAGTGGTCGGCGGAGCCATTTTCCTGGTAACATAAACAATAACATTTTTTGGAGGGATTATCATGCAAGTAAACATCAAACGGTACGCCATGAGATGGACGGGGGCGCTTCTGTGCGCCCTGATGCTGGTGGGGACGTTGTCCGCAACCGCTTTGGCGGCATCGGTCACCACCGTCAGCGCCACCCTTTCGCCGGACATCACCGTCCAGGTGGACGGCACCACGCGAACCTTCTTCAACGTGAACGGCGTCCAGGTGCACCCCGTCCTCTACAACGGCACCACCTATTTGCCGGTACGGGCCATCGGCGAGCTGATGAACAAGAACGTGAACTGGGATCAGAATACGTTGACGGTCACCCTTTCCAGTCCCCGCACCGCCACCGCCACCACGGGCACCCGGGACGTCAATCCCAAACAGCAGACCGTCCAGGCCCAGCTTCGCCCTGATTTTACCATCATCGTGGACAATGTGACCCGCACCTTCACCGATGCCAACGGCACCCGGGTCTATCCCCTGCTCTACCAGGGCTCCACCTATCTGCCGGTGCGGGCCATCGGTGAGCTGATGGGCAAAACCGTGGCCTGGGATGGCGGAACCCGCACCGTCACCCTCTCCGCTTCGGGCAATGGCGGCGGCCTTGTGACCGATGCCGACACCTTTGATCCCACTCCGACGCAGCCCGGCACCACGGAAACCGGCTCCTACATCGGGGTGGAGCGGGCCAAGAGCATCGCCCTGGCTCACGCCGGACTGACCAGCAGCCAGGTCACTTTTGTCAAGGCGAAGCTGGAGTTTGACGACGGCCGCTGGGAGTACGAGGTGGAGTTTTACACCGGCAGCTACCAGGAGTATGACTATGAGATCGACGCCCGCACCGGTGCCATCCTGAAGTTTGATCATGACGTGGAGGGGTGGGCGCCCCCCTCCCAGAACACCAGCGGCACCCAAATCAGTCTGGAGCGGGCCAAGAGCATCGCCCTTAACCGCGCCGGGCTGTCCGCCAGCCAGGTCAGGTTTACCAAGGCCCGCCTGGATCGCGATGACGGCCGCTGGGAGTACGAGATTGAGTTTATCTCCGGAACCTGGGAATACGAATTTGAGATCGACGCCTACAGCGGCGCCATCCTGTCCTATGAGCGGGATTCCATCTACGATTAAACACTCTATATCATCGCAAACGCGTCACAGCCTACAGCCCCTTCAAATGGGCGGCTATGGATGCGGACGGTAAAGCCCCAGGGCGGCCGGGATTTCCCGGCCGCCCTGTTTTGGTTACTTCATCGCCCGGCCAACGTCGTTGGCCGCGTCGCCGATGGCGTCGCCCGCGCCGCGCACCACATCGCCCGCGCCCCGGGCCAGATCCCCCGCGGCGTCGCCGATGTCGTCCATCACGCTGTCCCCATCCTGGCCGCCGACCCCGGCAGAGCTGTCGGGACGGCCGTCATTGTTCTGATCGTTGGTGCCCCCCGCGCCGCCGCCGTCCATGGCGTCGTTGCCGTTGTTCCCGCCGTTCATGCCGGGGCTGTGCTCATCCTGGGGCATGGTGTGGGTGGGTTCCACCGGGCTGGAGTTCTCCTCCCGGTTGGCCGAGCAGCCCGCCAGGGCCAGGGCAAACACCAGGGCCATTGCCAAAGCAAACCTTCTCTGTTTCATCGTTATGCCTCCTGCTTTTTTTCACTTCC
>ERZ808037.1491-NODE-1491-length-14908-cov-13.823613_pt1 | contig 14908 bp, 15 predicted proteins | sample MGYA00380190_ERZ808037 | MGnify/ENA primary metagenome ERZ808037 (study PRJEB31490, sample SAMN06133399) | mouse gut metagenome | isolation source: J9 | host: mice | place: China: Chengdu | collected 2015-05 ... | reverse complement strand
AATAATTCGTGGGACAGGTTCTGGATCATCAGCCCCGCCATGAAGTTCTTGGTCTGATCCTCCTCGGGCAGCACCAGAAAGATGGCGGACTTTTGGCTGGCGAAGCTCTCGGCGTCAATGGGGCTGTCGAAGCAGATGGTCTGCTCCAGCTCCGTATCCAGGAAGGCGTTCAGCCGGGACAGCACGGTGGACAGCACCGAGGCCATGGACTGCTCCGAGGTGTTCAGCGCCGCCCCGGCGAACCACCGGGCCTTGTGCTCGGAGGGCAGGCGGCCCATCAGCACCTGGAACCGGCTTTTCCCCTTGGTATCGGACGGTTCCAGCAGATCCTGCACCAGCTTGAACACCGACACGATGTGGCGGCGCTCCCGCAGGGCGCCGTCAAGCTTTTTGGGCGGCAGAAACTCCGCCAGCAGCAGGATCACGGCGGTGAGGAGCCCCTCGGCGGAGTCGTAGAAAAATGCGTTCTGCCCAAAGCTGTCCCCCTCCGGGTTGATGATGGTCTTGGACAGGATCTTGGCGTATTTCTCCGCCTTGGCCCGGGCCGCCAGGTCATCCGGGTGGGCTGCCGCCCGATCCATGTAGGCGTTAGCCAGGGTCAGGAAATTGAACCCATCCGAGCGCGTTGGGTTCCGCAGGTCAATGATGGACACCTGGTAGCCGTAGTATTTCTGGGCGATGGCCCCATAGTTCCGGGCCAGATCTCCCTTGGTGTCCAGGGCCAGGAAACTCATTCCGCAGGCGCAGGCGTACTCCAGGTTAGGGTAGAGGAAGAAGGCCGTCTTGCCCACGCCCGCCGCGCCGATCATCAGGCAGTGAATGTCGTCGCTGTCCACCAGGGCGGTGATCTTCCCCTTCTTTCCCTGGGAGCCCAGCACCAGTCCTTGGGTTTGGGGGAGATTTTCCCCCTGCCGCCACTGGGCGGGGCGGAAGGGGACGCGGTGGAAGGTCTTGCCGATCTCGGCGGGGGTGGCCCAGCGGGCGGTGCCGTGCTGGCCGTCGCCCACGGGCTTGGACTTGATGCTGTCCAGGGAACCCCGTCCGGACAAAAAAGAAACGCCGCCAATGACCAGCAGGGCCAAAGCGGCAACGATCAAGATGATAAATTGTTGTGGCATAGGCGCTCACCTCAATACGGGTACGCCATGCCGTCTGCCATGATGCCGATCTGGTGCATGGGTTTCGCGCCGATGGTGCGCTCGGGCCGGATTACCTCCCCATGGTGCCGGAAGGCCCTGCCTCCACCAGCGTGGGAGTAGAGCTCGGGCGGCTGCTCCTGGAACCGCTCGGGGAACATTCGGACGGCGGTATCCCGCAGAATATTCAGGTCGGTGCTCATGGCGGTGCGGTAGACCTCCGCCAGTTCCTCCCCACTGAGGGTGGGCCCGATGTCGGGCGGCTTCCGGTGGAGCAGTTCCGCCCCATGGCGGTGGCAGTAGTCACGATAGTGTCTGTTCATGTTGAACCTCCTCCTGTTCCTGTTGAAAGGCCGCGCACAGATCCTCGTTCCAGTCCTTGTGGACGGGCACCAGGGCATTTGCGGCCAGCCCCTTTTCCTGTGCCAGCTTTGCCAGCCTCCGCGTGGCGAGCTGCCCCGCCTCATCATTATCCAGGCAGAAGTGGACGTTATCGATGCTGGGGCACCGCTCCAGCATCCCCAGCATGGGCTGGGAGGAGGTGCCGCACAACGCCACATAGCTGTGTACCGCCCAGTTGCTGTCATGAAATTTGGAGAGGAAGGACAGCATATCAATGGGTGCCTCGAACACCAGCAGGTGCCCGCTGGTACCCGGCCAGTTGAATGCGTATTTGAAGTTGCTGCCCTCCACCGTCATGCGGAAGGACTTCCCCTGGCTGTTGGTGCTGCGCTTGTGGGCGTGACGGGCAATACCATCGCCGTCCACGCCCACGAAGACGGCGTTGTGGTACTTTTGATCCTCGTAGATCAGCCCTGATCGGACAAAGGTAGTGAGCACGTCCCGATCCAGATGGCGGTGCTTGAGGAGATAGGCAAACACCCTCCGGTTGTTCTCGTTGGCGGGCGGCAGCTCAAAGGGCTTTTTCACTTTTTCCCGGGGGGTGCTCACCTGGGGGCAGAGCCGGCCGGTGTCCTCGTTGATCAGGGTCTGCACCGCCTCCGCATAGTTCATCCCGTAGAATTCCTTGAGGAAGGAAACCGGCCCGCCGCCTTTTTCCGTGGCATGGTCATACCACTCGTTTCCCCGGACGGTGACGCTGTGGTTGCTGGACAAACGGAGCTCCTGCCCGGAGCGGATCAGCGGCTCCCCCTTGAAGCGGAGGAACGCCACAAGATCTACCGCGTTGGCCCGGAGTTTTTGTTCTTCTGTGAAATGGATGTAGGGCATTTTTACCTCCTATCATACGGTAGGACGCTGGTCACGGCGTCCACCCCGTTTGGTTTGCGATCCTGTCATTGCATCTGCTGCTCCTCGTGATCGTCCGGCTTGTGGCCCATGGCGATCTTCTTTTCCCGGATCCGCTGTCTCAGCTTGCTGTCCACCGCTACCCGCATCCCGGCCACAGGCTGGGGGCGCTGCTCCTGGAAGATGCGGCCCATGTGGTAGAGGAGGGAGGTCGTGGAGGAAAACATGGAACCGTACACGCGGTTCAGATAATATTGGGCGTACTGATTGCCCTGTTGGGCAGACAGCCCCAGCCAGTGGACGGCCTGCCCCTGATCTTGGGGGACGTCACCACCCAGCAGATATGCCTTGCCCAATGTGTACTGGGCAAATTGGTTCCCGTCCTCCGCGCACTCCGTGAGCAGTTCCAGAGCCCGTTTTGTATCCTTGGGCACTGTCTCAGCGCCGAGGAGCAGGAGTTTGCCCAGCTGATACTTTGCCAGCGCGTTGCCGCGCTGGACAGCTTTCTCCAGCCAGGGCAGCGCCGCCGCCTCATCCTGTTCCGTGCCCACTCCATGGAGGAGCATCCAGCCGATGCGGTATTGGAGCCTGTCATCCGTTGATTTATCCGCCATGATCTGAAGCCCGGTGAACGCCTGACGAAAATATCGGGCGGCGCGTTCCTCGTCCGCCTCGCAGCCCAGCCCGTCCCGGTACAGCTTGCCTAACTCGTAAGCGGCATAGGGGAAGGTGACCGCCTTGGCGTACAGCTCCCGCGCTGCCACATAGTCCCGATCCACGCCTTTGCCCTCCCGGTATAGCCCGGCCAGGGTGTACTGGGCGTACTTATATCCTGCGTCCGCGGACTTCTCCAGCCACCGGGCGGCCTCCTCATAGTCCTGTTCCGCGCCCAGCCCCGAGGCGTACAGCTTGCCGATGCGGTACTGGGTGGTGCGATCCGGCGCGGTCTTTTCCGCCGCGAGGAACGCGGCCAGCGCCTTGGCATACCATTCCTGCGCCAGATCTGGATCAGGCTCCCGGCCCAACCCCCCGGCGTACAGACGGCCCAGGTCGGCCATGGCCAGGGCATTCCCGGTATCGGCCTCCTGGAGGAGCAGATCAAACGCCGCCGTGTAATCAGGTGGACTGTCCTCGTCACCCTGCATCAACTGACGGGCAGCACGGTATTGGGGTGTCCACCGGGCATGAGAAGCAGCCCCACCTGGATCGGCAGGTTCATCTGCGGGCTCACTGTCAGGGCCCTCTGCCGTATCTGCACGGGATGTGATATCGGGCGGGGACATATTGCCCAGCCGCACGGCCTCCTCAATGACGATGTTTTTGATCCGCTTGAACGCCTTTTGCCGGGCCAGCGGTTCCCGGGGCGGCAGATCGTCCTTGTATGTCCGCAGCACCTCCTCCCGCTCCTGGTACCACAGATCGTAGGCGGTTGTGATGCGGGGATCCTGCTCCAGTTCGGTCACCACCTCATCCACCAGGGACTTCACCGCCGGCGGCAGGTAGCCGTACTGCTTCTTCCCGGAGCAGTGCCGGAGGCGCTGGGCCAGCTCCACCATAAGCTGCTGGATACGCTGGTTCTCCAACGTGCCGGTCTGCATCTTCCTGACGAGCCGCGTCATGACCGCCCCGGCGTTCTCGGTAAGTTCATCCCGCCGCTGGGTCTGCCGCTGGTAGATGGCGATCAGATCCTGCTGAAAAATCTCCTTCGCCAGCATAGACTTGATGTCCGCAATGCCCTGCCTGGTGAGGAAGCCGGACTTGGCGTCCGCGCTGTAGCACACCATGTGCAGATGGGGATGGTGGCTCTCGTCATGGAAGGCCGCATACCAGCGGAACTGATTCAGCGGGATGTCCATGGCCTTGGCCATATCCGGCACCGTGCGGTTGAGAAGCTCCCGCCAGCTGTTTGCGCTGTCATAGCCCAGCCGCGCGGCGTCCTCCCGGCGCAGGGAGATAATGGGCAGCCACACCACGCCGGGGTGGTGGGCTACCTCGTCCGCCACCTGGGACAACACCAGCGGGCCATCGTTGGAAGTGAACAGCCCATGCGCCCCCAGCTTCTGCACGCGGGGACGGCTGGCGATGTAGTCCACGTAGTTTTCTTTCTTGGCGATTGCTTCGTAGTTGTCCTCAATGGCGCGGGTGATGAACTCCGAGGCGTTCCCCCGAGTGGGCGCGGCCTGGTAGTCCTCGTACTCAAACGACCCTTTGCTGGACGGGAAGTCCCGGAGGAGCTGTGCCACCAGCTCGACCTGTTTGTCCGTGACGGGGAGCGCGGCTTTCCCAGAATCAACGCGCTCCACACCCTCGCGGGTGGACACGTACTTGACATAGTTGCCAAGATGGGCCACGGCTGTTACTCCGCCGCCCTTGATGTGCGGGCATTTGAAAATGACGCGCGGCGTAAGCCACCACCCCCCATGTCTTTTCTCTGTATTGAACTCTTAGAGAGACTACCTTCAGGGCAGTCCATCATGAACCGACACTCGGTTCACGTCGGCGCAAAGTCCACTCCACAGGGAACGCCCGTTGGGCATTCCCCGCTGCGTTCCCTTGCCCCTCCTCCCCCCACAAAGCCAGAGGCCGGCTTTGCGGGGGCCCCATTTGGGCATAGAATCCCCTTGGCGGACGCTCAAACTTTTTGCGCGGTCACTCGCCCTCGTGCTTTTTCAGAGTGTCCTTGAAGGTGATCGACCCGTTGGTCTTTTTCACCTCTTGGACGCACTGCCAGCGCAGTTGATCCAGTTGGCTGTTGTCGATCTCCAGCCCCGCTGCCAGCACGTGCATCATCATGCTGATCTCCACCGTCAGCTTAAACAGCAGACGGGCGATGCGGTTTTCGCTACCCTGCACCGTAGAGCGCAGGGCGGCTACCAGCGCGGAGGGCAGGAACCTGGAGCTGTCCTCCGCCGCCAGATGCTCCACATAAAAATGGATGGCTTTCTCAATGAATTCATTTTGGCTCTGGCAGTTGTCCCTGCCGTACCACTGGCGAATCAGATCCTGGGTTTCCGGCTTGATCCGCATGGCGAACTTCACTTTTTCTCTGGGCATAGTTTTCCTCCGTGTGTTTTTGAAATGGATTTGCAAACCGGCTGGCGGCATGGTATACTGCATATACTGATAAGGACGATTTCTATTCTGGAGGTGCGGCAGATGAGCGGCTACGAGTTTTCCCTCCGGCAGGAGGTTCTGCTGGAAAAGGGCGCGTCTGTGCTGGGCGACCTGTTCCGCTGCCGGCGTGAGACGGAGCAGGGCCAGCACCACCCCCTCTCTGTGATGTACGGATTGGTGTGGTCTGCCAAGCAGGATATCCTGACGGCGAAAACGGAGACGGAGCTTGCCCGGATCGAGGGGCAGTTCGATTTGGCCAACCGGTTCCTGGCAGGCATTGAGGCGGAGTCCCATGCCGGATAACCTACCCAGCCTGTCTGCGTTCAGCGAGGGCGATGTGGCCGGCGTTGTGGAAGCGGAAACGGCCCTTGCCCTCAGCCGGTTTCACCGTCTGGATCATCCCCGCGCGGTATTGCTGGCGGGCCAGCCTGGGGTAGGGAAAACGCGGCTGTCCTCCCTGGCGGTGTCGCTGATGGATGGCAACGCCGCGTTCCTCAACGCGGACGACTACCGCCGCTACCATCCCGGCTACCGGGCCTTGTACGCCGAGTATGGATCGGACTACGTCACCCTGACCGGGCCCTTCTCCGGCGCGGTGACAGAGAGCCTGATCCAGCGGCTGTCAGACTGCCGTTTGAACCTGGTGGTGGAGGGGACGGGCCGCACAGTGGAGGCCCCCAAACGCACCGCGGAGCTGCTGGCCGCAAAGGGGTACACGGTGGAGTTGGGGGTGATCGCCGCCCGACCGGAGGTGTCTCTGTGCAGCACCCTGCTTCGGTTCTACCGGATGAATGAGGGCGGGACGATCCCGCGCTCCACCGCCGTGCCCGCCCATGACGAAACCGTGGCGGCGCTGCCGGGGAATCTGGACGTACTGGCAACCCTCCACTGTATCTCCCGGCTCCGCATCTGGGATCGCGATCTGAATCTGCTCCACGACAGCTTGGACTGTACCGGCCAACCTTCCACCGCGCTGCTGGACTATTGGAACCGCCCGTGGACGGCGGCGGAGTTAGACGGCGTCTGGACACAGGTGCGGAATCTCAGGCGGCAGGAGGCCCGTTATGCGTTGGGCCAGGGGGCCGTGATAGAGGAGTTGGCACGGCGGCTCAGGATGGCAGAACCGGTTTCAGAGCAATGACGCGCTTTGGTGCCCCCACACGGGTGGGGGCATTTTTGCGGTTTTGGGGCCATATCCCCGCCTTGATCCCCGCGCAAGCCAGCCTGTGGCGGGGCTTTGAGCATTCAGTGATCCCCGATGTGAGCCCAGGGGCCCCAATGTGATCCCCGCGTATGGGGCCGTCCGAAAGCCCGGAAGCCCTTGAACCGACCCGCGTTGCGGGGCGGTGTGGCTTGGCCGGGGGCGCACTTGACCCCCGGCCTTTATCCAGCACAAAAATCGAACGGCTGGATTGCCCTTCAATCCCCGTCTGCCATGCTCTGCCGGAGGGGTAAAAAAGGCCCTTGGCGGGGGGCTGAAACCGCCGACCCGCACAATCGGCCCACAGCGGGCCAACACCGCGTTTTACCCCCTCGGTGGGGCTGGGCGCTGCCCCGGGCCGAAGGAGGGCCGCAAACGCCCTCAAACGGGCCCACGCGGGGGCACGGCTGGAGGGCCGCTCCGCAAGGTGCGAAGCGGCCCTCTGAACAGTCTGTGAAGGGATCCTCCGGAGGCTTAACCCATCTCCTGCTGCATGGAGCCGGGGCACTGACCCGCGTCGAGCTTAAGCGCATAGCGGATGTTGTCCAGCTCGTCGTTGAGCCCCTTGGTCAGCTTGGCCGCGCTGGGCTGCGGAGCGGCCAGCAGCAGATCCTCCATCCCGCACATCTCGGTGATCGTTCGCGCGGTACTCAGAAGCGCCTGCCGCTGTTCCGGCCCGCACTCCTCCCGCGCCGCCATTTCAAACAGTGCCCAGATCAAATCCATCTGCGCCGCCGCGTCCGGCTCGGGATTCAGGCAGGTCATGTCGATCAGGTAGGGCAGGTTGACGCCGACGGTGGCAAACAGCTCGGCGTTGGCGATCTCGGTGTCCAGCCAGTTCAGCAGGGTCTCACCGTCCTCACCCAGATTGTGAGCCGTGGTGAGCGCCTCCAGCGCGGTGCGGCATTCCCTCACGCATTGGGGGATCTCCGTCTGCACCGCGTCAAGCATGGACACCGTCTCGTGGGCGATCAGGGTACATGCCTCAGTGGGTGTGAAGCGGGTTTGGGTACTCATGTCTCATTCATCCTTTCATATTTTTTCGGGCTGGCAACACAATGCCACACCTGTGCAGGGATATCCATTCAGAGAATCCAACGAAATTTGCGGGGCGGTTTTGACAAAACCAACAGCACCTCATGTCGTGGATCCGCTGGACGGGGCGGGCTGATCCTTGGGCGCGGGCCGCTCCTTGGACACGGGCCGCGCCGGACGGCGGGGCCGGGGCGCGGGGGCGGCGCGGCTGTCCAGATACTCCCGCACCGGCGCGGGGACGGTCTGCTCATAGAGCTGCCCCAGCGCCTGCTCCAGCCTGACCTGCACGGAGGAGCCCGCCTTCTTCAGCGAGAACTCCAGAGCGTGCAGCTTTTCCTCATCGAACGCCACGGTGATAGTTGCTTTTTTCATTTTCGATTTCTCCTTTGTTAAAAAACATGATATTCCCACTGGGTGGGTTCATCCGGATCGCCATAGGACGGCAGGGGCTGGGCGAACTCCCGACTGTAACGGGCGGCGTCCTCATCCGTGAGAGAGCAGAACTCGCCGTCCACCGAACCCGCGATCAGGAATGCTCCCGCGATGATATCTCCGCCCACCTGGCGGTTGGCTGGCAGTCCCATCAGCTTGCCCTCCTCGTTGCAGATCAGGACGGCGCCGCTGTCCAGCCCCAGCGTTTCGATGTACCCGCCCACGGCGGACTGGAACGCCTCCAGCGTATTGGGCATGGTGACCTCCTCCGGTGCTTTCCCTGGCTCAAATTTCAGCACGCGGATCTGCTCCTGAACGGGGACGGTCATCTGATACATCCCGCAGCTCCAGCGCACGCCCCGCTCTTTAAGGAACCTGTCCCCGGCGCGGTTCATGATCGCCAGATCGAACTCAGAGGCGGGGACACTTACGACCGGGCCGTATTGTCCGCCCCCGGTGTAGACCGTGCAGAGTGCGGGCCAGCTTTTGACCTCCGGGTAGTCCCGCACCGCCTCTTGGTAGATGGCGGTCTGTTTGACCGCCTCGGCGTCCGTGACCGCGCCGGAGGCGTAGCCGCTGGCCCAGTGGGGCCCGACATCGCCGCCCAGAAGGATGTGGGTGAAGCGGATGGGCATCTGGGTGGTCATGCTCCGGAGCGCCTGCTCTGCCTCACCGAGGGCCAGGTCGAGGCCGTTGTCCCCGCGGGCCCAGGGCAGGTGGGAGGACATATCGTCCAGCAGCATCCGAACCACGTCCACCTGAAGGCGGCGGTCGTCGCCAGTGGCTTCCAGCGCGGACACAAAGCACCGCAGCGTGCGGATGGTTTCCCGCTGGAGCTTGAGGGGGGCGGGCTCGGTGGCGGCGCTGCCGCGGGCCAGCTCCAGCGCATGGTCGAACTGTTCCATCAGCCTGGGGTCAGGCTCTTTGCCATCCAGCCTGACCATGCTCTGGAGGATGGCGTCCGTCCAGAACCGGCGCTGATCCATCCAGGTGGAAGCGTCCTCTGGCTGGTTTCGTTCCCACCCATTCTGGCGCTCGACAGTGTAAGCGGTGAGGCCCTCCAGCACGAGGTCGGCATTGAATTTACCCATTGCCTGCACCCCCTACGGCATGATGTCGCCCATGGCCTGCTCCGCCTGCTCGTGGGCTTCCAGCGCGTCACAAAAGCGCTCCAGCTCCGCCGCCTCCACGCCCGCCAGCACCAGCTCGGGTTCCCCGTCACCCACCCGGATATCGGCCACCCGCGCGTCCAGCAGGGCGGCGAAGTCCTCTCGACCGCTGGCGGTCAGCTTTTCCAGATCCTCCAGCGGGATAAGGACAGTGGAGTCCTTGTGGGCCAGGGCGGCGGATTCGGAAACGCCCTCCAGCCGGAGGACGTCTCGCACCGTCATGTCACAGTCCAGCAGTTCCTCGGGGACGCCGCAGGTCTGGGCGATCTCCTGATCCGACATATAGCTGTGCGCCCTGATCTCCTGGAGCGTCAGCCCAAAGCTGCCGTGGAGCATGGAGTAGCAATCCTCCCCCTGGTAGAGCTCAAGCGCCGCGGATACGGCATTCTCAAAGAGCTCCGCCGCGCGCTCCGGCGAAAACGAAGGGGATGTCGTTTCCTCCGGCGCGGCTTTATCGTGGCGGGGGCCCAGATCACAAACCGCGCTGACGCATCCATCATCCAGTTCCACCGCAGACACCTCCGGCCTGCGGCGCAGCGCGTCCAAGAGCATACTGTCCAACCCGCTGCCTTCTCGGATGGTCAGCCCAAGCCGTTCCTCCAGCTCCTCGAAGCTGACACTGCAGCCACCGCGGCCAGGGCGTTGGTTGAAATAGGCGTGCCAGCTTCCGCCGCCCGGATTTTCGGTGCACTGTTGGAGGATGAACTCTGCGGCGTGGTTCAGTCTGTCCTGCACCACGTTCCGCGCCCCCGCAATATAGGCGGAATACGCGGCGCGGCCATCGCCGCCGCACTGTACCAGCACGCCGTCCGCCCGGCCCTCGCCCAGCACCAGCAGGCAGTGGTCATGGCCGGTGCCCTGGTGCGGCTCAACCTGATTGCTCCTGATGAAGTCATACCGATCCAGCGGACTCATCAGAAAGGCAGCGAACTGCGTGTTGGGAAGCTCCACCACCTTGTCCACCTGATATTCAGGTGGGCACAGGGGCGTGCGTTGTCGGCCCATTTCTGCTCTGATTTTCATTGTCATCCTCCTTCATGGTAAGTAGTATCTTGGATTCGTCCTCTGTCCGTTCACCCGCACCTCAAAGTGGAGGTGCGGCCCAGTGGATCGCCCAGTGGAGCCGGACAGGGAGATCACGTCCCCGGCCCGGACGGTCTGTCCGGGGCTAACCAGCAATCGGGAATTGTGTCCATATAGGGTGATCAGCCCGCCCTCGTGTCCGATGGTCACATAGTAGCCGTAGCTGGAGTCGAACTTGGCCACCCGCACGGTACCCGGCAGCGCCGCCCGGATGGGGGTGCCGGTGGGGACAGCCACATCAATCCCGGTGTGGCCCCCATCCCATCTGCCGGTGATAGGGTCGATGCGCCCGCCGAATTCAGAGGTTACAATGCTCCGCCAGTTGGCGCCCACCGGGGAGCAGAACCCATCCGCGCCCACATAGGGTACATCCGCGCCCGCGAAGGACGCGCCGCCCTCCGCTGCGGCGGGATAGCCGTACTTGATCAGACTGTACACGTTGTCCGCGTTGGATTTCTGCTCCTCTGTGATTTCCACACCCAGGGCGGCAGCAAGGTTGGCGTACACCTTGGCCAGATCCTCAATGGGAAGGAACACGTTATAGACGCGCTCCACCTCAATGTCGTTGCCGTCCTCATCCTTCTCGGTGACGGTTTCAGTCCGCGTCTCGCTGGACACGAAGCAGTGGGCGAACTGGGCAAGGGGCGGGGCCTCGCCGCCGAAGTACAGAGAGAAAAACACAGCCTTGACCCGGATGGGATCAAGGCTGTGGCCGTCCTCCATATTCGATTGGATGTCCGCCATGATCCCGTCCAGCTCCGCGAAGCTGGCCCGGGCCTGCTCGATGCACGCCCGGTATTCGGCGGGGACATCGGCGGGGATCCCGCCTTCCTGAAAGCACAGTTGGGCGGCAGAGATATTGTGGCCCACCGCGCCGGACCCCAGGGCGCACAGCAGGGCCACCGCCACGATGATGGGGGAGAGAATGGCGGCGATGGCCCAGCCCACGCCCTTCCTGGCTTTTTCGTTGGTGAGGAGCATGGCGGCGGCTTTTGCCACCAGGGCAGGATTAACCAAGATCCATCCCTCCCACTTCAGGTGCGTTGCTCTGCTCTTGGCCCTGCCCCTGGATTGTCTGCCAGTGCTTCTCCAGCGCCTGGATCGTGTCGGGGCTGCCGCTCTTAGGATACCGCTGACGGTACTGGTCAAAATCCATCCCGCCGTCCAATAGCAGCTTGCCCACATCCACGGCGCCGTTTTCCACGCAGGCGTGGAGGGCTCCGTAATTGTTGGGATCCACCCACATCCGCTTCTCCAGAAGTTCCTCCGCGATCCAGCTGTTGCGGCCCTCATAGGTCAGCATATGGAGCGTCCGCGCTGCGCTGTCCCCGCCGCTGATCCCCTTCTCCACCAGTGCGGACAGGGTATGGAAGTCCGCGTCTTGGGCGAACAGCTCCAGCAGATACGGCGGCGCGGCGGCGATCTGTTCATTGGCACACTGCTTGATGATCTCTTTTGCGATGTGCCGGTGATCCATGTAGGCGTAGCCAGCCATCTCGCCATGGAAAGAGGGGGACAGCCCGTGAACGCAGCCCCCCGCCTGCTCCAACAGGAAGGCCACCTTTACCGGGTCGTTGATGGCGATGGCCTTTTCGCAGGCGGTACGGTAGGCCGGTTCCGGGAACCGCTCCGTGTCCGCCACGAGAAGAAGCGTCATCTGCCTGCCCACCACGCCAGGGCGGCCCGCCGTTTCGACCAGCAGCTCGCCCGCCTGATCACGCACCCTGGGGTACAGTTCCCGGAACGCGGACAGTTCCCCGTCCCGGATGGCTAAAACGGCCTTGTCGTAGTCACTGATGCACAAGGGCCGCTGGCCCACGGTGTCCATATAGGTGGTGATGCTGCCCGTCATCCGGCGCAGGAGCTGCTCGGTCTGGCCCATGGCCTCCTCCTGCCGCTCCCGCTGTTCCACCAGAGCCTGGATGATCACTTTTTCCTCCTGCTGGCTGAGATGCACCACCCTGCCGCCTGTGTCCTCCTCCACGCCGCCAATCTGTATGTACCGGGCGTGGGTGGTGTGGTCACCGTGAACCGCCTTTGTGATTTCGGAGGCGGTAAGGAACATCCGGTCCAGGTCGTTCCCGTTCTCTCCCAGGGTCTTGCCTACGATGAAGCTCTCGGTGACGCTCTTTTTCTGCTTCTCATCGTACCACTTGAGGTACACGTCCACGTACACGCCCTCGCTGGCCCCGTAGTCCACAGTGCAGAACAGGTCGGCGTCCTGGGGAATCTCCCGGCCATTCTCCCACTCGGAGCGCAGGTCGAAGTATTCATCGGGCAGATACCCTTGTCCATCCAGCCGGAACTTCAACTGCTCATATACTTCCTCAGCCGTGCGCTGACCGGCGTACTCCACCTTCCGGGGATCGTCCGCACAGGGTTTCCAGCGGTCAAATTCAATGATTTCCATATTGCATCCTCCTATTACATCATGGTGGGCCCGCCCTGCTCCAGCTGGCCCTGTACCTCAGCCAAGGCTTCCGCGATCTGACGGGCTCCGGCGCTTGCCGTCTGCGCGGCGGCCTTGAGCTGCTCCTTCTGCTCCGGGGTCAGCAAAACGCCATGTTCCGTAAATCTTTCCGAAAACAAATCCCGTTTGATCAGCCCGGTGACGTACTGCTCAATGGACAGCCTCCGCTTTGCCGCCTGGACATGGATATCCCGGAACAGCTCCTCATCTATTTTAATTGCGATTGCTTTAGCCATATTGATCCTCCTATCCGCCGTCATGGCAGTTGCAGGGCAGATCGTCCTCGGGGAACATCCAGCACATGGCCTGCTGGTTCAGATCCGCCGTTACAAAATCCCGCCAGGCCCAGTCCCGCCCCAGCCCCTTCACCGTGATCAGGTTGGGCTTTGCCCCGTCCTCAATGGCGATGGCCCGCTCATAGAGATCCCGGCGCCGGTGGTACAAGGTGCGGATCTCCTTCTTCTTCATGCTGGGGCAGAAAAAACAGGAGGACTTGCCCGGCAGCGGCAGACCCGCCCGCAGGATGGCGGCCACGCAGTCCTCCCGCGTCCAACCCCAGTCCATCAGCGGGTAGACCTTGGTGTACTTGGTGTCGGCCGCGTCATGCTCCCTGGCGCCCTCCTTCCGCCTCGTCTCGCCCACATCGTATCCGATGTACTTGAACACCTTTTCCCCTCTGGCCCATACCTCCCGGCAGGGCGGGTAGTTGTTGCAGAATTTTTCTTGGGGCCCGACTTTGTGTTTGAGGGAGCACTTCTTGTACCCGTAGGCGATGGCGGGCAGGGTGCCGGATCGTAGGCATTCCTGCTCCAGGGTCAGCCGTTCCCCATTCCTGTCTGTGCAGTAGACGGTCTGGAGCCTGGGCATCCCATGTCGGGCCAGCCAGTCGTCCATGATGGGCAGATATTCGTAGGTGTAGGGCTGCTCCCCGCCGGGATCGGCAAAGAGGATCAGGTCGGCGTGGATGCCTTTTTCGTACATCCCCACCAGCATGGCGGTGGAATTCGTTCCGCCGCCATATGCTACCACGTTCATCGTCCCCCCGCCTTCCCAAACAGCTTTTCTTTGTAGTCCGGCGCGTGAACCTCCAGCAGATACCGCTCATTGCCGCACTTGTATAGGCACACCCCCCGCTGGGGGTAACGGATCAGCTCGTATTCGGAGCCCTCCAGCTGGAGGTTGTCCATATAAAACTTCTTGTCCACGCTGCCCGCGTTGAACAGGAATTGGTGGGTGGGGATGGCGAACAGGGGCCGGGTCAGCTCCCGGATGCCGTCCACGTCGAAGTCCTCCAGATTTTGCGAGGCCAGGATCAGTGCGGACTCCTTCTTGCGTACCCGCTTCAGCGTGTTGCGGATGTACTCAATGGTGGTGACGTTGGACAGCCAGATATACAGCTCGTCCAGGGTGGCCACCGTATTGCCCACCGTCAGAAGCTTGTCGCTGAGGTAGGACAGCACGTTGAACAGCATGGCGTCCTTCACATTTTTGCTTGCCTGCAATAAGCCCTTCACCCCAAACACCAGGAACCGGGAGCTGGTGATGTTGGTATGCCCGTTGAAGAACTTGCTCTCCGCGCCCCGGCACAGGGAGTGGAGCCCCAGCAGGATCTCCCGGAGCAGTTCCCGGGGGTAGAGGGGGCTGGCCTCGTCCCCGTACCGCTCATAGGCGTCCTCGATCACGTCATAGAGGTCGGAGAGGATGGGGAACTGGCCGGGGGCCAGGGCGGCAAAGTCGGTACCATCATTCAGGCCCCACTTGGCGTATAGCCGCTCCAGCATCAGCTCGATGGTGTCAATGTGGGCATTGGTGAAGTCCTTGTAGGAACGGAAGAAGTCCTTCAAAAAGCTGATGTGCTGGCTCAGGAGCGTCCGCTGGCGGAACGTCTCGGGGGCTTGATCGTCATCCTCGTCGTCGCAGCAAGCTTCATATCCCTCACTCCTGCCTGACGGCGAGAGCTCGCTCATTCCGCTGCGGCTCCTCTCCCCATCGAACCCGCTTCGCTGGGCTTCGATGGGGG
>ERZ808037.1490-NODE-1490-length-14919-cov-3.407829_pt1 | contig 14919 bp, 9 predicted proteins | sample MGYA00380190_ERZ808037 | MGnify/ENA primary metagenome ERZ808037 (study PRJEB31490, sample SAMN06133399) | mouse gut metagenome | isolation source: J9 | host: mice | place: China: Chengdu | collected 2015-05 ... | reverse complement strand
ATGTGACGCCGCTGTGCTGAAAAAATATGACACGGACGAGCGCAAGAGCTATGCCTACAGCCTGTTGGCCATGGCCATCACCGGCAGCCGCACCAGCCTGCTTTACAGCGCTTTCTCCAGGACGGAAGTGGAGAGACGGGTGAAAGGGATTCTGAATTACAGGAAAGCCACGGCTTTTGCCCTGCTGGTCTCTATCCTGTTCCTTCTGGGAAGCACGGCGGTCTTCGCCACAGGCGTCCAGGCGCCCTTCTCCGCCTATCTGACAGGATTCTGCTATAGCAGCAATTGCTCCTGGGGCGCCAGGGCCACCCTTGCCCGAGACATCGCCCTTGGGGAAAATGCCCAGAAGCGGGCGGAGGATGCTGTGCTGGCTGTCCTGAGCAAAAATGCCACAAGCGACCCGGAGATCCTGGAAGCGGACATCCGGACGGCGCTGGCGGGAGAGTTCGGCGTGGAGAGAGGCGCATTTAAGATAGCTTTAGACCTTGTGCGCGACGACGAAGGGCTGGACAAAGAGTACGAGCCCTGGGGCCTTACCAGGGGAGACGATGGCTTCTGGCTTTACCAGGGAGAACAGATCCGGATTTATGAGGATAAGATGTTAGGTTCCTACCAGTCCCATGAGAAAGGAGCGGTGGATGTGTCCGTACAGAGGGACAGGCAGGGGAACATCACCGGCGTCACGGTATGGCGTCCGGGAGACCGGGAATATGACCAGCGCACCAGAAACGACGCGGAGAACCGGAGCCGTGCCAGCGATGGGAGCCTGCGGATGGGAGACGGAGACATTGTAGAGACGGGCGCGTAAGGAGTCTAAACGCTTGGCTTCGGAATCTTGCGTATTCTGCCTTGCAGGTTCTGGTATGATTTCGGTTCCGGCCAGTCTGAGCCGGGAATAAGACAAGGCTGTCGCGAAATGGCATCCGCACAGTGTATCTGACGTGGGATGTGTATATTTCCTGGCAGCTTTTGTATTTCTCCGGTGATACAGAGGAACTGGCGGCTTGCAGTAACACCTGGAGCCGGGGAGCTCATTACGAGAATTGGTTTTGGGGAAGATTTGCGGAATGGATGCTTTTTTGCATGGACAATAGAGGAAATGAGTGTTTTCTAATTGACAAAAGGAGTTGGTTGATGACATAATATTCTTATTCAGGATATCCTATCTGACGCCAAAAACACTCCTATGGAGGCGTCAGAGGATAAATATCAACTTTGAGGTGAAGAAATATGAAGGCTAGGTGGATGAAAAAAGGAGTGGCAGCGGCGGCAATCGCGGCCTGTCTGCTGCAGTTGACGGCATGTGGAGAGGCGGATTCCGGCGCGGGCGCAGGGGACGGCAGTTCTTCGTCAGTGTCGGAGTCCGAAGAAGAGACCGGGGACGGCAGTTCCGCCGAGGAGTCGTCTTCTGCTGAAGATGCTGGGGAAGAGGGCTCCTCAGCCGAAGAGGGCACGGAGGAAGCCGAGAGCGAAGAGCCATGGGTGAATCCTTATACGATGCCGGATTCCCTGGAAAGCGAGGAAGATATCGTAGCTGCCAGAAACTATATCTGGGAAGAATATCTGAACCAGGTGAGAAACGACGAGACCAGGGCGGCAGAGCTGAAGGATCATGCCATGACCTTCGGCGAGGCCACCATGAAATTTGGGCTCCTTGTCAAGGGAGAAGCCGATGAGTCAGGCTATCCGCTGTTCATTGCGCTTCACGGCGGCGGTGGGAGCGATACCCCTGATTTGAATAACGATCAGTGGCAGCAGATGATGACCTATTACCAGATGAGCGTCAAAAACGGTATTTACGTGAATCCGAGAGCCGTGCGGGATACCTGGGACTGCCATTTCAATCCGGAGTCCTATCCCCTCTACGACAGGCTGATAGAAAATATGATTGCCTTCTATGACGTGGATCCTAACCGTGTCTACCTGACTGGTTTTTCAGCAGGCGGGGACGGGGTCTACGGCATTACATCCAAAATGCCGGATCGGTTCGCGGCGGCCAATATGTCGGCGGGACATCCCAACGGCCTTCCGCTGTGGAATATATACAACATGCCCTTGCTGATTCAGGTGGGCGAGCTTGACGATGCCTATGACAGAAACATCATAGATGCCCAGTATGGCCTGATGCTGGATGAGTACAACGAGACGATGGGAGGCGGATATGAACATGATACTTATATCCACCAGGGAAAGGGACATAATTTCGTTGACAATGGGGCAACGGATCAGAAAGTGATAGAGGATATCCAGACCTGGTTGGATACCGGGGAGAGCCCTGCCATAGAAGTGGATGCCAATGCGGTCAGGTACCTGGAACAGCATGTGCGCAACCCGCTTCCGGAGCGGGTAGTTTGGGACCTCACCCAGAGGGCAGATCAGCGGCTGGGGGCGAGCTTCTACTGGCTGCAGGCTGACAAAAGACATACAAAAGGGATGATTGTCGCTTCTTATGACAGAGAAACCAACTCCATCAATGTGGAGCAATGTTCCGTGCCCGGTAAGGTGACCTTTCTGCTGAGCAATGACATGCTGGATCTGTTCAAGCCTGTTACAGTGAACACTCCTGACGGCAACAGCACGGACATGACAGTGACGCCGGATATCGACTTATTATATGAGACCACCGAAGAGCGGGGGGACTACAATTACCAATTCGCGGCGAAAATCACTATAGATTTCAGAGAGATGGCAGAGGCTGCGGAGTGATGTGTAAATCACTCTGATTTGCAACATTCATTCAAAGTTCGAGGTGAGGAAGCATGAAGGCGATGTGGATGAAAAAAGGAGTGACTGCAGCGGCGATTGCCATCGTCTTGCTGCAGCTGGCAGCATGTGGAGAAGGGGATTCCGGTGCGGGGGATGGGAGCTCTGCGCAGGTGTCAGCATCTGAAGATGAGTCCGGGGAAGGCAGTTCCGCTGCGGAGTCCTCTTTTGGGGAAGATGCCGAGGAAAGCGGTTCTTCAGCCGAAGAAGCCACGGAGGAAGCCGAGGGCGAAGGGCAGTGGGTGAACCCTTATACGATGCCGGATTCCCTGGAAAGCCAGGAGGATATCGTCAATGCCAGAAACTACATTTGGGAAGAATATCTGAACGAGGTGAGGAATGACGAGACCAGGGCGGCAGAGGTCAAGAATCATGCCATGGACTTTGGAGAGGTCACTATGAAATATGGGCTTGCCGTCATGGGGAATCCCGATGAGTCGGGATATTATCCTCTGTATATTGCTCTTCACGGCGGAGGGCAGAGCGACACGCCGGAGCTCAATGACAGCCAATGGATGGATATGATTTCATATTATAAACGGGACGTCGTAAACGGCATCTACGTGAACCCCAGAGCCGTGCGGGATACCTATAACTGCCATTCCAACGAGGAATCCTATCCCCTCTACGACAGGCTGATAGAGAATATGATTGCCTTTTACAATGTGGATCCCAACCGGGTCTACCTGACCGGGTTCTCCGCAGGCGGGGACTTCCATATCATGTCCAATATGGCGGATCGGTTCGCGGCGGTCAACATGTCCGCGGGGCATCCCGACAACCTTGAATTGTGGAACCTCTACAATATGCCCCTTCTGATGCAGGTGGGAGAGCTGGACGATGCCTATGGCAGAAATGTGGCATATGCCCAGTGCGACCTGATGCTGAAGGAGCGCCAGGAGGCCATGGGGGGCGGATATGAGCATGAGACCTATATCCACCAGGGACAGGGACATAATTTCATCGACAACGGGGTTCAGGATCAGAAGGTGATTGAGGACATTGCCGGGTGGCTGGAGACAGGGGAGAGTTCCGCCATAGAAGTGGATGCCAACGCGGTCAGGTACCTCTGTCAGCATGTGCGCGATCCGCTTCCGGAGAGGGTAGTGTGGGATCTGTCCCAGCGGGCAGACCAGCGCCAGACAGAGAGCTTCTACTGGCTGCAGGCCGACATAAGGTGCAAGGATGGCATGGTGGTCGCCTCCTATGACAGAGAGACGAACTCCATTAATGTGGAGCAGTGCTCCATACCCGGCAAGCTGACGTTTCTGCTGAACAATGACATGCTGGATCTGTTCAAGCCTGTCACGGTGAACACTCCCGACGGCAACAGCACCGAAATAACAGTGACGCCGGATATTGACCTGTTGCAGAAGACCACTGAGGAGCGCGGGGATTATAATTACCAGTTTGCGGCGGAGATTACAGTGGATTTCAAAGATATGGTGCAGACGGAAGAGTGATGCCAAACGGAAGGTATCAGGCACGTAACTGCATCTACATTTCAAGAGACGGATACAGCAGCCCTGGCAAATGGGATTTATGCCGGGACTGCTGTTTTCAAAATTTATGGATTCTCACAGGACTGCGCCGTCATCCATCGATGTCCAATACCCTTTTCAGCAGAGCGATTTTTTCTTCCGCAATCTCAGGGGTGTAGTCACCGGCCTCTTCCGCAGTCAGAATTTTGTGATGGGTAAAGTATTCAAGGCATTCCAGCATGGCGTTCCCGAAGAGCCGGATATTCTCCTTAAGGTACGCGGCCAGATCCCTTCCGCTCAGCAGATTGCTTCTGCCCAGGTTGTATTCCCTGCATAGTTCAAAAGTGGGCAGCTGCTCTGCGTAATGCAGCGCAAAGGCATCCTCGCCCTTTGTATAATACCGATACATCAGGTCGCGCATCGATTTTAATTTTAACGTCGCGTCGGAGCTGGTCTCGAGGATCTTCAGATAAATCAGGATTGCTTCGTCCAGGTTCTGGGGATGTTCCCGTATGGTTCCGGTCAGCGCCCAGGCAAGACGGTACAGCAGCTGATCGTTGACGGGATATTGCACAAGGTCGAGCCGGAGCTTTGCCACAGCTTCCGCGTATTTTCCCTCCGCTATCATGCCATCGGCGGCAAGGCACAGTTTCCGGATGTTTTCCGCTCTTTTGGCGATGTCCACTCCCAGCAGCTCATCCGTGCTGACTTGAAAATAATTGGCCAGGACGGGCAGAAGCGATACATCGGGGTAGGAAATGTTGTTTTCCCATTTGCTCACGGCCTGTGAGGATATCCCCAGGTATTCCGCCAATTGTTCCTGGGTCAGACTGCGCTTTTTTCTGAGCTCTTTTAAAGTGGTTCCAAAGTTTTCGTATTCCATTTTTTCTCCTTCCATTCTCCCTTTCTTATTACAATACTATACATGCTATGACTTCTCATTTTTTCTGTTGAACCGGTTCTATAATGTATTATACAGGAAGATTCCCCGCAAAACCATAGACTGTCTGTGGAGAGCAGGGCTACTTTTGGTTGGAAATCAGAATTGAAAGCCATGCCGGAAAGTGGTAAGATATGGGAAAGGAAGACAGCGGAGAGGTGGAGGAAATGGAGGTATTATGCTCTACAGGGGCGCTGATCGGGCGGCCCAACGGCAGGGACTATCGTTTGCTGGAGGAACTGGCCGGAAGGCTGTCCTGTGACGGCTTCGAATTCATGATGTACGATTCGTGGTATGGGAAAGAAGACGAGATTGTTACATTTCTTCGGAAGCTGGGGCTGCATATCCCGGTGATGCACTGTGAAAAGCGTATCGGCGAGACAATCAGCATAGGCGGTGCGGAGGGAAGCGCGGAAGCGTTCCGGCTGTTCGAGATTAACTGTAGGATGGCCAGGGCTTTGGGGGCGGAGAAGCTGGTACTCCATCTCTGGGACGGGCTTACCTCTGACAGCCATTTTGAGAACAATCTGGAAGCCTACGGGGAGCTTTCCAGGATAGCGGAGAGATACGGCGTCATGATTCTGGTGGAAAATGTGGTCTGTAACGTGTCGAGCCCTTTGGGGCATTGGCGGCAGCTGACGGAGAGGTATCCGGATGTCCGTTTTGTATTCGATACGAAAATGGCGGCCTTCCACCAGGAGGAGGGGCTGCTGTATCAGCCGGAGTATGCATGGCTCTGGAACCGGCAGTGCATCCGCCATTATCATGTCAACGATTACGGCGGAGGGTACAAGGAATGGGCGAAGCTGCGGACGCTTCCCATCGGGGCTGGGCATGTGGATTTCGGCACGTTCTTTGACCGCGTCCTCGGAAGCGGCTATGACGGAACCTTCACGGTGGAAGCCACAGCCTTCGGGCAGGACGGCAGGGTGGACACTGAGATGCTGAACGGGTGCTTTGCGAAAATCAGGGGTTATATGGGGAAAGGATGATGGCCGTTTTCCTCTTTATAGGATTTCTGATTTGTGCAAGGTAATCGTGCACATTCTGCAAAATTTTTATTTTGCAAATCAAGCGCTCACGGATGTATTTCCCGCTGGGTTTTCCGGGAGGAGAAATATAGAATTGCTAAATCGGAATTTACCTGATATAATGTTTGCACAAAAGAAGGCATACAGATGCATAAAATTTGAGGATGCAAAAGATGCCGAGGGATACCTGACAGAACGGCGCACAGGCGTAAATCCTGGCGCGGGAGAGGCGATATCGGTTTGAAAAAGTCGGATAAGCAAAAGGAAAGTGAATCAGATAGAATGGAAAAAGATTACGAAGGCCTGCTTCGGCGCATGGTCAAAAAGAGCGAGGAGATTTTCGGAGACAATCTGACGGGAATCTATCTCCACGGCTCCGCGGCCATGGGATGCTTTCAGGCACAGCAAAGCGATCTGGATTTGATTTTTGTGGTGGAGCGGGACGTTACGGATGCCGTGAAGCTGGATTTTCTGCGGCATGTGGCGGAATGGAACGGGGAGGCCCCGGCAAAGGGGATTGAGCTCAGCATTGTGAAAAGGCAGTTCTGCGACCCATTTGTCTATCCCACTCCTTTTGAAATCCATTTCTCTCAGGCCCATCTGCAGTGGTATCAGGAGGATCCCCGGGATTATGTGGACAGGATGAAAGGCGTGGACAGGGATCTGGCCGCGCATTTTACGATTATAGGCAGATATGGGATCGTGCTGTATGGAAAGCCTGTGCCTGAGGTCTTCGGCCCGGTTCCCCGGGAGGACTATATAGACAGCATCGTGGCCGACATTGAAAATGCCAGAGAGGACATCCTGGAGGATCCTGTGTATGTCATTTTGAACCTTTGCAGGGTGCTGGCTTATCTGAGGGGAGGGAAAGGCTATGGGGAAACGCCATCCGCAGAGCAGATTGTCCTCTCGAAAAAGAGAGGCGGCGAATGGGGGCTGGAATATCTGCCGGAAAGATTCAGAGGGCTGATAGAGGCGGCGCTTTCGTGCTATAGAGACGGTACAGAGATGGCGGCGCAGGCAGAAGGGGGAGAATGTTTCACCGATTATATGTTGACTGAAATACGGAAAATCCTGGAAGAAAGGGCAGAGGCATGAAGAAGATTTCGCTGGAGGAACTGCAGAAGGAGAGCCGGACGGATTCCTATCCGGAACAGTACCGCTACATCTGCGGTCGGATTGAAAGCGGAAAAATCATGCCGGTGAAAAACTCCCCGCTGAACGGGAAGAAACCGGCCCTCCATACAAGCTATTGGCTTGCGGAAGAGACGCCGGATTACGGAGAGGAGATAGAGGAGCTGCAGTTTCGGACGGTTTCCGCAATCCGGACGGATTATTACCTGAAGCATCCGGATGTCTACCGGGAAGAGCGGAAGTGGGTGCGGCTTTTGAACCGTTTCTTTCTGGAGCAGGGCGAAGCGGGCGGGGAGGGGATGCCACATGTCTCGCTGAATGAAAGAAGCTTTCAGATATGGGGGCGGGAGAAGTTTCTGCAGAGGGAGCAGGGGAGGAAGATTCTGGCCCACTGCGGAGTCAATATGGAGGAGCTGCGCGTCTATCAGACCACAGAGCCGTTGGCCTATTATTCCTTTACCCGGCGCGTGCCTCAAACGATACTGATTCTGGAGAACAAGGATACATTCTATACCATGCGCAGATGGTTGATGGGGGAGAGAGGGATGGATAGCACAGGCAAGGGCGTGGAAGCATCTGCCAGAAAGATATTCGGCAAGGACATCGCTACAGTCATCTACGGAGCAGGAAAGGGAATCCTGCGCTCCTTTGAGGATTTCCGTTTCTGTGTGGAGCACCATATCAATCACCCGGACAATGAGATACTGTATTTCGGCGATCTGGACTATGAGGGCATCGGCATCTATGAGCGGCTGGCGGCTCTTTTCTCAGAGGGGAAGGAGATTAAGCCTTTTGTCCAGGCCTACGAAAAAATGATAGAGAAAGCACGAGAATACGGAAGAGACTTTCTGCCGGAGATGAGCGAGAACCAGAACCACAGCCTTTCCGGCCTGTTCTTCCGGTATTTTTCTGATGAGACAAAGGAGACCATGAGGAAACTTCTGGAAACCGGGAAATATATCCCCCAGGAGATTGTGACAATTACGGACTATTGAGGGGGCGGAGCCAATGCAATATGAATTCCTGAAGCAGTTCCCCAGGCGGATGAAGCATGTGGGAGCCTACGCGCTTCTGTTTGCGAACAGCAGCCAGAAGACCATCTGGAAACAGTACGGTTTCCTGAAGCTGGACGAGCAGTGCAACGTGATCTTCGCCGTGCTGCTGTATCTCATGGAGCAGTCCCTGAAAGAGGAGAACTGCACCATCGACGATATCGGCGCCTACCTGGACAGCCTGAACATGCGGTATTTTGACAAAAAGATGGGCTATGAGGACTGCAAGAGCCTGGGGGATTTCATCATCAATGTGGTGCTTTCCAATGAGGGAAAGGCCATGTATTTTGACGGATATGACTTCGAGCAGAGGGAGTATCAGGTCATGAACATAAGCTATGTGGCCAACAAAATCGTCTACCTGGATTCGGAGGTGCGCAGAACCTCCTACTACCTGACGGAGGACGGCTACAATCTGCTGCTGTCCACCCTGGAGATTGAGGGCAATCTGAAGATCACCATCCACGAGATGATTTTCAAGATGCACCTGGAAAAGCAGAGCTATGACAAGGCAGTGGACGATATCAAAAATGTATTCAATCTGCTGCGCATCCAGCTGCAGAGGATTGAGGAGGCCATGGGCCGGATTCGCAGAAACGCCCTGAACTACTCGGTGGCGGACTACGAATCTGTATTAGAGACGAACCTGGACACCATCAGCGACACTAAGCAGAAGTTTCTAAGCTACCGTGAGCTGGTGAAGAGCAGGGCCAGGGAGCTGGAGGAGATGAACCTGAACGTCAGGCGGCTGGACGGAAAAGAAGAGGAAAAGCTGCGGAATCTGGGCATTATCGAAAGCTACCTGAACCGGGCCATTGACGAGCATCAGAAGATTCTGAGCAGCCACTTTGACCTGAAATCCCTGTACACCAGGGAGCTGGAGCAGCTGTCCCAGATGTCCTTTATCCGCAGATTCTCCCTGAGAAACGAATTGTATGAGGAGATACTGGAGCATCCGGAGGGGCTGCCCCGCCTGGAGATTTTTCTGCGGCCCCTCTTCGGAAACGAGCCGGGCAAGATTTATAATCTGAAGAAATGCACGGAGCTGCAGCGGCCTGTCCGGAAGAAGGGGGAGGACGAGTCGCAGGCCCTGTTAGAGTTCGGGGACGAGGAGTGGATGGAGGAGGAAGAGCGGCGTAGGCAGCAGAGACTTACAGAGTATGAGGGCTGTCTTCTGTTTCTGCTGCGGAGGGCCATGGAGGCGGACGCGGGGGAGGTTTCCCTGGAGGAGATCCGGCAGAGCGTGGATGCGGATGGAGAGGATTATGCCAGGCTGCTGCCCAGTGTGCAGATTTTCAAGGAGGTCATGGTAGAGCTGCTGCGGGGCAGGGAGATTGACATCGAGGTGCTGCGGGAGGAGCGGCGGAACTTCATCGGCGAGTTCTCCGGCGGGTTCCAGCTCAACGAGATGCTGCTGAACCTGATTGAGGAGCACGGTTTATTGATACGGCAGGTCACGGTCTACCGGATAGAGGATGGAAAGGTGATTGCCTTTGAAAATGTGCCGGACGATTCGGGAAGGCGCAAGAGGGTCTGCTGCTCTAATGTGCTGATTCGGGTAACAGTGTGAGAAGAAGTTCTAAGCCTACAAGTGTGTGCGAACAAACCGCTTTAGTGTGTAGGCCAAGAACTTCTAGTTGAGCTTTTTCATTCTATTTGTTACAGTATGAGTGAAGGAATTCGGCTCCTTTTGCACGGATTCTGCAATCGATAGGAGATGAACGCCATGACGATAGAGGAAGTACTTGCTAAGGATGAAAAGCAGATATTTGACCGCAAGAGCATACAGATTAAACCGGCAGATCTGTCTGATACTATCTGCGCTTTTGCCAATGCTGACGGCGGGACGGTTGCCATTGGCATATCGGATAAGCATCGGCGGATTGAGGGCGTTGATTATCACAGGGAGCAGTTGAACGAGATTTTGCGCACACCGATAGACTTCTGTAACCCGATGGTTCCGGTAACGACAGAGATGGTAGAATGCATTAATTTCGAGGGGAAACCGGATCATGTTTTGCTGATGCATATCGAAGCCAGCCCATTGCTTCACGCAAATCAGGCAGATGAAGCATTTATCCGTGTTGGGGACAAAAGCAAAAAGCTGGATTTCAATGACCGAATGACGCTTATGTATGCCAAGGGCGTGCGCTACTATGAGGACGAGCCTGTCTTTGAGGCTACTATAGAAGATCTTGACCTGGATTTTGTCAGAGCATACTGCAAACGCATTGGATACACGAAATCTCCGGAGGAATATGTCAGGGAGAACAAGAGGTTCGTTACCGTGAAGAATGGTCAGGAAAGAGTTTCCGTGGCTGCCATCCTCCTGTTTGGTAAGAATCCGCAGTCCTTTTTCCCGCGCGCTTTCATCCGCTTCATCCGCTATGACGGTACAGAGGCAAAGGTCGGCAAGGACATGAATGTGATTAAGGACGTGATTTTCGAGGGACGTATCCCGGAACAGGTGGAAAAAGCAGTGGATTTCATAAAGATTCAAATGAAGGAAAAGACATACCTTGGCCATGACGGCATCTTTGTCACGGAGGAAGAATACAGTGAGTTTGTCCGTACTGAGATTGTGGTCAACGCAGCCGCGCACCGGGATTATGGAATCAAAGGTACGGATATCCAAATCAAGATGTTCTATGATCGGTTTGAGGTGGAGAGTCCTGGCACTTTGGCCGGAATGGTGAAGAAGGAGAATATCCGATACACTCACTTTTCTCGTAATCCGAAGATAGCAGCTTTTCTGAAAGACTATGGATATGTCAAGGAGTACGGTGAAGGGGTTGACCGGATGTGCAAAGAATTGGAGGCCATCGGTCTGCCGGATCCCATGTTCAATGACAACACTTTCATTTTGAAAACCACAGTGATGAGTGCGTTCTTTGAAGGGAAATCAACGGGTGAGGCATCGATAGGATTTAAAAACGCGTTGATTAGACATAACGATGCGTCGATTCAGCTTGAAAACGCGTCGATTGAACAAAACGACGCGTCGATTCGGTCTGGAAATGCGTCGTTTCATGGAAAGGAAAGATTGATTGAGAAGCTGTGCCAAGGGAAGGATGATGGAGAGATATCGGCCAAAAATGCAGCGGATGCCAGGGCAGTGATAGAAAATGTGGATGTCATGCAGGTCATCACTTCTAAAGAGGTAATGAGGATTCTTTCGTGCCAGACGACGAAAGCCAGACTGGTCATAAAAGTGTTGGAAAAGCAAGGCCTGATAAAAGCAGTTCAGGGCAAAGGGAAGTACATCTTAAATGTAACTGGAGGAGCAGGAGAGAAGTTTGGAACTTAAAGTTCCAAATATTGAAATTAGTGCCCGCCAGGGGCGGGCATAGGGGTGTAAATATGGCATATGAAATGGAAGACATCCGCACGGGGCAGGAGATTTTCTACTATCTGCTGGAGCATCATGAGATGAGCGAGGAGGCCCAGGAGCGGCTGTTCCGCAGTTACGCGGAGAATGAGCGGATACAGAACCTGGTGAAGTCTCAGGGGGACGCGGCGGAGTGCGACATTGAGCGGTATGGGGACGTGGTCTACCTGATTCCCAGGGAGGACAATACTTTTTTAGGTTTTTCCAAGGCGCAGCTGAAGCAGATTCTGTGCAAGTCGGGCGGGACGGACAAGGATTATTATCTGTCTCAGTTCGTTATATTGACCTTGCTGGTAGAGTTCTACGACGGACAGGGGGCTACCAGCAAGACTAGAGACTACATGCGCGTAGGAGAACTGCAGAACTGCGTCTCCAATCGCTTGCGGGAGGGCGCGGAGCGGGTCAGCGCAGAAGCGGAAGACGGACAGGCTGCAGGGGGAAAAGGAAAACAGGCTGCGGGAGGAAAGCAGGTTGCGGAGGAGAAGCTGGATGCGGAAGAAAAGCTGGGGATCGCCTTTTCCAATATGGTGGAAGCCTATGAAGCGCTGCGCTCTGATGAAAAAGGCTCCCGTGCCAGGACTACCAAGGAGGGTTTCCTCTACAATATCCTGAATTTCCTCCAGAAACAGGGACTGATTGAGTACGTGGAAGAGGACGAAATGATTAAGACCACGAAAAAGCTGGATCAGTTCATGGACTGGAACCTGTTGAACCAGAACCATTTCCAACGGGTGCGCAGAGTCCTGGAGGGAGGGCATTCCATGGAGGGAGATTCGGCCAATGCGTGAGAGAGTAGTAGAAACGCAGACTGCCGCAAAAGGGTGGCATGATAGCCAAAATGGAGCAGAGACATTCCATAGTACAGAGGTATTCCAAAAAAGAGAGGCATTCCAATGAGCAAAATAAACGCAGTCCGTCTGATCAATCTAAACTATAACAACAACGCCATCCGCATCAGCGATGAGACCTTTCAGCTCCATGGGGAGAGCACCCTCCTGTCGCTGCGCAACGGTGGCGGGAAGTCCGTGCTGGTGCAGATGATGATGGCCCCTTTTGTCCACAGGCGGTACCAGAATGCCAAAGACCGCCCCTTTTCCAGCTACTTCACCACCAATAAGCCCACTTTCATCCTGGTGGAATGGAAACTGGATCAGGGGGCGGGCTACGTGCTGACGGGAATGATGGTTCGCAGGAGCCAGGAGATTTCTGAAGAGCGCCAGGACGAACTGGAAATCATCAACTTCATATCGGAATACAGGGCAAGATGCCAACAGGACATCTACCACCTCCCGGTGGTGGAGAAGACAAAAAAGGATATCACGCTGAAAGGCTTCGCCGCCTGTAAACAGCTCTTCGAGACCTATAAGCGGGAACGCAGCGTGCCTTTCTTTTATTATGACATGAACAATCCGGCCCAGGCCAAGCAGTATTTCAACAAGCTGGCGGAATACCAGATTTATTATAAGGAATGGGAGACCATCATCAAGAAGGTCAATCTGAAAGAGTCCGGCCTGTCGGATCTGTTCGCGGACTGCAGGGACGAGAAGGGCCTGGTGGAGAAATGGTTCCTGGAGGCCGTGGAGAACAAGCTGAACCAGGACAGGAACCGGATGAAGGAATTCCAGGGCATCATGGAGAAGTACACGGGCCAGTACAGGGACAACCGCTCCAAAATCCAACGCCGGGACACCATCCGGGCCTTTGGCCGGGAGGCGGAGCAGGTGCGGGCACAGGCTTTGGGCTACCGGGAAGTGTCCAGACAACTCACGGCCCAGAGGCTCCGGATAGGGGACTTCATCCGCAGGCTCCATAAGCTGGAGGAGCAGGAGGAGGAAAAAGCCGGGGCGGTGGGCGAGCGCTTGGAGGGGCTGGCCCGGGAGTTAGAGCAATTGGAGTATGGGAAGCTGTCCAGGGAGTTCCATGAAATCGCCCAGAGGGAGAGATATGCCCAGAGCAATCTGGAGATGCTGCGGATGGAGGAAGAGGGCCTGGAGCGGAGGCGGGGGGAGATCCTCCGTAAGCTCCATGTGCTGGCCTGCGGAAAGCAGCAGGAAACCGTGAAGGATTCCGGGCAGGAACTGGACAAGGAGAGGCAGCGCCTGGATTTTGTCAGAGAGAAGAAGGAGAACCTGGAGCCGGAGCGGATGGCCCTGGGCGGGAAGCTGCGGCGGTACTATGCCGGGGTGAAGGCCGGGAAGGAAGCGGAGCAGGCGCAGTGCCAGGAGGCAGTGGAGGGCCTGATCCAGGAGAGGCAGCAGGGCATCCGGAAGCTGGAGGAGCTGCGGGAGACGGAGAACGGCCTGACCGAGGAGGCCGGAGCGCTGAACGCCCGCAGCCGGATGTTCGATGAGGCGGAGGACAGGTTCAACCAGGAGTACGCCGCGCGCTCTGTGGAAGCGGGGCATTTCAGGGAACCGGGGCGTTCTGTGGACTCGGGGCGTTCCATGGAAGAAAAGCATTCCATGGAAGAAAAGCGTGCCATGGATTCGGGCCCTTCCGGGGAGGCGTGGAACCGGAACCTCCTGGGAGAATACGAGGCGGGCGCGCTGGAAATCAGGCAGGCGGAGTACGAGAAGGAGCTGGCCGCCTCGGAGGCTGACCGGCGGGCCGCGAAGAAGGACATAGAGCAGTACAGGGAGCAGGTCAAAGCCACCAGGAGGCTGGTGGAGGACAAGCTGGCCGAGCGGAGCCGCCTGGCGGCCAACAGGAAAGAGGCGGGAAGGCTGCTACAGGACTACGACAGGGAGCTGGCGGAGCGCAGCGTCATATTGCGATACGTGGGAATGGCGCAGGAGGATGCGTTCGACACGGAGAAGCTCCTGGCCGGGGTGCGCAGGAAGCTCCTGGACGCGGATTTGGCCAGACAGGGCCTGGAGAAGGAGCTGGATGCCCTGGAAAAGGAGTACCGTAGGCTGGCCCAGGGACAGGTGCTGGAGCTGTCGGAGGAATTCCGGGGGATGCTGGAGGAGGCCGGGATCCATTATGTCTACGGCTGCGAGTGGCTTCGGAAGAACCAGTTCTCCCCGGAGAGGAACAGGCAGTTGGTGGCCAGGCAGCCCTTCCTTCCCTATTCCCTGATTTTGTCGGGCCAGGAGCTGGAACGCCTGCGGGGGCTGCCGGATCAGGTCTA
>ERZ808037.1483-NODE-1483-length-15001-cov-3.814326_pt1 | contig 15001 bp, 10 predicted proteins | sample MGYA00380190_ERZ808037 | MGnify/ENA primary metagenome ERZ808037 (study PRJEB31490, sample SAMN06133399) | mouse gut metagenome | isolation source: J9 | host: mice | place: China: Chengdu | collected 2015-05 ... | reverse complement strand
TCACATCCGAGCCACCGAACCAGAATATGCCGTCCTAGCACAAAGGAAGAGGTGGCAAACATGCCAATCGTCAGAATCGGAACCACCCACGCGATATGATAGTTAAAATTCATAGGACACATGCCCATCAGGAAACAGGATATATAAGTCCCCTGCCAGTCCTGATAAAAGTCCATGTTCTGCCTCCACGCCTCCTGCACGGAAGCCGCAAAAGAGCCCGTCGCCAGAAAGACGTCATGCACCCGCCTGCCGTAATCGTAGTCGTCGATGCACATCACATTATATTTGCCCAGCCAAAGCAGCGGAACAAACGACAAAAGCAAAAGCCCTGCCGCCAGAATTACCGCCCGTCTGCCGCTCAAGAAATTTTCCGCCTTTTCCCAAATCTTCACTGTCTTTTCACCCGCCGCATCACACCTCTGCCAATTTTTCCAAGATACGCCTTCTTATAAATATACCACGCGCGCAGTTTCATCATCTGCAGTCTTACGCCCACAGGTTTTTTATTTACTTCCGCATACTTCTTCGAGCGCTTTTTATATGCCGCCAGCTCTTCCCTGCACTCTTTGTCCGTAAACACCCGACCCTTCCGGTCCATATAATGCCAGCCCTCGTAAATGTTCTGCTCCGAAGCCCAGTAGCCGTCGGACACATTATGTCTCGCCCAGTATTTTGGCGCCAGAATGTACTTCACCGTATCGCTGGTAAAGGCAGGAAAGTACGCAAACGACGAGTTGGCGAGCAATAAATAACGCGCGTTTTTTAGAATGGAATAATCCTTTGCCAAATCAAAATTGTAAGCGGGTATGCCGGGCAGGAACTTGTTTGCCTCCCGCACATCATTCGTAATAATCATAAACTGCATATCCGGATTGATCTTCCGCATCTGCCGCATCCCCTGTATCCAGTAGCGTTTGCGCAGATAAAGCTCCGGTGAGCCCATATAGTCGCTGCAGCGAAGATGCAGAATACAAAGATTGTCCCGGCTGTACTCCTTACAGTCATACTCCGGCTTCACTTTCAGCCATTTTTTAATCTCTTCTTTATGAGAAATAAAATATGCCTCCGCCTGCAGATTGCCGTAAAGAAGCGTGCCGTCCTCCACTTCGAAAAGCTGCTTGTCCGCATCCGTCACATAGACGCCGTGAGTCAGATCATGTTTGGAATTTCCCGCAAAAAGCCGGGTTTCCTTCTCATGATAAGTCTTTTGGTAATCCTCCTTTTTCGAAGGGACTCCCATGTCCAAGTCCATAAAATAGAGTCCGCAGTCGCTATGCATATTGTTGGCAAAATGCTCCGGGTCAAGCACGCTGAACTGATATCCTTTGTCCTGCGCGATACATCTTGCCGTCACATAGAAAAAAAGCTGATTCCCCAGCCCGAAGCCTTCCTGTGTCTCAATTCCTAACATTTACCCCTCCAGACTTGTCTGCGTAATCTTTTCATTTTCTACCTTATAAATCACATCACATTTGGCAATGGTATTCAGACGGTGGGCGATAATCACCATCGTCTTTTTGCCGTGGAAACTGTTAATGGCTTCCATCACCGCCGTCTCGGTGTCCCCGTCCAGCGCGGAGGTTGCCTCGTCAAAGACCAGAATCTCGGGATTATGGTAAAGCGCTCTGGCGATTCCCAGCCGCTGCCTTTGTCCGCCGGAAATTCTGACACCCCTGTCACCTATTGTCGTCTCCAAGCCGTCCGGCAGCTCCTCCACAAAGCTCTTAAGCTGCGCTTCCTCCAGTACCTCCCAGATTCGCTTATCGTCAATCTTGTCCGCGTCGATGCCAAAGGCGATGTTGTCCCGGATGGATTCGTCAATCAGATAAATGGACTGCGGAATATACCCGATTTTGGAAAGCCACGAAGGATAGTTTTCAAAGATATCCCTGCCGTCGCAGGTAATCGTCCCCGCCTGCACATGCAAAAGCCCCAGCAGAATATCCACAATGGTCGATTTGCCTGCACCCGACGGTCCCATAATGCCCACCGACTGCCCCTTTCTGACTTCCATGTGGGCGTCCGTGAAAATTGGCTTGTCCGTGTTCGGGTAAGTATAGCTGATGTGGTCCAGCACAATCTTATCGGTTAATGCAAGCGCTGTCTTTCCTTCCTCCGTCTCTCCCGTAAGCCCTGTCACGCTGCCGTTCACGTCCTGCTTCATATTCTCAGTCAGGTTCTCGTACAAATAATCCAGGCAGGGCTGCGCGTAAGCAATTTCCGACAGATACGTATTGATACGGTTCGTAGCCGGCATCACACGAATCGCCGCCGCCGCAAAAGCCATTAGCTGGGGCATCAGTACTGTAATGTCGCCGTCCTCCAGCAGATAGACAAGAATAAAGGACAGCATTGCCGCGATAAAGACCGTCTCAATCAAAAGCCTTGGCGTATTGTTCATCACCGCATAGTTTCTCGCCACATTGGCGCCGACCGCGCCGCTCTCATAATAATTGCGCACAAAAAATTCTTCCCTGTGCAGCACCTTCACATCCTTTAAACCATAGATAGACTGGATTCTCCACTTGGCAATCCGTGATTGGATCGCCTGATTTTTACGCCCGATGGCATTCAGCCGGGGCTTTAACACCTTCGTGATCATCAGCGTCATGCCAAGGAACAGCACGCCGCAGCCGATAGAAATCAGCGGACTCATCCACATCAGTACGATACAGATTGACACCGCGACCACAATCTCCGTCGTCATCTGGATTAATACAAGCACCAGCTGGAACGCATTGGGAATATCACTGTCCGTCAGCCGGAACACCGTGGGAATGTCCGCTCCCAGATAGTCCTCATAGGGACGGTTTAAAAACTCCCGCATCACACGACTTATCATCCGGTTCCTGTTTCTCGTCACAAACGTATTCTGCACAAAAGTCAGAAGCAGAAGATACGCATTTTTAAATATAAAAATGGCAATCAGCGCGCCCAGCATCCAGACAATCAGGCTTCTCGAAGAAGTGATTCCCAGAAACGCCGCGACCTTTCCCACCAGCTCGTTCTCCATCACTTTATCCGGCGACATGACCGCCTCCGCCACGGGGAGCATCATAGAAACGCCCAGCGTCTCCAAAATACCGCCAATCAAAATAAGGATGGCGAGACCGCCAAGCTGCCAGCGCTGTTTTCGCTCAAAAAGGTATGCGATTTTTTGCAGCAGACCCACCTGTGCCTGTTTCTGTTTCTTCATATTATATATGTTCCTCTCAAATGCTGTGACGGGTTACGTCAAAGCCACAGCCATATTGCAGCACTCATGGTTCCTGCGGAAGCGTAACCTTATGCATATCCGCCCGGTAAAAGTCGCGGTTATCCACCCCGTTCAGCCAGCGCTGCGGCGCGAGGACCGTCTTTTCCGGATTTTTATTCAAATAGGATGCCCACCAGCTAAAGCTGCTGTTGGCGAGAATATGATGTTTACAGCGGCTCATCAGAATAAACTCCATATAATCGTTATCCGCCGCCCCGGACAAATCAACCCAGGTAATATCCGCCCCGGCAAACGCATTCTCCGCACAGTCGGATCGTTCCTCACCTCTGCCCCGCTCTTTCGCCGTCTGCAGCTTTCCATCTGCATTCTGCCCAGACTGCCGCATTGCCCACTCCCTGTCATTGGTAAAAAGGAAAAACCGGCATCCCGGAAATCGTTCCCGCATCTGACGCATTCCTTCTATATAATAGGCATCCGTACAGATACCGCCGTACAGCTTTTGGTTTTCGGGGGTGAGGTAATCTCCCCTGCGGACATGGATACTTACAGAACACCCGTTATCCATTTCTCGCATATACTGCTCCGCCGTTTCTTTTCCCCGAGCGTCGCCGTCACGTCCGCTTTTTCCTCTTTCCGCCTGCCTTGTATTGTCACTCCCGCCGCGCAGGCACCCCGCCTGTTCCAGATACGCAACCAGCTTATCCGTATCGTAGGCTTCCCGCACCTGCTTCTCCACAGCCTGAAAATACTTCTCCGTCTGCCAGTAGCCCTCCAGATAAATGTCGTCCCACGTCAGTACTTCCGGAATAAAAAGCTTACCTTCTTCAAAATAAGACTTTTTGTGCCTGCCGAAAAGCTTCCGCCGCACCCGGCTCCACGGCAGCATGGAGGAGTCAAGCATCTGAATCAATTCCTCCTTCGTCGGTCGCTCATAAGTGATTCCAAAGGGCGAAAGGGCAGGCATTCGCTGCGGGTCCTGCACGAATCCCGACACATCATCAATCTTGACCTCTCTGCCGAGAGCTTTCAGTTGCAAATAAAGGGCGTACTGGAACATCTGGTTGCCCAAGCCGCCCGCAAGTTGTATGATAACCATCTTTTCATCCATTTTAAGAACGCACGTTATTTACTCATACCAAGAATCCGCTTCACCTTCACCTTGCAGGGAATCACCACCTGCTCATCCCACCGCAGCTTTTTACAGTAGGCATGGGGCGAACGATAAAAGAGCCTCAGCTTCTTACGGTCCCTCGCATCCGCTATAGGTGATAGGAACGCCTCCTCCGCACGCTTTCTGTCCTTCAAAAGAATCTCCTGCAGTCTCAGCATGTAAGTCTCTCCGTCCTCCACCTTGGAAAGCTCCCAATAAAATAACAGCAGTCTTTTATAAAAGAAATAGTCGTGCGTCAACGCAAGATCCTCTCTGCCGAGAGTCTGTAACAGCTCCGTCTTTTCATAGTATGCCGGAATCTGGTCCGTAAAAGTACGGGAATTAATCCGGCAGTTCATAATGCTGTCCTCTCTGTCTATTATATAGTTATACAGGGCAATGTCAAGGTAAATGCAACGTCCCGCCCGCGCCAGCGCTTCTGTCGCGAACACAATATCTTCGTACCAGCGTCCCTCAGGGAACAGGTTTCCGATAAGCAGTTCTTTTCGGTAGAGCTTGTTCCACGCCGCATTCTGAATCGAAAATTCCTCCCGCTCCTCCACATAAATCTGAAGCGCTTCCTGCCCTTCAAAGAGAACTGCCCTGTCCACCGAGCCATCCAGCGTGCGCGTGCGGGAAATCTGTCGGTAACGGCATACCGCCAAATCCGCCCGTTTATCCTGCAAAGCGGAAAACAGCTTCTCATACATATCGGGGTCAATCCAGTCGTCGCCGTCCACAAAGCCGATATAGTTTCCCCGTGCCATCCCAATCCCCGTATTCCTCGCATGGGCAAGACCGCCGTTCTCCTCATGGATGACCCGTATGCGCTCGTCACTTTCGGCAAGCTCATCCAGAATCCGCCCGGTAGCGTCCACCGAGCCGTCATCCACTGCAATAATTTCCAGATTGCGGTAAGTCTGTTCACAAATGGAGCGGATGCCTCTCTCAATATAAGCCTCTATATTATAGGCGGCAACAATCACGGAAATCAACTCCGTCTGTTTGTCCTCATACAATTTGGGTGGTCGATATTGCTTTAAAATTTCCATGACTGTTTGTCCCGCCTTTCCTTCTTCTGTCTCTTGCCTCTCCGCTTCCAAATTCTCCCGCGCCTATGTTAAGTGTCACTCGTTATCCTTTATTACGTCTGCGTTTTCTCGTCATTATCCGCAATAAATAACGCTTATCACCTGTTATGAAATCTTTTCCCCAAAAGCCGTTATTCACTCATAACGACCGTTTCTGCAACTTTAGAACAGGTATTAAAATAAATCAAGAGTTAATTTTTGTTCCATTTTGCCACTCCTGAAACATCAGAAGGTACCAAATCTGCGGTCTCCAGACACCTTTCATAATATAATCATCCCATAATTTCTTTACAGCCGTCGCGTCAAACAATCCCTGCGCTTCCAAAAGGGATGGCGCCAGCAGGCTCTCCGCCCACTCCCGCAGCTCCTTCTCCTTCAACCAGCGATGAAGCGGAATCGAGAACCCCTTTTTGGGACGCTCCATCAGTTCACGGGGCACATAGCGGTAAAGAATATCCCGCAGAATCTTCTTGCTGACCCCGCCGCCCTGCCGGTAAGACAGTGGCAGCGTCCATGCAAATTCGACCACGTCCTTATCTAACATCGGCACCCGCGTCTCCAGGGAAACCGCCATCGCAGTCCTGTCTACCTTATTTAAAATATCGTCGGGATGATACATTAGTAAATCCATCAGCATCAGATTGTGCTGCCCATCCTCCAGAAGCCCTGCCGGATAGGTGTTCATCCATGTCTGACCTGCCCTGTGGGGCTGTATCTCATCCCAGACACCGAAGTCCGAAGCGCCGCCTGCCCTTCCGCGTTTCACCAATCCCAGCCCTTCCCCGATTTCCGAGCGCAGATACATATCTTCTATGCTCTTCGCCCCAAGAAGCCTTGCCCGGGTAGCCAGCGCAGCATTTCCGGATGCGGCAAGCCCCAGCGCAGCGCTTGCCGGACGACGCAGAACGCCCGGTATTTTCCTCACCTTATTCCAGATGCGCTCGATAGAATAATAGGTGTTATATCCGCAGAAAAGCTCGTCCCCACCGTCCCCGCTCAAAGATACCGTCACATGCTCTCTCGTCATCCGGCTCACCAGATAGGTCGGAATCTGGGAAGAATCCGCAAACGGTTCCCCGAACATCCCCGCCAGCTTTGGAATCACGCTCTTCGCATCCTCTTCCGTGATATAGATCTCCGTATGCTCCGTTCCCAGATACGCGGCAATCTCCTTCGCGGTCGGCGCTTCGTTATACTGTTCTTCCCACATGCCCACGGTAAACGTTCTGACCTTTTGCGCACTCTGTGCCTGCATCAGCGACACCACCGTACTGCTGTCAATCCCCGCGGACAAAAAAGCGCCTACGGGCACGTCCGCCACCATCTGTCCGGCGATGGCTTCCCGCAAAAGACGCTCCAGCTCTTCAGCTGCTTCCGATTCACTTCCCCGGAAGCGGTTTTTTTGTCCTATAACAGCTGTTTCCATCATCGACCAATAGCTCTCAAGCTCCGGTTTGTCAAATGGTGCTTTAACCTTTAATATTTTTCCCGGTTCCAGCTTCCAAATCCCGCGATATATGGTATATGGCGCCGAAATGTAACCATAACGCATGTAATCGCCTATAATATCTACGTTGACCGAATTGGTAAATCCATCCAGCGACGCAATCGAACCAAGCTCGGAAGCAAAGACAAAGCTCCCATCATTCCCCCTGTTATTTATATCATCTTTTAACATTCCATAAAATAACGGCTTTTCTCCGACTCTGTCCCGCGCGAGAAATAACGCGTGTTCCTGTCTGTCAAACAACGCAATCGCAAACATTCCCTTCGTCATTTTCAGTGTATCTTTCAGACCATATGCGGCAATCGCTTCCAGAAGTGTTTCCGTGTCGGAGCTCCCCCGAAACGCGGGCAGCCGTTTCTCCGCCAGCAGCTTTTTCCGAATGGAGGCATGATTGTAAATCTCCCCGTTATAGGCAATCACATACCTGCCGTCACGGGACACCATGGGCTGCGCCCCCGCAGGCGACAAATCCACAATCGCAAGCCGCCTGTGCCCCAGCACTACCCTGTGGTCCTCCGAAGCCCACACCCCCGAAGCATCCGGTCCCCGATGCTTCATCTTATCGCACATCCGCTCGATATTCTTCTGCCAGTCTCCCCTAAAGTTGCAAAAACCCGCAATTCCACACATGTGTTATTTATCCTTTCTAATCCTCTTCCGCGATTTCAGCATACTCCCCGTTCGCAATCCGCTCTCTAATCGTCCTAGCAGCCTCATCCTGCCTTGTTTTCCATAACTCATAGGCTTTGTCCCACGAATCGTAAGAAACGTCTCCACGGTGGTCAGGGAGCGCGTAGCGGGCAGTTAGATAATTTTTCAGGAAATCCGTACACTTTTCCGCCCCCACCGCATTGGTATGGCTGCCGTAATCCGCGAAATCCTCCTCAAAAACAATGCCAATCTCATCATAGTAATCGTTCATATTCAAAAAGGCATAGCCGCTCTCTTCCACAATATCCGCCATATAGTTGAACATCTGTTGTTCCTCCAAAGATTCCCCGTAAGGAGAGACGATAAACAACGCCTCCTGCCTGTTTTCCTGCAGATAACCAAGCAGCTCCCGTAAATACGCTTCCTGCTCCTTTGGCATTGCCAAAACGCCTTTTGCGCCGCCACAGACGGGCTGCGGCTGCGGTCCCACCTCGTCCCGGAAAGTATAGCCTTTCAGCGGATGGCTGTGATGATAGAACATGTTCGCCCACTCAGAGGGAAGCACAAGCATTTTCCAGTTCGTGTGATATTTCATAATATCAAAATAGTAGCTTAGCCGCCCTTCCGCATCGTCCTCCGGCACCAACCCCCGTATCGTGCGGATTCGCTGAGGCGAATAGCGCAGATTATCCGTTACGCCCCGGGTATATGCCATATTCTCCATCAGCCCCGCCTCTTCCATCGTAAACATGCGCATCTCGAAAATATAGAGCGCAGGCGACTGGCTTTTCGCCGCCTCCTGTGCCAGATAACGCATGGCGGCAGGGCGCTGTACATTGGTAGAAAGCGGGTACATGGCAATCCCCGTCTCCCCCCACAGCTTCGGCGCCGCATAGTAAGGAAAGACCGGGCTGGAACCGATGATCACAACGTCGAGCGAATCTTTCTTTTCCGCATAAAAGCCCGCAAAACGGTCCTTTACGTCGCCGTTTGTCCGCACCATATAGGATACCGGCAGGAGAATAACCAGAAACAGCAGCACAAAAACCGCCGCCTGCAGCAATTTTTTATAATCACGCATGTTATCCATTTATAATCTCCTCAAAGTAATCTTTCCACATAGCGTTCACCCGCTCCGGCGCAAGACTTTCCTGAATCCGCGCCGCTTCCCTGCCAAGCCTGTCCGCATAATCCGGCTCCTCTAAAAGCCTGTCCATGGCACGTGTAAGCGCCGTCTGATCCCCCGCGGGAATCACCAGCCCGTTCACGCCGTCCGTCATCAGCTCCTCCGTGCCGCCGCTTGGCACATCCGTGGCAATCACGGGCAGTCCCAGCGCCAGCGCTTCAATCAGGGCATTGGAAACCCCCTCCGAATAGGAAGTGAGCAGAAACAAGGACGCTTTCTCAATCCGCGCCGCCACGTCCTGCACCACGCCGGGCAAAAAAAGCCGTTCCGCAATGCCAAGCTGTGCCGCCGTTTCTTCTATATGGGAGCGCAGCTCCCCGTCACCGTAAATCTCAAGCGTATAATCCGGGTATTTGTCCTTTAAAGCCGCAAACGCGCGAAGCTGCATCTCATGGTTCTTGTTGGCATCCATACGCCCCACGGACACAATCCTCTTCTCCCGCACGCCCTCATACCGCGGCATGATAAAAGCTGGATTCAGGGAGTTGGGCAGGATGACAGCCTTCTCCCTCACTTTCCTGCAAAAAAAGCTCTTGGAACGCTCTGTCTGTAAAATAACACCTGCTGCGCGGGAAAAGAGAAAATCCGCCAGCATCCGCATTCCCCTCGAGGGATATTCCTCCTTCGTCTCCCCGACCACAGAAACCACAGCCTTCGTTTTTGTCCCCATCGTGGTGACAACTGCCATAAAATTATTTTTTCCGATGCAGGACAACACGAGATCCGCTTTCTGTTCTTTCCATATCACATGTAATTTATTGAGCCGTCTGAAGAAATTCACCACCCGGCTTGCGGACACTTTTTCTTCTTCGATATCGGAGAGAACCCGTTCCATTCCATCGGGCAGTTTATACTCCTCCTCCTTCTGATATTGTGTCACCATAACGACAGTGTATCCTTCCTCCCGAAAGTACGCCGCCAGATTCACAAACACACGTTCTGCTCCGCCTTTGGCGAGGGAGCCAATATAGAAGGCTATTTTTTTTCGTTCGTTTTTCTCATTCATGGGCTTGCATAAATTCCTTCATTTTTCGACTAATTACACCTGTTTTCGAATAATATTCCTGCATTTTTCGCCTAAATCCGTCAAAAATTGCATTCTTAATTAAATTCTCATTTATTTTCGTCTGTTTGAAAGTATAGATAATTCATCTTATTTTCTGAAAATTCTTTTTCAGTTTCGTCAAAATAACATTCGCAATTCTTGCGTTTTTTTAAATCTCACCCGTTACGATTCTCGTGGAAATTTGCGTACCACTGTTGGAAAACAAAGAATGCCCAAATCAGTCCGGAATAATTTTCTCCCGTTCCCCGCCCCCTGTCTCCTTTCTCAAGGTAGCTCTTCACCAGCTTTGACACGTACGATTCGTCGAATAGATTTTGACGCTTCATAAAGTCATGTCCTGCGTAAAATAACAGTTGTTCTCTGAGTGCCCCCCTCAGCCATTTATCAAGCGGCACGCCAAACCCTTTCTTCGGACGATCCAGCAGCTCTCTCGGCATATAGTCGTAAGCAATCTCCTTTAAAATATGCTTTTTGTCCCCCGCCGCATATTTATAGGAGTGGGGAATCCGATAAGAAAAGTCCATCACATCCGGGTCAAGAATCGGGCATCTCGCTTCCAGCGAATACTTCATGGACGCGCGGTCCATCTTGCAGAGAATGTCCCCCGGCAGGTAGGTGTCCATATCCAGAAGCATCCGGCATACCTGCCAGTCTCCGACCGGGTAACTGCTCTCGACCGGATAATGTACCGGCAGCGCCTGTTTTCCGGAAGGCATCCCACCCACCATAGCGCGCGCCATCTCAGGATAGTTTCCCGCACTAAACTGTGTTTTCGTCTCCCGCTCTCTGTTTCCGGCAATCACCCGCACTTTAAAGGGCAGCTTCTTCTCCAAATCAAGCCGTTTTACGCCCGGCATATCACACAAACCATGTACAAAAGCGCCCAGCACGTCCAGCTTCTGCGCCTGCGCCACTTTCTCATAGATATGGTAGCCACAGTAGAACTCATCCCCGCCGTCGCCGGAAAGCGCCACCGTCACCTGCTCTCGTGCCAGCTGACATACCAGCATAGTCGGAATCTGAGAACTATCCGCAAAAGGCTCATCATAATACTTCGGAATACTCTCCACCATCCGCAGCATGTCCGACTCACTGATCGTCAGCTCCGTGTGGGCAGTTCCCAAATAATCCGCCACCGCTCTGGCATAGGGCGCTTCGTTATAACTTTCCTCCTGAAAACCGATGGAGAAAGTCTTGACAGGCTCCGCGGAATGTGCCTGTGCCATTGCCGTCACCAGCGAGGAGTCATAACCGCCGCTTAAAAATGTCCCCAGCGGCACGTCCGCAATCATGCGAAGCGATACGGCACGCTGTAAGAGCGCCTTCAACTGCTCTTTGGCTTCCTCATAACTTTTCACGGGCTGCTTCACCGCTTCCGCATAGGCTTCCCTCACATTCCAGTAGCTCCACGTGCTGATCTGCCCGCCCTGAAACTTGAGAACCGCACCGGGCGCAAGCTTATACACGTTCTCATAAACGCTCTCCGGCGCATTGATGTACTGCTGGAAGAGATAGCGCGAGAGCACGCCCCTGTCTATCTTCGCCTGAAAACCCGGACATGCCATAATCGGCTTTAACTCCGACGCAAACACAAGCTCTTCCTGCTCATACCAATAATAGAGCGGTTTCTTGCCGATGCGGTCACGAATCAGATAAACCGCCTCTTCCTCCCTGTCAAAAAGCGCGATGGCAAACATCCCGTTAAACCGCTTCACACAGGAAAGGCCCCATTTTAAATAGGCGGCTATGATAACTTCCGTATCGCAGTCCGACCGGAAGGGATAGTCCGCCAATTCTTCCCGTAATTCTCTGAAATTATAAATTTCCCCGTTATAAACCACAACAACCCTGCCATCCGCCGAATGCATGGGCTGATGCCCCAAAGCCGAAAGGTCCAGAATAGAAAGCCGTCTCTGTGCAAGCCCCACATGATAGCCGCCTGCCATCTCGTAAAACTCCTCCCCGCTGTCGTCAGGTCCCCTGTGATACATCGTATCATTCATCTTTTTCAACTGTTCGGGCGTGACCTCCCGCCTTCTGATATACCCGCAAATCCCGCACATATAAACTCCCCTATTTTACGTCCTTACCCATAAAATATTCCTTATATTCCCCGAAATCCTTGCATTCATTATCCACGGACTGCACCAGCTCCTCATATTTCTCCTGTATCAGCGCCCGATAATTTTCAAAATTATTATACCCCTTCTTGCTCCACGCAAAAGGATGCGTCAGAATCTGCACCTTATCATAACCTGTGATATTCGCCTCATCCGGATAGCCGTAACGCCACACATGGTTTGCATCCGACATATATTTCACGCTCAATATCGTATCATCTGTTATTTTATCTGCAAAGGTGAAAAAATCATCCTGATACGCATTGAGCAGACCGTCCAGCTTGATATTCTCCCGAAGCACGTCCTTGGAAGGTCTGTGCACAGAAAATTCCGTAATGGCGAAGCCGAACATCTCGCTTAAAATATCAATTTCCATACGAATGCGCTTCTTGATCTGTTCCATATCCGTCATGCCGTTCAACGCAAAATGAAGCCCGATACGCTGCCCTCTCTCATGCATGTCCTTGATGATATCCATATTCTTTCGGGAAAGGATATTATAGGAATTGTTTGTCCACTGGAAAAAGAACGTAGAGGTAAAGTCCATGCTCTGCTCCACTTTGGCAAGCTGCCACGCCCTCTCCACGCTGTACTCTACATCATGGCGCATAATAACAAAAGAATCTCTGTTTAGCGCCTCCGCGTAGCCGCACTGTCTGCCCGTAGACTTTATAATCTTAATCATTTCCCTGTAATCGTCAAATGAAAACATATTTTCCTCCGCTCTGAGGCGCTTTGCCCTCTGCTTTTAAGTAAGTTTACCACATTTTTCTAAAAACCGCTACTGTGCCCGCCGTACGGAACGCTTCCCGTAATATGCCGCCATGCCCTGATTCACCCAGCCGCTTTCATCCTCATCGATATAGAAGCACTCAAAATCCTCGATATACTCCGGCACTTCCAGCTCTACATCCTCCTCCGGGCTGGTTTCCAGATAGTCATAGACCGCGGCGCATTTTTCGTAATACGCCCTGTAGCTTCCGTTATGCACATGACGCGCCACCCGATAAAGCGGCAGCTCCTCCACGGACAGGGGCGTGACAACAAGCGCCGCCAGACAGATGTAGAGCAAAATCGTGACGGTCTTTCCATCCGACGGCAGCCCGCAAAGCCTGTGCGCGCAAATCCCCAGAAACAGCGCCAGATTCAAAAGAGATAGTACCATCACGGTATCTATTATAAAATAACATCTGTTTGGCACATAATAGCCGCCGTACCCGAGCGCCACCGGAAAATACGCCACACATCCCGCCAGAAGTGCAAACGCCGTAGCAATGCCATATTCCCGCAGTGCCACCCGGCATTTTCCCGACAAATACAAACCTGCCGCAATCATCAAAAGAAAGGCAAGCCCGAGCATTGTCTCCCGAAACAGCCGGCACGACTCCTCTGTAAACATACGTAAGGTATAAAGAACCGCCTGTCCGAAATGCAGCCCCTCCCCCGCGGTCCCGTCATGTCTGGAAAAATTGCCGGGTGCGGCAGCGTTAATCAACGCGCCAGCAAAGCCCGCCGCAAAAACCGTCAGGTTAGCCTGGGAAACCTTCTTTGTCAAAAGAAAAAATACCGCCGTCAGCAGAAGCGCCATATAACATCCCACGCCTGCCACCGCCAGCGAGCCGCCGGAAGAGAGAAAGAGAAGAACCGCCGCTACAGCCGTACAGACTTTTTTCCCGCGCGGACTTTCCTTTTCCCTGTTCATAAGGAGAAACAGCGAAAGCGCAAGGAGCAGAAGCGAAAAGGGCATACTGTAGGCTACCGCCCCGGAAAACCAGAAATAAACCTCCGCATAAACATCCGCGTTTACCACAGTCAAAAAGAAAAGTAGGAGAATGATAACCCGCCTCTTTGCCGCGCACCCCGTCTCTGTCCGAAAAAAGGAAAGACCCGTCCACAAAAGCGCCGCCAGTGAACCGAGAAACAACAATGCGTTTCCCACCATCACCGCCCGTAACTGCGGCAGTCCGAAATTGTTAATAGGAGAGAGAAACGCCTGCAGAAACATGGAAAACCACGTTCCCTGCCAGTCCATATACAAATCCTGCACATACAGAAGAGACGCCGCAAAATACTGCGGCAGCGAGACATGAAACGCCCCCACCCGCACGCCGTGCGTAAAATCATCCCCGCTGAGAACCGTATATCCTGCGCCTGCAGCAAAAACGACCATCACCGCCGCCATTACGATAACACATGCTATTATTACGGCAATTTCCGCTATTCTTTTCCTTCTCACTCTGTTGCTCCTTCCGCCTTCCATTCAGCACACGCCCATTCAATCTGGCTGAACCGTTATTAGAAGCTTTGATACAGAAACGCCGCCGTATCGTAACTCCCGCCGTAAATCCCCGTAATCAGCAAAAGCAGCACTACGCCGTAATAGCAGCACCACCGCACCGCCGCCGGAGAAGCCGCCAGCATCCGCCGCACATCCTTCCCCTTTTCCTCCCAGACGGAAACAGCCAGCCAAAGCAGACATACCGCCGCCAGAAGCAAAAATCCGTACCTGCCAAGACCATAGTCACTCACACTTAAAATTCCCTCTTTCAGCCGGAAGTCCGTAACAATCGCCCGGTAAATCTCCCCTGCCTGAGGCAGACTCTCCGCGCGAATCAGCACATCCGCCACAAACACGATTATCCACGTTCTTGCCATACAAAACAGCCCATAAACTTTTCCCTCTTTGATATGCAGTTTTTCCTTCCACACACCGTACTGCGCCTCCAGCACAAGAGAAAGGCACATAATCACGCCGTAATAAACGCCCCAAAGTAGATAACTCACCGTTCTGCCATGCCACATGCCCGTCAGCAGCCAGACCAGCATGGTTCCGATAATGCCCGTCACATGCTTCCCCAGCTTCGACCATTTCTTTTTCGCGCTCTTGCCGATTTTCCGCCCCGTCCCCGACATCACGAAGGAAAACATCACATAGTCTTTAAACCATGTCCCCAGCGTAATATGCCATCTGCGCCAAAATTCCGCCACAGACTTAGAAAAATACGGTCTTTTA
>ERZ808037.1482-NODE-1482-length-15006-cov-3.682497_pt1 | contig 15006 bp, 14 predicted proteins | sample MGYA00380190_ERZ808037 | MGnify/ENA primary metagenome ERZ808037 (study PRJEB31490, sample SAMN06133399) | mouse gut metagenome | isolation source: J9 | host: mice | place: China: Chengdu | collected 2015-05 ... | reverse complement strand
GAGGTCGCGTTCCACGCCCTTCTTCATCTCCAAATCGTGGCCGACCTCGACGATCACGCCGTCGCGGATCAGAATCTCGCACACCTCGTTCAAGCCGACCTGCGGGTCGACCACATGGGCGTTCTTAAGCAGCAGAGCCATCTTCGCCACCTCCAAGCAGCAGGTAAAGGGCCGCCATGCGCACGAGCACGCCGGCGTAAACTTGATCCAGGATGACCGACCGCGTGGGATGGTCGGCCATGAACGCGTCGAGCTCGACGCCGCGGTTGATGGGGCCCGGATGGCACACGATCGCCTCGGGACGCATCAGCTTGTCGCGTCGCTCGTTCAAGCCGTAAAGCATCGAGTATTCCCTCAGCGACGGGAACGGCGCGCCCTCGAGCCGCTCCTGCTGGATGCGCAACATGTAAACCACATCGAGCTCCGGCAATGCAGCGTCGAGGTCGCTTGTCACCGCATCGGCGCCGAGCACCGACGGGACCGGTGGCATGAGCGTCTGCGGAGCGATGAGCGTAACGTGCGCGCCCATGGTCTTCAGCGCCGGGATGAGCGAGCCGCACACGCGCGAGTGCCCAATGTCGCCGACGATGCCGACGTTGAGCCCCTCGATGCGTCCACAGTGCTCGCGAATCGAGTAAAGGTCGAGCAGCGCCTGCGTCGGATGCTGGTGTTTGCCGTCGCCCGCGTCGATGACGTGGACGCCCGATTTCGCCGCAACCTTCTGCGGAACGCCCGCGTGCTTGTCTCGAACGACGATCATGTCGATCTTATAAGCGCAAAGCGTCTCGACCGTGTCGTCGAGGCTCTCGCCCTTCACCGTGCTCGTCGAGCTGCCGCCGAAATTCAGCGTGTCGCAGCTCAAACGCTTCTCGGCGATCTCGAACGAGCTGCGCGTGCGCGTCGACGGCTCGTTGAACATGTTGACGACGGTGAAGCCCTTGAGGACCGGGACTTTCTTGATGCGACGCTCGTTGATGTCCTTGAAGCGCGCCGCCGTGTCGAGCAGCAGCGCGATGTCGTCGGCGCCGTATTCCCGGATGTCGATGAGGTGCTGATGGTTGAACGCCATCTTACTCACCTCCCAGCGGCGCGCTGCCCGCGCGCTTGCCCGGCTCGACAGCGAGGATCTCGACCTGCGAGCGGCCGTCGGTTTCCTCGAGGAAGAGCCTCACGTGCTCGTCAGATGCCGACGGGATGTTTTTCCCGATGTAATCGGCGCGGATAGGCAGCTGACGATGCCCGCGGTCGACGAGAACCGCGAGCTGCACCGTCTCGGGCCGCCCGATGTCCATGAGCGCGTCGAGCGCCGCACGGATCGTCCGCCCCGTGTAAAGAACGTCATCGACGAGCACCACGTCGCGCCCGTCGATGTCGAACAAGATGTCGGTCGACAGGACCTCCGGCGACACGTAACTCGCGAAATCATCGCGGTAGAAGCTGATGTCGAGCCGTCCGAGCGGCACCCGCACGCCCTCGATCTCCTCGATCTTGTCGACGAGCCGCTTCGCGAGCAGGTCGCCGCGGGTCACGATTCCCACGATGGCGATGTTGCCCGCTCCCTTGTTCTTCTCCAGGATTTGATGCGCAATGCGAGTGAGCGACCGCTCGATCTCGCTTTCGTCCATGACAATGGACTTGAGGGTAGAGTTCGCCAATTGGCACCTCACTTTCCTTACCGGCCTCTCCGGACCGCCTTAAAGGACATTGTGCGACCATCATAGCACCAATAAAACAAACGGGCCGCGCAAGCGACCCGTTTTGTTTACGCTTCCATGCCCAATTTCAGCGCTTGCAAGTTCTTCTCGATGAGCGCCGCCTTGCGTGGCGGGACGGCTTTGCGAATCGCCGCCTCGAGCGTCTCGGAGGAGCAGAACTTGGTTTCAGCGAGCATCTTGCCGACGAGCACGATGTTCGCAAGGCCCTTCAGGCCCGCTTCCTCGGCCATGTTCGTCGCCTCGAGCGCGAACGCGTCGATGTCGTCGCGTTCGGGCAAGCGCGTCACGAGCGACGTGTCGACGAGCGCGATGCCGCCCGGCGTGACCTCGTTCTCGAACTTCAGCAACGACGGCTGGTTCATCGCGACGAGCACGTTCGGATTCATGATGAGCGGACTGCCGATCGGCTCATCCGACATCGTCACCGAGCAGTTCGCGGTGCCGCCACGCATCTCAGGCCCGTAAGACGGCAGCCACGAGACCTCGTGGTCGTCGATGAGGCCCGCGTAAGCGACCACCTTGCCGGCGAAGAGCAGCCCCTGGCCGCCGAAGCCGGCGAAAACGATGCGCATCTCCTCCATTAGCGCGCACCTCCTTGCTTGTTCGCAGCGTGAATCTCGTCGAGCAGCGGGTTGTCCGCCATCGCGACCGGACATTCGGCCGCGCGCGCCGCAGCCGCCTCGGCCGCGTTCGCATAGCCCTCGGCGATTACGTCGCGGTAAACGCCGAGCGGGTAATAGGGCAGCATGTTCTCGCGCATCCAGCCAAACGCATCGGTCGGCGTCATGCCCCAGTTCGTCGGGCATGTCGACACGACCTCGACGAGCGAATAGCCCACGCCGTCGATCTGATATTGAAACGCCTTGTTGATGGCCTTCTTCGCCTTGCGGATGTTCTTCGGCGAATCGACCGTCACGCGCTCGAGATAGGCCACGCCGTCAAGGGAGCTCAGCAGCTCGCACACGCGCACCGGGTAACCGGCCGTCGTCACATCGCGCCCGTAAGGCGAGGTCTGCGTCACCTGGTTCGGCAACGACGTCGGCGCCATCTGGCCGCCCGTCATGCCGTAAATCGCGTTGTTGATGAAGATGACCGTAATCTTCTCGCCGCGCGTGGCCGCGTGGATCGTCTCGGCCATGCCGATCGAGGCGAGATCGCCGTCTCCCTGGTAAGCGAACACGACGTTGTCGGGATGCACGCGCTTCACGCCCGTCGCAACCGCCGGCGCGCGGCCGTGCGCCGCCTCGAGGAAGTCGCACCCGAAAAACTGATACATCATGACCGAGCAGCCGACCGGCGACACGCCGATCGTCTTGCCCTCGATGCCGAGCTCGTCGATCGTCTCGGCCACGAGGCGGTTCACGATGCCGTGAGCGCAGCCCGGGCAATAGTTGGTCACGACCGGCAGCAGCGAATGCGGCCGCTGATAGACGATTTTTTCCTGGGTCTCGGCCATGTTACTCACCCAACCCTTCGTTGATGGAACGGATCTTGTCGAGCACCTCGGCCGGCGTCGGGATGACGCCGCCCACGCGCCCGTAGAAATCGACCGGAGCGGCATCGCGCACGACGAGACGCACGTCCTCGACCATCTGCCCCATGTTCATCTCGACGGACAGATAAGCTTTCGCGGTCGCTTTCGTCGCCTCGAGCGCGTTCACCGGGAACGGCCAGAGAGTGATCGGCCGGAACAAGCCCGCTTTGATGCCCTCCTCGCGCGCAGCGCGGACGGCAGAGCGAGCGATGCGCGATGAAGCACCGAACGCAACGACGACGATCTCAGCGTCGTCGCAATCGACGAGCTCTGCGCGCTGCTCGCACGCCTTGATCTCGTCATAGCGCTTGTAGCGCTCAATGTTGGACTGCTCGAGCTCCTCCGCGTCGAGGAAGAGCGAGTTCGCAATGTTTTTCTCGCGCTTGTTCTGATGACCGGTGGTCGCCCACGGCTTCTCCGGCAGCTCGGTGCGCGGCTCGGGGAGCTCCACCGGCTCCATCATCTGACCGAGCATGCCGTCGCCGAGAATCATCACCGGCGTGCGGTATTTATCCGCCACGTCGAACGCGCTGTAAGCCACATCGGCCATCTCCTGCACCGTCGCAGGCGCGAACACGACCATCTGGAAGTCGCCATGCCCGAGCGCGCGCGTCGCCTGCCAATAATCCGACTGCGACGGCTGGATCGACCCGAGGCCCGGGCCGCCGCGCTCGATGTTCACAACGAGGCACGGCAGATCGGCGCCTGCGATGTAAGACACGCCTTCGGACTTGAGCGACACGCCGGGCGAAGACGAGGAAGTCATGACGCGCGCGCCCGCGGCAGCCGCGCCGTAAACCATGTTGATCGCCGCAACCTCGCTCTCAGCCTGGAGATAGGTGCCGCCGACCTTCGGCATGCGCTTGGCCATGTAAGCCGCGAGCTCGGTCTGCGGCGTGATGGGATAGCCGAAGAAGAACTTGCAACCGGACCGGATCGCCGCTTCGGCGATGGCCTCGTTGCCCTTCATCAATACTTTCTCAGCCATGTCCCCTCCTTACCGGTAAACCGTGATTGCAACATCGGGGCACATGACCGCGCACGTGCCGCAACCCGTGCACTTGCTCAAATCCGTGCAATGCGCCGGATGATAGCCCTTGTCGGTGATGACGTCCTGGTTAAGCTCCACAATGTTGAGCGGGCACACGGTCGTGCACAGCCCGCACCCCTTGCAGAAGGACTCGTCTACTTCGATTCTCGCCATGGTTCCCTCTCGTCTTTCCTGGGATTCCTTGCAAACTTTCAACAGGATACAACGCCCCCATGTCGAAACCGTTAAGTTTCGGGGGACGGTCGGTCTCGCCACGGCAACGAAATGCCTGTGGGAACAGCAGGCCGAAACCCGACTATTCCCAAATGGTCCTCACATGTTGCGCGACCGGATAGGCATCCGCGCCGCCGGAAACGGCAACGTCCCGCGGCACGGTCGTACACACGAGCGGCAGGCCGGACAGGCGTGCAAACTCGCGAGCGTATTCGCGCCCCTGCGAAACGACATCGGCAGTCGTCGATTCCTTGAGATGCGAGTTGTTCACGATACCGGTCGCCTTCAAATGCGACGCTGCCTCGATCTCGCGCAGGTTCTCAAGCGCGTCGGCTGGATCCTGCACGAGATTGCGAAAGCGGTTCGCGACGTAAAGCATCGCGTAATCACGCGCGAACACATGGCGCGAGAAACGCCCGAGCGCCGTCGCGCCCACGTCGTCGCCGCCCGCGTCGACGATGACGAACGAGCCTTCGTCCGCCCCGTCGATCGTCGGTGCAATTTGCCCCGACAGGCTCGGAACGTCGAGGCTCGTCCCCGCCTCGGCGAAGACGGGCGCGACCAGGCGCACCCCGCGCCCCTCGAGCAACCCGCGCTGCTCAGACGCTCGGAAATAAGGGTTCACGACATCCAAGTCGATAATCGCGACCTCATGTCCCGCCGCCCTCAGGTCGAGCGCCAGGTTCACCGAGAAGTTGGTCTTGCCCGCCCCGTAATGCCCGACCACCACCGTGACCGGCCGCAAGGCGCTTGCAAGGCTCGCCGGAATCGCCATTACACGAGCCCGTCCACGTTCTTCGCATTATCCTCCTCGCGAATCGCGACGCGGCGGATTTTGCCGTTCACGGTGCGCGGCAGTTCGTCGACGTAATCGATGATGCGAGGGAATTTGTAAGGCGCCGTTTGCTTCTTGACCCATTTCTGGAGTTCTTTCGTGAGCGACTCGCTGCCCGTGAACCCCGGCGCCAGCACGATCGTCGCCTTCACGGCCTTGCCGCGAATCGGGTCGGGCACGCCCGTGACAGCGCACTCGCGCACCGCTTCATGCTCGAGCAGCACGCTCTCGATCTCGAACGGCCCGATGCGGTAACCGCTCGACTTGATGACATCGTCGTTGCGCCCGACATACCAGAAATAACCGTCCTCGTCGCACCACGCGGTGTCGCCCGTGTGGTACCACCCATCATGCACCGCCTCGGCCGTCTTTTCCGGGTTGCGGTAATACTCCATCATGATGCCGGCCGGACGCCCGTCCGTGCCCGCGCCACCCGTCATCGCAATGCAGATCTCGCCCGTTTGGCCGACTTCGCAGCGCGTGCCGTCCTCGCGGTGAATCTCGGTGCGGAACAGCGGCACGGGTCGTCCCATCGAGCCGGGACGCGGCGTCGTGTTCGTCAGGTTAGCGATTGTGAGAGGCGTCTCAGTCTGCCCGAAGCCCTCGAAGATCGTGAGACCGGTCTGAGCCTTCCACCAATCGAAGATATCGGGGTTGAGCGCCTCGCCTGCCGTCGTCGAATACTCGAGCGATGACAGGTCGAATTGGTCGAAATCTTCTTGCATCATCAGGCGATACATCGTCGGCGGACAGCACAGCGTCGTGACCTGGTATTTATCGATGAGCCCCAGGATCTCGCCCGCATGGAACCGGTCGAAGTCATAGGTGAACACGCACGCTTCCATGAGCCACTGGCCATAAAACTTGCCCCAAACGGCCTTGCCCCACCCCGTGTCAGCAATCGTGAAATGGATGCCGTCGGGCCGCACGTTGTGCCAGTGCTTGGCCGTCATCAGATGCGCGATCGCATAGCCGGAATCGTGCAGCACCATCTTCGGGTTGCCCGACGTGCCGCTCGAGAAATACATGAGCATCGGATCTGCTGCGAGCGTTTCCTGCCGCGCGAAATCCTCGCTCGCCGCGCGCACCGCAGTGTTGAAGTCGACCCATCCATCACGCTCGATGCTCACCGCGCAAATGCCATCCGGCCCGCTCAGACTCTTGCCCGCATCCTCGCCCACAAGGAACGCGCCATCGTCGCCCTGCGGCGTGAGCCCGCCGCCCGCGCCGTTAACCAAGATGAGCTTCTCGACGCTCGCGCAATCGTAATTCGCAAGCGTCGCGTTCACGATGTCGGCGATGTCGCCCACTGAGGTCGCGATGACCGCCTTGATCGACGCGCCGTTCAGGCGATACTCGAGGTCGTGTTCCTTCAACATGAACGTCGCCGGCACCATGACCGCACCGAGCTTCGCCAGCGCGAGCGCCGTGAACCAGAACTGATAATGACGCCTTAAGATGACCATGACGAAATCGCCACGCCCGATTCCCTGCTCAGCCAGGAAGTTAGCCGTCTTGTCGGACCAGCGCTTCATGTCAGCGAACGTGAAGACATGCTCCTCGCCCTCCGGATTGCACCACACCATGGCGCGTCGCTCCGGGTCGTTCAGCGCGATGTCGTCGACAACGTCATACGCAAAATTGAAATCCTCGGGATAATGAACCGAATAAGTCTGCAACACCCCGCGCTCGTCATAGGTCTCATCGACGTAGCGCTCGTTTATGTTCCTCATGTTTGAATCCTCGTGATTGAATTGCGGTCAGATTATCGTGATTTAAGGTGCGCCCCACGACGTGCGGCAGCACCTAGATAATCTCCTCGCCCTCCGGCTTCATCACGATTGCGAGGAACGTGCACGGCTCGCCGTCGATGGCGATCATGCCATGGCCGCGGCCCGAGTCATACATCAGCACATCGCCCGGCCCGACTTCCTCTATGTGGTCCTCATAGGCGAAACGCAGCCGCCCCGAGATGATGTAATCGAGCTCGTTGCCAGCATGATAAGACAGGTGGATCGGCTTGTCCTGCTCTTCGGGAAGATAAGGAGCCGTCACGACGAACGGCTCGGCGAGCTTGCCCTTTAGCCGCGGCGCCTTGTGGAGATATTCGAAGCCCGCGCGGCGCTTGATCGACAGCCCCTCGCCCGCGCGCACGAGCGAATAGCCCCGCAGATGCGGCGTCTCACCGGTCAAGAGTTCGATGACGTCGACGCCAAGCTTCTTCGCGCACTTGTAGAGGAACGTAAATGAAAGATCCTGGTCGCCCGACTCCTGAGCGGCATATTCCGCAACCGAGCGCCCCGTGGCGTCGGCCATCTCCTGCATAGTGAAGTCACAATCCTCGCGCAGCAACCGAATGCGCTCTGCAACCTCTTTTATGTTCGGCTCTTCCATCGAATTCCTCCTTCCGAAATATGATTAAAAGGCACTATAACTCATTGCGCACGAAACGCGCCGCGAAATGGGCGTCCGGCGTTCCCTTGCCGAGCTGCGACACGAAGCAGGCCTTCTCCTCGATGGGAGCGAGCTTGAAGCTGCGCCCCTCTTCGCTCTCGAGAAACCGCTTCACGACGCCGTTGTTCTCGGCGTAAGTCACCGTGCAAGTCGCATAGACGATCTGCCCGCCTGGCTTCACGTGGCCCGCCGCCGACTTCAGCAGGTCGAGCCCCACGTTCGCGAGCTCCTCGATGTGCTCGGGCGTGACGCGCCAGCGGATCTCGTGATGGCGGCGCAGCGTGCCCAAGCCCGAGCACGGCGCGTCGATGAACACGGTGTCGAAAAGACGTCCCGGCATGACCGCGTCGAGGCGCGTCGCATTGCCGGTCACGACGCCGTCGAGCTCCACGCCATATTCCTCGGCGCGACGTTCAAGAAGCTCCGCCTTGAACGAGTGGCTGTCCATCGACGTCATCGCGAGCTGCTCGCCACGCGCCCGAAACGCATCGGATTGGATCATGACGGTCTTCGTGCCGCGCCCGGCGCCCACTTCGAGCACCTCGCCCTCGCTCTCGGCGACAAGCGACGCAACCGCCTGTGCAGCGGCATCGGAGACGAGCACCTTACCCTGTTGGAACAGATGCCGGATTCGCCCATCGGCCAAAACACGCGAATTCGACACGCGATAGCATCCCGCAGGCGTTATCCCGCCCGCGCCAGCGGGCTCGAGCTCGGCGCCGACCTCCTTGAACAGCGACACGACCTCCTCGTCGCTCGCCTTTATCGCGTTCACGTGGATGAACAGCGGCGCCGGGTCGTTCGACGCGTGCATGAACTCAGATGCAACCTGGCCGCCCATGTCCTCGATGAACTGGCGCGCAAGCCAGGTCGGGAACGCATAAGCGAGCGCGAGCGCGTCAAGACTCTTCGTCGGATCGCCGAACGGGAACGTATCGGCGCACTTCAAGATGCGGTGCAGCACCGCGTTGCCGAGCCCCGACGCACTCGGCGCGACCGCACGCACGAGCTCGACGCCCTGGTCAACTGCCGCGTGCGGCGTCTTGCGCAGGTAAATCACCTCGTAAGTCGAGATGCGCAGCGCATCGCGAACATCCGGCTTGATGTCACGAGGGCTCGCCAAGCATCGGTTGATCACTTCATCCAAAGCGCCCGACGTGCTGACGACGCCCAACGTGAGCAACGTCGCGAACGCGCGGTCCTGCTGACTCAGCGTCGAGCGGTCGATCGTCGACTCGATGACCTCTTGCGCGAACGCATTGCGACGGCGCACTTGTTGCGTCGCGTAAAGCGCGCCCAGACGGCCCGGGCTCGCCTTGCATCGCTCGAACTGAGACCGGAAGTCGGTGATCTTCTCTGCGCGCATCGCCTCGACGATCGGGTCGCCCTTGGCGAGCTTGGCGGCCTTGGCGCGCACCTTGCGCTCGGAATAGGACACCGAGCTCGGCTGCCTATCCGGGTCGCGACGCTTATCGTCAAGCTCGCCCTTGTAGATCCGCTCCTCGGCCTCGACCATGTGAGCCATCTTCTCCTGGTCAAACGCCTTCTTGCTCTTCGGGGCCTTCTTCTTGCGGTTCGGCTCCCACTTGCGCGGCCGGCGCTCCTCCGCGCCCTCGCCGTTCGCACCCTGCTCCTCGCGGGTCGCTTCCTCGCTCATACACTCTCCCACTCGACTCGCGTTCCTTTAATTCCCTGGATGCCAGCCGCAAACGCGCGGCCTTCCATGCTCTTCTTCCCTTCCGGCTTCACCCGGACAAGCTCGAGCTCGCCGTCAGCAGCGCCGATGACGAGACGCTTCGCGACCAGCGCCGCCTCGCCCGCCGCCAGTCCCGCGCCCTCGTGAGCCGCGACGCGCTCGACCGCGATCGCACGGCCCGCCAAGCGCAACCGAGCCGGTCGCGACTCGCTCCCGACGCGCACCTTTGCGTCAATCTCACGGACAGAGTCGGTTGGCGCGCAGTATAGTTCGTCCTTCTGCACCTTATCGGCGTAAAGAAGACCTTCTTCGCCCTGGTCGATCCACTTGACGACACCCGCTTCGGACTGCGCCATCGCGACGAGAAGCGCAGAAGCCCCCAGCTCTGCGAGACGCGCGTTGAGTTCCTCGAGATAGATTCCCTCGATGTCGAGAGAGCGGCAACTGCAGTAAGGGCCCGTGTCGAGGCCTTCGTCCATGCGCATGATGCACACGCCTGTCCGCTCGTCGCCCTCCAGGATGGCGCGCTCGATCGGCGCCGCACCGCGCCAGCGCGGCAACAACGACGTATGCACGTTCAGACAGCCATAGCGCGGGATGTCGAGGATCTCCTTCGGCAGGATGCAACCATATGAAGCTACGCAGATGACATCAGGCGCAAGTGACGAGACAAGCTCGAACGCCTCGGGTCCCTTCATCGACTTGGGCGTGTAAACGTCGAGACCAAGGGCGAGCGCCGTCTCCTTGACCGGCGAGGGCACGAGTTTCTTACCCCGCCCGCGCACGGCGTCGGGGCGCGTGAACACGCCAACGACCTCATGCTGGCTGTGAAGCTCCTCGAGGATCGTCGACGCGAGCTGTGCCGTCCCCATGTATACGACCCGCATCAGCGCACCTTTCGGTCGTCAGCGTCGATAGACACCTCGCCGGGCTTGGCGCCGGCACGACGCGCGTCTTCGTAAGCCTTGAGGGCCTTGATTCTCTCGCGCGGGCTCGCGCTCTCGAACAACGTCTTGCCGTTCAGGTGGTCAATCTCATGCTGCAGGCACCGGCCAAGCAGGCCATCGCCCTCGATTTCCCACTCTTCGCCGTCCAAGTCGAAATATCTGACACGCGCCCACGGCTGCCGCTCAATCGGCACCGCGATGCCCGGACAGGAAAGGCAGCCTTCCTCTTCGGTTTCCGGCTCGCCGCGAAGCTCCATGATTTCAGGATTCACCAAAACGAGCGGGTCGCGAACGTCATCAGGCGACACGTCGATGACGATAAGGCGCTTGAGCACCCCCACCTGCGGCGCTGCTATGCCCACGCCCGCGGTGGCATACATCGCCTTCTCCATCTGCTTCGCGAGCTTCTTCAAGCTCCGGTCTTTAGGGTCGCACGGCTCGCTCACCTGGTTTAGCAGCGGGTCTGGCGACTGCACGATCTTCAACATGTCTACCTCTTACGTTTTCAAGCTGTGAACTGCATAAGTATAGCCTGTCAAACGCAAACGGCCTCCATGCGTAAAGGAACTACAACTTATAGACACGACGCCTCGCGCAGGTTAAAGCTCCGGCTTATGGGCAGCTCGCTTGACGCCGATTGTCTTCTGGAGGTCGACAGCGGCGGCGAAGATGATGTTGCGCTCTTCCTCGGAAAGGCCTGAATCAGTCTTGAGCTGGGCGTTCATAGATGCAAGCGTGCTCTCCAAGTCGCCGAGTTCGAGTTCGGCAGTAAGAAACGAAACGGTCGACTCGAGCTTCGAAGGGTCGACATCGCCCGACGTCAGAATGCCCGCCGCACGCGGGACGACCGCGCTCGCCGCCGAGACCACCTGGGCTGCGCTCGCCGCGGGGTCCGCCTCGAGCGTTTTCAGTATGCAATCGGCAAGTTGACCGTTCACCGGGTCGTGCCACTGCGTCTGCGCGAGCGCATCGGCGTGTGCGAGCGCGGAAAGAGGGTTCTGCGCGAGCAGGCTCACCAAACGCCGCTCGAAACGCCGACGGCTCTTCTCTCCTTGCGAAATCGGGGTGATAGGCTGCCGAGCAGCCTGAGCCTGTTGCTCGCCCGGCGCGTCGTCGTAAGTGCGCGGCGGCTTGAGGTCAGCCAAACGAGCGAGCACATCGTCCTCGCGCATCTGCAAACGGCTCGCTATCTGAACCGCGTAATCCTTCGCGAGCAACGAACCCTTGATCGGGGCGAGCACCGAAAGCGCATCGGCCAAGGCGCGCGTGCGCCCCTCCGCGCTCGACAAGTCGTGAGCCGCCAGGCGACGGTCGATTCCGTAAGCCACAAGCGGCTTCGCATCGGCAACGAGCTCGCGAAGGGGCTCGGCTCCGCGCTGCCCGACAAAATCAGCCGGGTCCAGGTCGTCTGGCAACGTGACGGCGCAAAGCTCCACCCGCGCCTTGCCGGCTTCAGGCGTCATGTCCTCGTTTATAAACTGCAATGCACGGTCGGCCGCGCGCTGGCCGGCCGCATCGCCATCGAACAGATAGACGATGCGCTTCGAAGCATGCCGCGACAGCAAGCGGATATGCGCGAGCGTGAGCGCGGTCCCCAAAGTCGCGACCGCATTCGAGATGCCGCTCTCGTGCAAGGCGATAACGTCAGTGTAACCCTCGACCACAATGGCGACGCCCGTGCTCGTCATCGAGGCCTTCGCCTTGTCGAGCCCGAACAGCACATTCGACTTGTGAAACAGCGGCGTGTCCTGAGAGTTGAGGTATTTCGGCTCACCATCGCCGATGACACGCCCGCCAAACGCGATGCACTCGCCTTGCGGGTCATGAATGGGAAACATCACGCGGTTATAGAAACGATCGTTCAGGCGTCCGCCCTCGCGCTGCACAGCCACGTTCGCCTCGATCATCTCGTCAGCGGCGAACCCCTTCGACGAAAGATGCCGCACAAGGGCGCCACGACCCGGCGCGAACCCGAGCATCCATTTCTTCGGCACCTCGCCGCCCAAGTCGCGGCCGCCCAAATAAGCTCGCGCCGCGGCTGCGTCCGACGATTTCCCACGCATGAGCTGAGCATGGTAGAAATCGCGTGCCTCAGTGCAAATCTCGCGCAACCGGGCCTTGCGGCCCTGGGACACGCCGGCGCCACGGCCCGTCTCGACGATGTCGATATGCGCCCGCTCGGCAAGCGCCCGAACCGCATCGGGAAAACTGAGGTCATCGGCCTTCATGACGAAACCGAACGCGTCGCCACCTTCGCCGCATCCGAAGCAATGCCAAAGCTGCGTAGTCGGGTCAATCTTGCACGACGGGGTCTTCTCGTTATGAAACGGACAGCAGCACCAGAAATCCCGCCCGCGCTGCCGCACCGGCACGCGCTCGCCGAAAAGCGCGACGATGTCAGTCGCCTCGCGTACCTTTTGAATGTCCTCGTCGCTAATAGCCATGCTGGTTATAATAGCGCAAACACGAGAAGGAGTTTCACGCATGGCCGCAACGAAAATCCCCTACCTTTCGCTAGATCCCGAAATCGAATCGGCGATCCGCGCAGACCGCGCGGCGAACTGGAAAAACCCTCACGCGTTCCGCGACGAGAGCGTCGTGCGACGCGAGGTAAACCCACATGACGACGCGACGCTCACGCGCCCCGCGTTCGCACGCGACATCGAGAAGATCATCAACATTCCCGCCTATAACCGCTATGCGAACAAAACTCAGGTCTTCTCGTTCATCGAGAACGACGACATCTGCAGGCGCGGCCTTCACGTGCAGCTCGTGAGCCGCATCGCACGCGGCATCGGCGAGCTTCTTGGGCTGAACGTCCAACTCATCGAGGCGATTGCACTCGGCCACGACCTCGGCCACACGCCGTTCGGGCACGCTGGCGAAAGATACCTGTCCGAAAACTACGAGCAGCGCACAGGCTTGAGCTTTCACCACAACGTGCAATCCGTGCGCGTGATGGACCAGATATACCGCCGCAACATCAGCCTTCAAACGCTCGACGGTGCGCTTTGCCACAACGGCGAGTTCGCTCAACAGGTCCTGCAACTCGGCGACACAAAGACCTTCGAGCAGCTCGACGCTGCGGTTGCCCTCTGCGCTGAAGACGCGTCCGCTATCAAGAAGTTGCGCCCTTCGACGCTCGAAGGCTGCGTCGTGCGCGTGTCCGACATGATCGCCTACCTCGGCAAGGATCGCGCCGATGCGATTGACGTCGGCATTATCGACTCGCTGTCGATATTCGAGTCCGACTACATTGGACGCAGCAACGCGCAAATCATCAACAACATGACGGTTGACATCGTGAACAACAGCTATGGCCGCGACTGCATCGCGATGAGCCAGGACGCATTCGACGATATCGTGCGAGCCAAACGCGAGAACTACGAGAAGATTTACTTCCAAGAAGGCACGGTTTCGGTTTATGAAAACGTGGTTCAGGAAATGTTCGCCGAAATGTATGAGCGCCTGCTGAGCGATTTGGTCGCAGGTGACGAGTCCTCCCCCGTCTTCCGCCACCACGTCAAGTCGCTCGTCGAGAAGTCCTCGTCGATCAAACCAGACGTCTATCTGCAAGAAGAACCTAACCGCATCATCTGCGACTACATCTCGTCGATGACCGACAGCTATTTCATCGCGCTTTACCACCACCTCTTTCCCCAAAGCGAGAAGCGCCTTTTCAAACGCGAATACTGCTCTGATTTGGATTAAAAGACCTCACCGGTTGGCACGACAAAAGAGCAAAAGAAAGGCCCGCTTCGAAAAGCGGGCCTTTCTCATTCAACCTGGAATCACTCTTAGGCCAGACCAAGCATCTGCTGGATCATGACGAACAGCGGGCTGAAGCTCAGCGACACGATCGTCATGAGGTTGATGAGGATGTTCATCGACGGGCCGGACGTGTCCTTGAACGGATCGCCCACGGTGTCGCCCACGACCGCAGCCTTATGAGCCTCAGAACCCTTGCCGCCGTGGTTGCCCTGCTCGATGTATTTCTTGGCGTTGTCCCAAGCGCCGCCCGAGTTCGACATGAAGATCGCGAGCAGCATGCCCGTCGCCACGGCACCGGCAAGGAAGCCACCGAGCATAGCCGGGTTCAGGCAGCCGATGACAATCGGCACGACGATGGCGAGGATGCCCGGAAGCATCATCTCCTTGAGAGCGGACTGCGTGGAAATGCCGACGCACTTGTCATATTCAGGCTCGTTCTCATATTCCATGATGCCAGGAATCTCGCGGAACTGACGGCGAACCTCTTCAACCATGGCATGAGCAGCACGAGACACGGCGCCCATCGTGAGAGCCGCGAACATGAACGGCATCATGGCACCGATGAAGATGCCCGCGACGATCAGCGGGTCGGTCAGCGTCAGCTCGAACGTCGGAATCTGGTGGCTCATCGTGGCCTGGTAAGACACGAACAGCGAGATCGCAGCGAGGCCCGCAGAAGAAATCGCGAAGCCCTTCGCGATGGCAGCCGTCGTGTTGCCCACAGCGTCAAGCGAGTCGGTGCGGTCGCGCACTTCCTCGGGCAGACCCGCCATCTCGGCAATGCCGCCAG
>ERZ808037.1480-NODE-1480-length-15041-cov-8.090350_pt1 | contig 15041 bp, 16 predicted proteins | sample MGYA00380190_ERZ808037 | MGnify/ENA primary metagenome ERZ808037 (study PRJEB31490, sample SAMN06133399) | mouse gut metagenome | isolation source: J9 | host: mice | place: China: Chengdu | collected 2015-05 ... | reverse complement strand
TCGCCGCCCCCCATGAGGGCGGTGAGCTCCTCGTTGACGATCTTGACGATCATCTGGGCGGGGGTGAGGGACTCCATCACGTCCTGGCCCACGGCCCGCTCCGTCACAGAGGAGACGAAGCCCTTTACCACCTTGAAATTTACGTCCGCCTCCAGAAGGGCCATCTTGATCTCCTTCATGGCCTCCTTCACGTCGGCCTCGGACAGACGGCCCTTGCCCCGCAGGCGCTTGAAGGTGGCGGACAGCTTTTCGGTTAAGCTCTCAAATGCCATAAGATTACTCCTGATTCAGCTTGGCCACGTTTTCCTTGATGGTGCGGGCCAGGCCGTCCAGCATCACGTCGCTGTAGCTCCGGGTATCTACGGCCTGGAGAATTTGGTCGGCGGCCTGGTCGATGGCGGCGATGGCCGCCTGGGACTGGTGGAACCGGCGGATAATGTGGGTTTTCTCCTCGATCTCGGACATGGCGGCCTCCGCCCGGACGATCACGTCCCGGACGCCCTGGCGGGAGATGCCGTAGTTCTCCGCGATCTCGGACAGGGACAGATCCTCATTATAATAGAGATCATAGAATTCCCGCTGGCGCTCGGTGAGCAAGTCGCCGTAGAAATCAAACAGCATGGCCATACGGTACGCCTGATTCTTCATGGGCCCACCTCCGCAGTCCTAAGTGTAAAGTCATCAAGCTTTACAACGTGGTACTATACCATATAATCGCCGCAAAGTCAAGGGCAATACGGAATTTTCCAGCAATATAAGATCTGCAAAAAAATTTCTTCAGCCCTTGCCTTACAGTTATCCATTAGTCCGACCCAAGCCATTAGATTTTCAACTTTGAGCTGTTAATGCCCTCCTGCGCTGCCATCCGCTCCACAAGCTGTGAAAACATATCTTCCGCCTGGGTGTCAATTTCGGACAGATGACCGTCCAGTTTGCCAGACAGTAACAGCGCCATATAAAGGGCCTGACGGTGTTCTTTCAGATACCGCCTCCGGCGCTCGCCCCAAATGCCGATAGCGGGAACTTCCGGGGTAGATAGGTCTGGGAGAAAGTAGTCGCCCTCTTGATGATAGGTTCCGCGCGGCGGAGTCCCGGCCTGGGCGCCTCTCGTCAGTCCGCCCCGCCGTTGTTGGCCAGGTACGGCAGCGCCTCATAGTCCCGGATGCACACCACGATGTCGGGCTGCACCGTCCGGATATAGTCCCGGATGTCCATCTCCTTATAATAGCGCAGATCCAGGGAATGCATCTCGTTGAAGCTGAGGTAGGCCACGCACTCCATGGCGTTGGTGAAGCTGTCCCCATAGATCAGGATGCTGGGCAGCTCGTCCCGGTGGGTGTCGATGACGGTGCGGGGCCAGTCGCCCCCCATATACAGGTTGTAGGTCACCAGCTCGTCCTCTGAGGCAGGCAGCCGGTAGATCTCCGGGGTGGACGGGTTGCCGTTGTCCGTCCGGGTGAAGGGCACCTCCTCCACCGGGCGCAGGATGGACAGGGACTCCTCCCTGGTCACCAGGTTGAGCAGCTTGCGCTCCCGGGAGCCCATATATTCGTTGGGCAGGGTCTGGAAGGTCACGTCCGACCGGCTGAGTATGGGAAATGCAAAACCGGACTCCGCCGCCACCTTCTCCATCACCAGGCGATAGGTCTCAAAGGCCCCTTCCATGGTGTAGTGGTTGTCCACCCTGGAGCCGTAGCTGTCCGGGCGGCCCACGGCGTCGAATTCCACCCGGATATCCAGGAAGGGAACGCCCCGCTCCGCCAGGGCCTGTCCCATACTGGTTACCATGTCCTGACTGTAGTCCCCGCGGTTGTAGAGATACCAGGGGTAGTCGTCCTCAAAATAGGCATACTGGCAGGGAACCGCCACATAGCAGAAATAGCCGCCATACTCCGCCGCCACGTCCTGGATGCCCTTCAAGTTCTCCGCCATCTTCGCCGACCACCGCTTTATGGTGGCCGAGTCCACAATCTCCTTCCCCACGGGCAGGTAGGGCAGCAGGCGGTCCTCGGTGATCACGATATCGTTCACCACCGGGCGGCGGAGGGTCAGGTCGGCCTGGGTCTTGACCTTCAGCAGGGTGTTGCGCAGGGCGGCGTGATCGTCCAGATACCGCTCCAGCTGCGTGGTGTAGCTGCCCTCCCCTGCCGACTCCCAGGTGAGGGCAGGGAGGGCAGCCAGATTGCGGTTCTCAAAAAAGGAAACCGTTTCCGGCTCCCGGCCCACAGTGAACAGCAGCGCCGCCGCCAGAAAGCCCAGGAAGCAGACAGTGATAAAAAGCTCGGAGATCCGTTTCATACTGCCCCGCCTTTCTTAAAACTGAAAGTAGATAAAGGGGTTGAAGCTACCGGTGGCCAGCTTCAAGTAGGACAGCCCCAGCAGGGCCAGGGCCACCAGTTTGGGGGCCCATTCCCGGGCCAGGGCGGCGGGGAGAGCCTCCCGCCCCGCCAGCTTGTCCTGGAACCAGCCCTTCACTGGCATGGCCGTGATGATGCAGGCGATCCACTCTGGCCAGTATTCCAGCAGCAGGTAGACCGCCTGGCCATCCCTCGCCCCCGCGCCCAGGCCGAACATGGCGGCCAGGTAGCTAAAGGCGGCGGACAGGTCGGGGGCGCGGAACAGCACCCAGCTGAGGATCACCGCCAGCATGGTGTAAACGTGGCGGAGGGGGGCGGGCAAGCGCTCCAGGGCGTTGCCCCACAGGAATTTTTCCCCCAGCAGCAGCAGCAGGAACCACCCGCCCCACAGCACGAACGTCCAGTTGGCCCCATGCCAGAAGCCGGTGAGCAGCCACACCACCGCTAAGTTGAAGATGTTCCGCCCCCGGGAGCAGCGGCTGCCCCCCAGGGGAATATAGACATAGTCCCGGAACCAGGTGGACAGGGAGATGTGCCACCGCCGCCAGAACTCGCCCACCGACTTGGAGATATAGGGGTAGTTGAAGTTCTCCTCAAAGTGGAAGCCGAACATCCGGCCCAGGCCGATGGCCATGTCTGAGTAGGCGGAAAAGTCGAAATAAATCTGGAAGGTGTAGGCGACGGCCCCCACCCAGGCGTGGGAGGCGGAGAGCCAGAGGGCGGGCGTGGTGAACGCGGCATCCGCGATCTCCCCCATGACGTTGGCCAGCAGCATCTTCTTGCCCAGGCCAAACAGGAAGCGCACCACGCCCTGGGAGAACTCGGACAGGCTCTCGCTGCGGAGGGTGATCTCCCGCTCCACGGTGGAGTAGCGCACAATGGGCCCCGCCACCAGCTGGGGGAACAGGGCCACGTACAGCGCCACATAGAGGGGGTTGCGCTGGCAGGCGGCGTTTCCCCGGTACACGTCTATGACATAGCTCAGCCCCTGGAAGGTGAAGAAGGAGATGCCGATGGGCAGCACGATCTGGGGAACGGGGAGCTGGGCCCCCAGGGCGTTGAGGTTTTCCGCGAAAAAGCCGGCGTACTTGAACCAGGCCAGCATACCCAGCCCGAAGGCGCAGGCGCCCCACAGCCCCACCCGGCGGACAGCCCTGGGCCGCCCCTGGGCCGCCAGCAGGCCGCACAGGTAGTTGACCGCGATGGAGGAGAGGAGCACAGGCATATAATTGACCCCGCCGCACAGGTAGAAGAACAGGCTGAAGGCCAGCAGGACGATGTTCCGCACCGCCCGGAACCGCTTGGGGACGCAGAAGTAGAGCAGGAGCAGAGCGGGGAGGAAAAAGAGCAGGAACAGGATGCTGCTAAATACCATAACACGCACCTCTTTGGGGATAAGATTTGTCATCGCTCTTTGGGCAGGACGAAAAGGTGGAGCGCAGGGAAACAGCCTCCATGATAACGATACTAAACAATATCAATCGCCGTCTGGACGGGTCTTTTTCCGCCGTACTGCGTTGCATTTTCTCGCAATACACAAAGTATTCCTGCGAAAATGCGCCTTGCCTGGCGAAAAAATCCCTCGCCCAGCCGGCATCTTCGGCCGTGAATACAGGTTCTTCGCTACTTAAATTGGACAATAACACGATAGCGGCGGTCAATGGTTTTGACGACTGGCTCATAGACCTCTTTTACCATCCTGAGGGCCAGCTCATCCGCAGCCTGTCCGTTGGCCGCGGTGTCAAACTGCTCCTCCAGCCGGGCGCGGAGCTCCCGCTCGATGGCGCTGTAGTCGGCTACGGTCAGCTTGATATCTCCCCACGCCAGCAGGCTCTCCTTGACCTCGTCGATGATGATGTTGTCCGGATCGATTTCGATTGCCTGCAAATAGGCGTGGCCGATTTGGATCGTAACCGTCTTTTTGTCCCTGTCCTGTATCACATCGGACGGGGACAGCTTGTCCAGATCCACCACGAAATAGCCCGTTCCGGTGTAGGACACATCCTGCGTCTTTTTCAGGAAGTCGAAATCGAGCTGCTTGATAAGGCGGTCAGTCAGCCTGGTGGTGACCGTGCCGCTTTGCGTGCTGACGATCAGCTTTCTGGTCTCGTTTTGGCTGGAGAGGATGACGTCGGAAAACTTGACCTCCACACCGCTGGACGGGAGGTAGATGGTGTCCAGATCGATCTGTTCAATACCGTCCGAAACCGGCGCATGGGAGGGGCCACCGCCATAAATGCAGCCCCAGACAATGACGGCGATGAGCAGCACAAAAAGCACGACGGCGACAATGTTCAAAAATTCCTGTCTGTGTTTCATAGCCTTTTCTCCCCCGTAGAGACAAGCTCAGGGTCGGATTTGGGCTGGGCGTCCGAATCGGTGCCGCGGCGTCTTTTCGTAGGTCGGATGGGCGGCATGGGGATCGCGATCTGGAATAGCTCTCCCAGCATCCATTTGAGGATGAAAAATGTGAGCAGCGGCATGAGGCAGTTGGTTAGGATCAGGATGGCAATCGAATTCATGCACCTGCGAATGGTGTTTTGAAAATGGAGCAGCAGATCGGCGATGCCGTTGATGGCAGTCTGAAATAGATCGGACAGCTTTTCAAAAATAGTTTTGTCCTCCGCGCCGCCGTCCATGGCTTCATTCAGCTTGTCAGACCCATCCTCTGTCTCCTCAATCGTATCATTGACATATGCCGTGAGGTCGGAGGCGACGATGTTAGTCAGGTGAGTGCTACACGGAACCACAAAAGCCACCGCCAAGCCCAGCACGCACAGCCGGATGGCCAGGCTTTTCAGAATGTCCCTTTTGGTGATGACAAACAGGATTCCGGCAGAACAGGCCAAAGGGATAAGGATCATGAACGCCGCCTTTATTCCATACCGGATCAGGATCTTTTCCAGAAACAGAACCACCAGGATGGCCACAAAATAGGTGTTCATATCCGCCAGGTTGTCCGCCAAAGGCGTTGCGAAGTCATCCGGCAGCGCGGAAATGGCCAAGGAGGTGGAGAGCGTGGCCGCTGAAAATTTCATCACGGTATTGCTGCTGTCCTCCACAGATGCAAGCGACTCCTTGACAAATTTGGATTCCGGAAGCTTTGCTGAGACGACGAAGAATGAAAGGGCGGCCGCAAGCAGCAACAACAGGATCTTGATGGCCAAGGAAGCGTGTTTGGCAGAAAGCATAGATGGCATAGCAGACTTCCTCCTTATGTCGATCATCTGATGAACGGCGGCTCGACCTTTTCGTCAAGCAAAAGCCCATATTTTCGAGGCCGCCGGAATGCATTTCCGTGAACCTCACTCTCGCGATAACGCCGCAGCCGCTCCAAATCCAGCTCCGCAAGGTAGAGCCCCTCCGATTCCTCCGCCTGTAAAATGCAGGTGTCGCGGGAACCCTCCAGTTCCGGGAGGTAGGCCACGCCGTCAAAGACGCTGGAGCTGCCGTTGCAGTCGGGCACTGAACCGGGATAGTTGCAGGTGGCAACAGCCAGCATATTCTCATAGGCCCTGGCGCGCAGCTGGGAGAGGCGGTTGATCTCCATGGGGCAGGCGTTGGGGACGAGAATCAGCTCCGCGCCCTTGAGCATCAAAATTCTGGCGCTTTCGGGGAACTCCCGGTCATAGCAGATCATGACCCCCACCTTGACCTCGCCGCAGGCGGTGTCCAGCGTGGCGACATAGAAATCCTCGCCCGGCGTCAGGTTCCGCTCCACGTCAAAGTCGCAGGTGTGAACCTTGGCATAGGTGATTTTTCGTTCCCCAAATCTATCAAATAGAACCATAGAATTCCGGGGCCCGCCCTCGTACTGCTCCAGGAAGGTGATACCGATGGCCATGCCGAGCTCCTTGGCAAGGGCTCCAAAGGCACCGACAAATTCGCTGTGGGCAGGGATCGCCTCCGCTTTCCACTGATCCACGGGGCGGTCATAAATGTGATAGCCGTTGCTCCACATCTCGGGGAACAGTGCGATGTCGGCACCCAGCTCGCGGGCCCTTCGGCAGGAAGCGATGCCCTTTTCAAGATTCCCTGCCAGCGTGCCGCAGGGTGCAATTTGGAGCAGGGCGATGCTCAATGATTTCATGTTTCAAGATCCTTTCGTTCAAGAAGATTCATCGCCGCTCGGGCTTTCCCATCTCCGGATCGAAGCGGCAAAATGATGTGGGAAAGAGGCAGTCTATCGTGGACTGCGAAAAAGCCTCAACCGATTACACATGCTCTTTGCCTGCGCGAACCTGTATATGCTTTACGGCGGGCGGCTCTCTACGCCCCGCCTGGGTTTTCTGCGCCTTTTAGCCTGGATGGAGATGGTCCTCCGCCAGTTCTACCGTCTTACATCGTGGATCACAAAAGTGCCATCAGCGTCAAATCGTAGATAGGCTGCAATCTGCGTTGTATTCGTAATCTCCGGTAATAGTGGCAAGGATATACATATGGCTTCCCTTTGAGGGGATTAGAATATAATCGTTAATTTGCATCTTTTGAACGAAATCGAGAATCTGGCCAACCCAAGTCGCAACAGAGGTCCTATTATCTGTGCGCGTCTCATTACCACCAGCAAGGCGAAGTTCTTCTTTTGGTTTAAGGGACTTAAAGTCATAAACGGTACCCTTCCCACGGAAGAAATATCCTCTGAGACTCCAGTATGGCATCGTAATATATCGCATTACGTCCAGTTCCAATTAACCACATCATATGATCTTCTCCTTGCTTGAAACGAGCTTCCGTTCGAAATCTTTCTAAAACAGCGTTAACTGCGTATAGCCGTAAACCTTGCCATCATCTATGGCAAAATCCGAAATATACTCTTTGAACTCGCCAAGCTCCATTGTTCCATACTGTTCACACATCTCGCTTGCTTTTAAATAGCAGTCTAAAAGCGAAAAAGTACCGGTTTCCAAGATTCTGTTCATGGATTCAACAACGGCGTCTTTTAGGAGCTTAGTTTTTTTCTTGTGTCCCTCCTTGATGATGTACATTCCAGCTTTCTTGTCATAGTCAAAAATGGAACTTACGATTGCATCCTTTTCTGAAAGCATCCGATAATCCATATTGTTCTTTAGCCATGCGATTATAAATTCTCTATCAAGTACCGTTTTGGCGATTCTTCCGTCTCGAGAATTAGCGACGAAACACAGATGCGACAGTACAGGAGATAAATCCTTTGAGACTCTAACTTTAGTGTTCAGCGTGTAGACCGAATACACATCGCTAATATAGCTGGAATTGATCGACATCTGCGCCTTTGAGGAAATAACTGCAGGGATTTGATAAAAAACGCTCTCACAAACAAAACCATTGTTTTGAAGTGAAGCGATTAAAGCTGTCCAAGCCCTCATATCGTTGTTGTTGAATGTAATGAGAAGCTTACCCGTGTTTGTCAAATGTCGGGTGAAGCAACACATATACTCATCAAGCTTATGGGAATAATTATCCCATGAGGCTGATTTATCTATTCTGTCACTCACGCTGATATCCTCATCAGAGCAAGGTATATCCTTCAAAAAGCTATTCCAAATATTCGAGAACTCGGTATATGGTACACTGTCCCCGTAGGGAGGATCCAAAAAGATCAAATCTGCCTTAAGATCAGAAAACTCACTACTATTCAATAGATCCAACGAATTCCCATGGATGATTTTTGCTTCAGCAGCAATAGGAGCTTGTGATAGGGCTACTAATGCCTTTTTAAACTTAGCCAAACGGGCTTTAAAATGAACAAACGGATTCGTTTCAAGGTGCTCTTGTGGAATCCAGAACCCCGGGACACTCCAAGCTGGTCCGCCAGTAGAAAGATTGTTTCTGCTCGCAATAAGCCGAGAACATTGTGCAACTGATGCAGTAAGTAGTAACAAAGCACAGTTCCTTATTCTTTCATCTTCGATTTCCCAAATATTTTCCGCAATATAAGATAGTATGCAGAAGTTCCTATTCGTAAAGAAAGATGCCGTGGTAATACTGCGGAAGGAAAGAATACGTCGGTTTTCAGGAAATTCAAAATTAAAGGCATCAGTATCAACGCTATCATCTCTAAATGAGGATAGTTCTTTTTGCTTTGCCAGTTCCGCCTCGCTTGGACAATAATTTTTATCGTTCTCGATGGAGATATTAAAAATCTCTGTGTCTACGAGCCTTTCAAGGTTGAAACGGACCGTTTCCCCACATACAGGGCATAGGAGTTTTTTGCCCTCTTTTTTACAGTCGTCTTGCCTTAATACTCTGCCGCAATCGCACCTTGAAATAATCCTGTGTGACAAGTATTTGATGGTACTTCCATCCGTTGTCTTATATAAATGGCCAAATTTAATATAAGCTTGCTCCAATATCTGCTCGAAAGCAGCGATGAATTCATCAGGATGAGGTGGATCAATTAGAACCGAACTAATCAAAACAGCAGCGGGATTCAGATCAAATCCATAGCTTTTTCTTCCAATTAAAGCTCCTTCGCGAATAGTGACTCCGCTACCACAAAATGGGTCTACGATGACATCTCCTTCTGAGGTAAAAGAAGAAATACACTCGCTAATCACGTTATGAGGTTTTCGAGCCCAGTACTTGTGCATTAAGTATTCAGGAGTATGTGTTTCGGCTTTAATGAAACCAATATCAAAAGCCATTATCCGTTCCTCCTAAACACTATAATAAAATCATTTAGGCTCACACCAACCTTGTCGCTGGTTCTTCTCTGACTGGCTGTCCAAGAAGCCTCCGTATATTTCGGAACCCTTAGAACAACTTTCTCTACCGTTATGGAAGGATTATCTGCAAGGAACTTATCCAGCAACATTTTCGTTGCTGGAATATACTCTCCCTTGATAATCGTATCACCCATCATTAAGCCCATGACTCCGTCCGGCAGTAAAGTGGCTACAATGTTATTTAGCGTGGATTGCATATCCTCAACATAGTGAGTAATGTTTTCAGCCTTGCCAACTTTGAAGAACTCTCTTACTTCGCTCTTTCTCACCTCCGCATGGTTAATTCTCATCCATGAAAGCTCTAAAGAGTTAACAGAACTATACTTGTAAGAATTAAAATACGGTGGGTGTACAATAATGAGCTTGTTCATTGGGCCAAACGAAAATGGAACACTGGCATCATGCTCTGCAATCTCAAGGGCAGAGTTAGATATAGGCAAGGATGCAACCGCTTTAATCGCTTTCTGTGCCTTTTTAACAAACGTGTCTAAACAATCCTTTTTTGCGGTAACGACATCCAAGAATAATCTTCCTTGTTGAGTCGTGGCTCTCGATACAGGCCGAATAGATGAAGCAAGACATATACTATAAAAATCTTTGATCTTTTCGTCCCCAATCTGATTAATGAGGTAGACAAGGCCCCTGATTGAATCTTGCGTTTCTTTCAAAAACCAGTGATCCACATCTCGAATACCAACTGGTTGCCAGTCAAATTGTTTCACCGAAAGCGGCGCATAGTTATCGCAAATACGATTCAATTCTGCAAGCAGCTTATCTTCCTCGATATGTGTTGTTTTAACTCTCTGAAGCAACACTGCCAAAGGATTAACATCATAAGATCTACAATTTCTATTGGCAAGCATCGCTTCCAATACGGTAGTACCGCTTCCCGCCATAGGGTCCATAACCATATCATGTTCATCGGTATACTGCATGATAAAATGGGCCGCAATGGTTGAGGGAAACTTACCAAAATATCTAAAGATTCCGTGGGTTGAATAGCTAATCTGTGCATTCGTTCCCAGAGCAGTCCATGCTTCTAAAGACGCATACGAATCAAGACCGGCTTGTTTTAGCAAAAACAGCTCAGCTTCACTCAGCTCATGTACTTTCCGTATTTCAATCCCCGCATACTTGTTATCAACAGAATTCGGGTATGTGTAAAAAAATCTTTCCATCAAGGTCCTCCGCTATGTTCGCCATTGACGCCTCAATGCATTAAAACTGACCATGCTATGCACTGAGCGTCAGTACTATATTGCATATAAAGAGCAAAAAGTCAAGTTGCTCTGGGCTATTCCATCAGAGTTTCAATAATATGCTCTCCCAACATAGAAGCATCGCCGCTATAGTCCTTATAGAAAGCCTCACAGTGCAGACTTCCAGTACTGTACAGTGTTTCAACACCAATCATCAGATTGCTAAAAACAACCGCTTTATCCTTTACCAGATTATGATAATAATCATACAACCGATTCTTTTCAATATCGTTTTCTGGATGATCTGTGCTCCCCCACAGGAGTCCGAGAATCACTTTATAGTTTTCCCTACCACACCAATAAGCATTTGTTCCTTTATCTCCAAGTATATTGGCAAGTTTGACTACTACTGCCGCACTTTTGATTGCTTGAGCTCGATCAAGCAGCTTTTCGAGACTGTCTTTTGCCTCAATGATAATGACTGTTTCGAGTTCATCATTAAACATTACGATGTCCGGGCGATCTTCTTCGAGAATGAAACGGTAGACTTCTCCTTCAACTCCAGTTGTCTTAGATGGAGCTTTAATGGTTTTCCAAGGACCAGCTGTCGGATTGGTAAATGCAATCTTCCAAGAAGTGTTGGTCTTGTAGATTATTTCAAAAGCCCAGCGGGCTATTTCTTCATTCAACCTATTGATATTTCTCATTTAAAGCACCTCCTCGTTCTTCAACGATACTGCAACTCCAGCGTTAAAAATCAGATAATCAGTCAGCTCGGTATACAGAGTAGTTCCCTTGTTCCGTGTAACTCGACCGTTTCTTCCAAACGCTTGCGTATGTACTTGATGAGGGAAATATGCAATCACCGCACGATCTCGCGTATCAAACTTTCCGAAACAAGTAGAATATGCAGATAATTGCCCTGTAAAGGGATCACCAAACAAACGGCCCGGTTTGAGCGAATTGCTAACATACATGAACACCGGCTTCTCGTTCGGTATATCGTTCAGCTTGCCCCGCAGCCGAGGATATGCTTCTTCAATTGCTTCTTTTAGGTCTGCCCATCTGTCGTATAGATAAACGATATTCTTAGATGTCGTCACATGAATATTCCCATTGTCAGTTTTCGGGAAATCCTCAATTTTCATTTTGAAAACAGCTGGAGGAGTTAATGGCGTACTCGAAGCAAACAGAGCTGCCTGATCATTAATCCAACCAGATATCTTATCTCTTGTTGTGGGCTTTCCAGATCCAGCATTATTCGAGAGAATATAGCATTTATTGAGCGTTATATCCCTTTCCAGCAAGGCTGCCAACGCATCGTATTTAATCAGACCTTTGCCTTGTTGCTGCTTTAGCACATTACTTGGAACACCTGTTGTTAATGGCCAAACAAGGACCTCTGCTTTTAATCGTTCATCCTCAGGCGTCTCTATCCCTAAAGCATATCGAGCGACAGCTTTTGCCGTTTCATCCTGATAAAGCAGACGTTCAGAAGGTATAAAATCAATCACGTTTTCCCACTGAGATGAGATAAATAAGAGCATTTCCTGATATTGCCTTGCAAGCAACTCTTCAGTATCGTCAAGGGATGATCTTCCACATACAAAGTTATCAATGATGTGCGATAAGGATGAGAACAACAAGCCCAATCCGTTTCCCGAATTGTAATCTTCAACATTATCGATGTCTGAATAATGCAAAACCAGACACGGAGTCTTTTTAATGAGAGTGAGTTTAATCGCGGCAATAGACGGCCAAATATTATCTCTTCTGACGCCACCGTCAACGTGTTCCCCATATTCTGATACGAAATACCAATACGGAATCCGAAGATGAGCACTTCCGTACTGCCTTTCGCATCTTTGCATAGCTTGATTGCCAGTTGGAGTTGCTGCAGTTTCTTCTACGGCAAATAGAATCCTGTCATCTTGAGCATCATAAGCAACAAAGTCTGGTTTGCCCCAACCTATCAACTCCTTGATCTTTGATGGCATAGGATTCCACGATTTATATGATCCGTACACGATAAGGTCAAGGACCTGTTCGCCATCCTTTTCCACAACATAATGCGGAATAAAACCGTTTAAATAATCACTTTCAAAAGAGTAACCCAACCTCTCTAAATAGGCGCAGATGTTGTCACAGCACCACACGCCTTCGTGAAAGCTATCGGCCCAAATTTCAATCTCTCTCATTCTTCTTCCTCCTATATGCGGATTCCTAACATGTGCCCTGATTGGACGTTCCGTATTATTCTGAAAATCCGGTTGATTCACCGTTCGAATCTCCGGAGGACTTATGAAATCAACATCTTCGCATTCGTGATCTTCTCTAATGAAATCGCCGTTTTTATCGCTATAGACTTTTGTGCGAATAAATAGTTTTTCTCCGCAGCCTTTACAAGTGAGTTCTGTCCAGAAATAGTGTTCAAAAACATCACCCTGTTCTATAACGGAGATATTCAAAGAACGACGATCAATCCGGTACTGCTGCCCACATAAAATGCATTCAACTAACCAGTCTTCAGCCATTTTAAAAGTTCCATCAGAACACCCGTCATAGAATTGCATGGCGACCTTCTTTTTCCTTTGATAGGGAAATACAGCCTGCTGATGAACAGCAGGTTCTTTTTAGCATCCCTCATTCTGTTATCGTTCCGTCTTTGATGTGGTAGCTGATACCATGCTCATTACAGAACGCTATTACCTCTGCAGCCCTATCGTTGAAGAACTGCTCGTGTTGGGAAAAAGCAGTAACTTCGGTACTGTAATTCATCCGGCCAAATATGATCCGATCTACAAAGCTCACATCCTCCAGCAATACCTGAAGATCTTGCTTGACAATGTTCGGAGATACTTAGCAACACGGACCGGCGCGCCAAACACCTGCTTTCCGTCATCGTCAACGCACTCTCCGCTGTTTGACATGCAATCAATGAAGACAAGCCCAGAGCAGTATTGATTCTGAAGTAGCTTATGTGCCCGTGCTTCTATATACTTTTCGATCAATTCAAATTCCTTAATTGTATGTGGATTAGCATGACCGATGATTTCGTCACTGCTACTCACTACTTGTTTCCTCCTCCGGAATAAGGTCCATAATATCTCCGATGTTGCAGTCTAATGCCTTACAGATTTTCATTAAGACTTCCATGCTCACGGTTTCTCCCTTGGACAGTTTCGTAACGGAGGTCCAACTGATACCAGCCGTAGCAAGTAAATCTTTCTTTTTCATATCTTTATCTATTAGCAGCTTCCATAGCTTTTTGTAACTAACTTCCATCGGGATCTCCCTTCCTTAAATCTAAAAAAGCCTGTTTCAGAGCTCGGCTCAGATATTATATTACGAAAGTGTGCAAAACACAAGAGGTATTCTCTGAAAACGCTCAAATTTACACTGATTATGGTTGAAATTTCATCGTAGTTGTGGTATCACATATGAGTTTAAATTATTTCAGGTTAGGAGGATGTGTCTTGTCCAAGAAGTATGATACGTTTGCTGTCCATCAGGCGGAAAAGATTGATGGGACATAGGTGCAGTGCCTCACCATTCACTACAACTGCATCGGAGCCATCACCATCCCCGAAGAACTGACCCTCCCCATGCCGGAGATCACCGTGAACACCCGCAAGGGCGTGTACGTCAGTTATCAGCCTGACATGAAAGCGGGGTAGGGGACATGGCCGAACAGAAACGGGCGTGGCTCTATGGCCGGATTGCCCATGATGATGGGATCACATTAGTAGCTCAATGAATCTCCTGCGGCATTGGGCATCAGAACATGGCTATGCCATTGTGGGTGAAATCGCCGAAACAGGCGGCGGCATCTGTTCAGACCGTCCCGGCTTGTTCGCAGTTATGCAGACCGCCCGAGAAAAGCGAATGAACGCCCTGGTGGTGAGAAAGCTGGGGCGTCTGACCAGGAATCCCCTGGACGCCTGCGAGCTTATGGAAACACTGAAAGAGTGTGGCATTTGCCTTATCTGCACCGGCGAAAATTTTATCCCCGATCTGCTTGTTACTCGCTTTTGATATAAAAAGGCGAGTGTTCTTACAGCATCTTTCAAATGCTATAAGAACACTCGTGGGAGGTAACTATGCCGCGGGCATTGGCGGCGGCGGTGGGTATTATTACAGCAACTCGTTTGGTGAGGATGGACGAAAGATTTGGGCAGTACCTGGCGCTGTGGCGTCAGATCGCGGAACAGCGGGCGTACATGGCCCGCCTGCTGGAAAAAATGGCGGCCCTGTGTGATGGGCTGCGATAGGAGGTTAGCCCCAATTGTTGCACGTTGATTTGTAATGCACTATCTGAGCTAATAGGGTGAGGTGAAACCTACAGTTTTTATCAAACTAAAATTCTTTAATCAAGACATATAGGAACAGATTGAACAAAAATGAATTCGGTGTGTTCCTTGTCAGAACCTGCCGAATTTTTTCTTGAGTTGACAAAAGACGCACATTTATAGACTTATAAACTGCAAGGCCGAGAACTACCGTGGGCGATGTCAGTGGGGGTTCATATCCCTTCATTCACACGTTTTGCTCTCTGATTTTGAACTGTTTACTCTTAGCCAGTGACACACGGTGTTCGGAATTAAAAAGCCTGTAACTCTTGAAATACAACGGCTACAGGCAAAGAATGGCCCCACCCAATCTAAACAACTGACAACAATTTGTTCAGATTGGGTAGGGTCGTTCAATTGGAGCAGCCCACCGCAGGGGGGCGGTGGGCTGCTGCCGGTCGATTCAAGAAAAGAGAGAGGGAGGAGTTGTCA
>ERZ808037.1476-NODE-1476-length-15086-cov-3.901259_pt1 | contig 15086 bp, 14 predicted proteins | sample MGYA00380190_ERZ808037 | MGnify/ENA primary metagenome ERZ808037 (study PRJEB31490, sample SAMN06133399) | mouse gut metagenome | isolation source: J9 | host: mice | place: China: Chengdu | collected 2015-05 ... | reverse complement strand
CACTACACTGGCGGGCCCGTCCTGCAGCGCCTTGTAGTAGCAGAGCCAGGAACCGCCTGTGGCCAGCCCCGAAAGGCAGATAAAAACCAACTCTCTCTGGGGGATATCTTTTATAGTATTCTGCTTGCCCGTGGCAAACACCATGACCCAGGCCATGACCAGCACCACCATGGTGCGGATGGCAGTGCCCAGGTTGGACTCCACCCCGGAGATGCCGATTTTGCCCAGGATGGAGGTAAGGCTGGCAAAAAGCGCCGAACCGGCGGCGTAGAGAAGCCAGCTTCCTCCTTTTATCCCTCCGGATTCTTTTGTGCCCTCATTCTTCGCTTCTTTTTTCTCAATCATCAGGAAGGTGCCCGCCGCTATCAGCACCACCCCCGCCGTTTTAATCAGGCTGATTTTTTCCTGTAAAAAGAGAAATGCCAGAAGGATGGTCAGCACGGTGCTGGATTTGTCGATGGGCACCACCTTGTTGATGTCGCCCAGCTGCAGGGCCCTGAAATAGCACAGCCAGGAAGCCCCTGTGGCCAGCCCCGACAGAATCAGGAACAGTAATGTCTTCCCCTCTATCTGCCCTATCTGGGAGCCGGAGCCTACCACCAGCACCATGATCCACGCGAAAACCAGCACCACGATGGTGCGCACGGCAGTGGCCACATTGGAGTCTGTCTTGCGGATACCGCACTTCGCCAAAATGGAAGTGACTCCGGCAAATACCGCTGAACCACATGCAAATACTATCCACATACTTGTCACCTTAACCTTTTTCCAATTATGTCATTTATTCCATTTTACCATAGATTCTATACATTGTGCCATGCAGACAAATGACATCATAAGGAATTGTCTTCAAATAACCGTTGCGGGTTTAGTTATGCTACCGCCTTGGTTCATTTCAGGCATCTGCAGCTTCAGGCCGAAACATCACAAAAGCGGCGCCGCCACTTTCAAAAGGACGCCGGCCAGCTTCACCGTCCACTTCTCCTTCCGGACTGTCTCCGGCGTCACCTGGCGGCACTTGGGCAGCATGGCCTGGAAGTCCGCTTCGATGTCCGGGATGCAGTCTGTCCCGTACATATAAGTGGCGCACTCAAAATGATGGTACAGGCTGCGGTAATCCAGATTGATGGTTCCCACCACGGCTTCCTTCGCGTCGCTGACGAATACCTTGGCGTGTACGAATCCCGGCGTGTACTCGTAGAGCTTTACCCCGGACTCCAGGAGGGATGTGTAATGGGTCTTGGCCAGCGCATAGGGAATCTTCTTGTCCGGAATGCCCGGCAGGACTATAGCCACCTCCACGCCCCGCTCCGCCGCGAATTTCAGGGCGGTCTCTATCTCGTCGTCCAGAATCAGATAAGGGGTCATGATATGGACATATTTCACAGCCCGGTTCAGGATGTCCATGTAGACCCGCTCCCCCAGCTTGTCATCGTCCAGGGGCCAGTCCCCGTAGGGCACCACATACCCTTTCGCCTGTTCCCGGGAGAAAGCCGGGAAGGCAAGGAATTTCTCGAATTCCGGCTCCCTGACATCGATGTTCCACATCTGCAGGAACAGCAGCGTAAAGCTTTTGGCAGCCTCGCCCTGCACCATGACGGCGGTGTCCTTCCAGTGGCCGAACCTCTCCACCCGGTTGATGTACTCGTCCGCCAGATTGACCCCGCCGTTGAAGGCGGTATGGCCGTCTATCACAAGGATTTTGCGGTGATCCCGGTAATTGTAATGGGTGGAGAGAAAAGGGGTGACCGGGGCGAATACCTTGCACTGGATTCCCTGTGCCCGCAGGAGCTTCAGGTACTTGTGGGGAAGAAGGGTGAACTCGCAGGTGCCGTCATACATCATCCTCACATCCACGCCCTCTTTTGCCTTGCGGATCAGGATTTCCAGGACCTCCCCCCACATCTCTCCCTCCGCCACGATGAAATACTCCAGGAAGATGAAATGCTCCGCTTTCTCCAGCTGGCGCAGCATCTCGGCGAACTTGTCCTCCCCCAGCGGGAAATAGGTCACCTTCGTCCTGTCATAGACCGGATGGCAGCCGCTCCTCTGGATATAACGCACCAGGGAGCCCACGCCCGGGTTCTCCTCGTTAAGATTCTGCAGAACCGTCTCCGACTGGGGAATGCTCTTTTTGGTCATAGCGATGATCTGGCCAAAACGGGCTTTCAGCGCCCGGTGGCCGATATCCTTCTGGGTGTACAGATATAGAAGGGAGCCGAACACCGGAGCCAGCATCACGATCACCAGCCATGAAATCTTCGCCGTAGGATCCCGGTGGCAGTTCAAAAGGTACAGCACCATGATGACAGCCAGCAGAATCATACCGCTGAAGATATGGGGCCGGAACTCCTTGAACCACTGATAGGCGCCTATCAGGAGCATGATCTGTGCGAGCATCAGCAGCAGAAACAGGCCCATACGGCTGAATATAGCGTGGACGATGCCGTTCTGCCCTTTCTTCAACAGGTGGATTCCCATATTCTGACTATCGTTCTTTTGTCTCTCCATAGTTCTCCTTCCGTAAAAGCCAGCCCTCACCGGACAGCTCCGCGCCTCCTGTCAGCGCCAGGCGTTTCCTGTCTCCGCCCTCTTTGGGAGGATGCGGCACAGCGCCCGAAAAGGAGCCGGAAGCCTGTCCTTTGCGCCAGTCCATCCTACCTTTATTGTGACACAAATCATGGAATCTGCCAAGTGTTTTCTTCTCTTTCATCAATTCTATACAGAAAATTGCCTGGGGTTTAGAAGCTGCGCAGAGTCTGATTTGATGACTTTCCCAGTAAGATTTCAGGAGCCTATAATTTCCTTAGGAAGAGATATTTGGGATACCACCCGGAATTGTCCCTTTCTTCCAGCCGGAATCCAAAATCGTCCCCTTCGTCCATGTCTTCCGACTGCATCCAGAGTTCCGTATATCCCTGCTCCTTCAGATAGGCGAAAAAGGCTTCCGCGAACTCCCGGATGCCTGGTTTCCCTCCCTCTTTGTCCACAAGCCATATAGCGGCCAGCTCTGCCACATGCTTCCCCCGGCGATATATCCTCACATGTCCTACAGGTATATCTTCCGCAATTCCCACGAAGCCCACGCCAAGCTCTGTCTGTTCCTCCACTTCAAATAGAATGTCCATATGCTCTCCCTTTCCCTCATATATCCTTTGCCAAATGTCTGTACCTCTTTCCAGAAGAAAACCGAAGCCCCAAAAGGAATTCACGTCGTCCGGTTCAATAGACTATCCCTCAGCAATCCAGGCACTTCATTTTCCAGACAGCTCCAGGGGCTTCACCGGCTCTCCCGTCCCCTGGACGTAGGAACCGATATTATAGGGCCAGCCCATCAAATCCTGAGGATTTCTGCCCTGGGGAGCTATGTCTGTGTAATAACCTTCGTACAGCAGATCCCCCATCTCTGCGCTATGCCGGTACAGACCGGAATAAAGCTCCCCGCTTCTGTCATAGACGGCCAGCAATACATCCACGCACTCCCAGCCGTTCAAAGCCGCCAGCACCAGCCTTTCCCCGTCAAAGAGACATTCCCTCTCCCTTGGAAAAAGGCTGTAATGGCTTCCTGGGCCCCGATTGTTGGATGCAGCAGAGTACAGATCCTCACTGTCCGGAAACTTTCCACTGCACCACAGACGGCACTGCCCTTCTTCCTCTGTGACGAAAGCAAAGGCATTGTCGCTCCAGGTCATCAGAATCCCGCCCTCTTCCATCGTCATGGCACATAGCTGCGGCAGCGAAGCGTCCATTTCCGGCTCCCTGTCCGCCGATAGCGATCCGTTGTCCGAAAGCTGCAATCCCCCATCCAAAGACGGTATCCCATGGCCTGAAGTCTCCCGGGAATCCACAAAATCATCCCGGCCAAGGGAAATCCGCTGCTCCAGTACAGGCGTGCCGCTCTCCAGCCCATAGACCAGCAGATGATAGTCCACCTCCTCTTTCACGGCCAGATACAGGCGCTCCCGTTCTTCTTCCAGCAGCATGGACGCGGGAACCATACCCTCCGGCAGCGGGCACAGCCTTTCCATCTGCATCAGATCCACCTGAATCCACCCATCCGACTCCTGAAAGGGAAGATAGAAAATGCCGCAGTTCTCTCCCCGGCAGGCAGGGCTGCCCGTCTGTGCGCTTTCCAGGCAGAAAGCATAGAAGCAGCCGCCCTCTCCGAATGCCGAAGCGTCCGCGATCAGGACATTCCCTCCATCCGCGGCCATCTCTCCCCTGACGGAGACCGGCTCCCCGGCAGCGCTCCCTCCCACAGCCACGCCCGGCCCGTTCTCTGCCGGACTCTTCTCTATTGTGATTTCCATTCTGTCATCGCCTGTGGGTATCCGGAACAATTCCGCAAGATAGGCCAGTTTCTCACCGTAATCCCCCTCATACTCTACGGAGCTTCCTTCCAGCATGAATTCCACAGGATAATATTCGTAATACTCTTTGATTGCGACCGTTTCTTCGTGCGTCTCTCCCGCGGCTGTCCGCTCAGCAACAGCCTGGAGAATCTCGGGATAGGACATGCCGCCTATATCCACCTGAGATGAGCCGCCTGTCAGGGCAGTGCCGAATCCACTTCCGTAGAGGAAATCCATCTTTGCGATTCTGCGCGGATCCTGCCCCCAGGCAACCTGCCGGGCAGAAAAGGAGAACTGGCTTTCCGCTCCCTTACCGCTTCCGATGGCGTATTCCGTATCCCACAGCAGATGCCCGTCCCAGTGGGATGCAATCCGCAGGGTCACCCCCGCAGCCGCAGCCGGGTCTCCCGAAAGGACTTCCTCTGTGATTATAATATCGTCTTTTTCCCGATTGATCCTCACCCAGGCTGTCGGCAGGGCCAGCACTGCCAGTCCCATACAGAAAAACGCCACCCACAGACTTCTCTTCATCTTTCCCTCCCGTCTTGCTGTCAGCCAATCCGCTGCCCCAGACCTACTGCTCATATCCACGTCCAAAATATCGCACGCTATCCGAATCTGCACTGGCAGCCATTTCTGAGCCGATTTTAAAATTCCCATAGGCAGCCATTTACGCATCAGCGATAAATGTCAGATTACTCACCCCGGGATTCCCCAAGGGCCCGGCTCACCCGGTCGGCGCGATACCCATAGGTCTCCTTCACATATTCCATCAGGCTCTTTCCCTGCTCCTCCAGCTCCAGAGTCTCCACATCCCCCGCTATTCTGCCCTGCCGCAGCAGCACCGCCCGTCCGATGAACCGCTCCACCTCTTCGATCAGGTGGGTGGACAGCAGAACCGTCTCCTCCGGCTCCAGAATCCCCAGCAGCACCTTGTAGAAATCCTCCCGGTTGAACACATCGTTCCCCGCGAAAGGCTCATCCATCAGAATATATTCCGCCCCCTGGCACAGAGCCAGAATGACCTCGAACTGGTTCTTCTGTCCTGTGGAATAATGCTTCAGCGCCGTCCTTGCAGGCAGTTCAAAGAAATCCATCAGAATCCGGAACCGGTCCCTGCGGAATGTCCCGAAATGCATCTGATAGAACTCCTCATGGGAGTCCGGCGTCAGGTTCGGGAAAAAGGAATGCTCACAGGTGGCAAAGGAAAGCCTGGCGATATTGCTTCTGTCAATCCGCTTCCCGTCCAACAGGATCTCGCCCTGGAAAGGCAGAAATCCCAGGATGCATTTCAGCAGGGTGGTCTTGCCCGCGCCGTTCCCGCCGAACAGGCCGATGATTTCCCCCTGCCTTATTTCCAGATCGATATCGTACAGAACCTGTCTGCTTCCCATTCTGTCAAAATAGGACTTGTTCAATGCTCTGATTTCCAGCATATTTTCCTCCTCTTTTCCACCTGAAAACCGGTTCCTTTGCGGGCGCCATTAATGCACCCTTGAACACAGGCTCCGCCTCTCTCCTCCCACAGTGCGCCTCAGAGAAACCGGGGCATGCACTCCCCTGGCATCACCAGCAGATAAAGCCCGTAATAAATCAGGCAGAGCGCAGTCATGGCCAGGGCCCCTGCCGCCATGCCCAGCAGAGGTGCCTGTACACAGCTTTTTGCCAGAACGCCCCTCTCAGGCAGACGGTGCATCAGATAAATGCTCTTTGTATCCCGATAATAATAGAGATAATGGTAGACCATCATGATGGCCAGGAACAGGTAATAGGGGAGGAAAAGGCTTCCATACGGAAATGCCAGCTGCCCGAAAGAGACGGCCACCGCTCCAGGCCGCACTTTTCTTGCAACGGATTCGTCCACATAGTACAGCATTTCGCAAGCGTCCCTCAGCCTGGCGAAATACTCCAGGCTCAGCGCTGCCGCCAGTCCCAGCAACAGGACTGACATGTTTCTCTCCGTCTCATATTCATAGCCTGGCGGGAAATGTTTCCAAAGCTTTTCCCACGATTCCCAGATCCTTTTCCAAAGCTTCACTGTCTTCTCTACCCTTTCTTTCTATACCTGTCATTCCCGGATGTTCCTACCTCAAACAGAACATATGTTCCCTATTCGTTCTCATTTCCTACTTCAATATTTTTCACTTTCATGGCCCGCAGCATGTCACGCCCTGCCACTCTGCCCCGGCTCCCTGCAAAGCCGCATCTCCCTGCGGAAAGCGAACGCCTCCCGCACGTTTGCCCCAATCGTTACGAGAAATGCCATATCGCAGATTACATCCGGCCATCCTGTCCCAATGGAACCTACGAAACAGACGACCGCCAGGGTGAACAGAGCCACCTGTGCCGCCTGGTGCTTTCTTCCGGCGCCGCCCGCCGCTTCCGTGCCGAAAGCAAGAAGCAACAGTGCATTGCGCACCCAATTACCGATTTCCGCCATGGGAAACAGGCTGTGCAGAAATTCGCTGCGGTAAACAGCCATGACAATCACCTGCCTCGCCACAGCCCCGCCATTCTCCAGACCCTGCAACTCCGGCGTCCGCCCATAGGCATAAGCAAACCAGAAGACCAGCCCTGTCTGCACTGCGAACAGCACCAGCAGGCAAAGCACATTGTACGCCGTTTTGACAGCAAAAAGGCACTCCCTGTCAATCCGCAGCCGCATCATGGTGTACCGGCCCGCAGTGTCCAAAGCTTTTTCCGTCCGCACCAGAATGAAGAATACCGCCCCCAGCGCTGTCAGGAACAGATACCGCGCTCCGCTTTTCTCTATCAGCACCTCCAGCGCTGTAATCCAGCCTCCCCCCAGCGTGTCATAGAACAGCGCCATCTCCGCTGCCGCCATCAGGAAGGCCACTGCCAGTACCTTTATGAAACTGCTTTTTGCAAGCAGCGCCCACACGGACAGACCGGCGGACAGCCTACTCCCCTCTCTGCCGTCTCGGATTTTACCGCGCCTTTCCTCATGCATATCTATGCCGCCATCCCTTACCATCATCCTGTCTCCCGCTTTTCTCCTGTTTCCGCGCCGCTTAATACCGCAGTCTACCCTCTGTTTCCCGCTTCTCCCCGGCTTCCGCGCCGCTTAATGCCGCAGTCTATCCTCTGCTTTCCGCTTCTCCCCGGCTTCCGCGCTGCCCAGTGTCACATTCTGCCCCTCTGCTTCCCACTTCGCCTATGCTGCAATCACTCAGCACCTTGCCCTGTTCTTTGTTCCTCCCAGATTTCCTCCGCCAGGGCATATGCCTCCTCTTTGGAGACCCCCAGCTGCCTCATGGCTCTCACCCACTCCGCCGTCCCGCTCCAGAGCTGCTCTCTGCGAATCCGCTCTATGGTCTGCGGATTCACACAGGTATAGCTCTTGGCGCCGGAACGGGAGACTATGATTCCCTCTTCCTCCAGCAGGTGATAGGCCTTCTGAATCGTATTGGGATTTACCCCCAGCAAAGCGGAGAGCGCCCTCCGGGAAGGCACCTCCTCCCTGTCGGCGATGACGCCGGAGGCGATTCCCTGCCTGATATACCGTATGATCTGCAGATAGACAGGGCCGCTGTCCTCCAACATAAATCCCTCAAATGAAATCATATCCCACGCTCCGAACCGTATTAGTCAGGTGATACGGTTTTATAACTGTATTATATGACTGACACGGTTTTCTGTCAAGTATTTTCGGAAATCTCCCTGACATTTTCCGTCTGCGCCAATGAAGCCGCCCTGCACCGCTATTGGTCCGCTCTGCCCAGGGAGCACATCCCCAGGGAACTGTTCTTTCGACGCGGCGCGTAGGGGACGCTTCTACAGTGAATAGCCTTCACCGAAAAAGCCCGCAGAGTCAACCATAATATGTCATGCTCTGTGGACTTCATAGCTTCTCAATTTTCAATTTACAGACAAAACTTATTGCTCATATCTATAGCCCGGAATAGAGAATTCCCGGTACAGCTTTGCCCTTACATCCAAATCACGCACCGCCCGTTCCGCGTCTTCCTCTCTGCCCAGGTCATACAGTCTCTCCAGCAGAGAGGTCAGCTTTGCCTCACCGTTCGCTTCCAGTTGATTGATATATTCACTCATCATAATCTTCTCCCCTTCCTTTTTCCGTAAAAGCTCATCTGCCTGTTCCGTAAATCTGGTGTCCCCGGTAACCGCTTCCATCATATCGCACAATGCCTCCAGATGGACGATGTCCTGTCTCTTACGTCTCTCAAAATTCCCCTCGTTCAAATAGTCCGCCACAAATCCCATGTCGCTGGTGAACCGGCTCCTGATTTCCAAAGGCAGATTATTCATATGGTAAACCATAAGAGCATTATCGTCAATCTGCTTCACTTTCTCTTGCGACACTCCGTTCCTCATAAGCAGCTCATGGAGACTGCGTGGGATACGGCTTGTCTTCCCTGTCCAGGCAATCACAATGATAATCACCCCATATACAGGGATGCCGCTCCGAAGCTGCTGCCTGTAGGAACCGCCCTTATAAGATATCGTCCGTAGAATCTGCCGCTCCTCCAGCCGGGTTTCGTTCTCAATGATGTACTGGAGGACAATCTTCCCATTTTCTGTCAGATATCTGCTGGCATCGCAGAATTGACTGTGCACCTTTATGCCTTTGTAGAAGCTTTCCGTAGGCGCAGGCTGCGTGTCCTCCGGATTCAGCTTCCTTGCGCCATGGTATACCAATGCATTGATGCAATCCGCGAACACATCGGCATAGGACATCAGTATTTTCTCTGTAACGTCTTTTTCCGCCATGATACCATCTCCCTTCTGTAATTGTATGGGAGCCTGTAAATACTCCCGCTGATAAATTTGAATTTTAAGCAGGAATTTTCCGATCTGTACGAATAAGAGAACCAGTCACAGAAAAAGCTTGAATGTAAAATCTGCTCGATTATTATTCTATCACAAAACAGCATGGTTTTCAACTGTTCAACTGTATTTTATGCGGAAAATCTTGCATTTCCCGCATAAATGCTGTATAGTGGGTAAAGGCAAAAACAACCTAAAATACATTCCATACGGAGGATTCCTGTTTATGAAAGAAAAAGTAGTACTGGCTTATTCCGGCGGCCTGGACACCACCGCCATCATTCCCTGGCTGAAAGAGAATTTCGACTACGAAGTCATCTGCGTCTGCGTGGACTGCGGACAGGCAGAGGAACTGGACGGACTGGAAGAGCGCGCGAAATTCTGCGGCGCGTCCAAGCTGTACATCGAAAATGTCATCGATGAGTTCTGCGATGAATACATCGTTCCCTGCGTTCAGGCGAACGCCATTTATGAGAACAAATATCTGCTGGGCACTTCCATGGCAAGGCCCCTTATCGCCAAGAAGCTGGTGGAGATTGCCAGGAAGGAGGGCGCTACCGCCATCTGCCACGGCGCTACCGGCAAGGGCAACGACCAGATCCGCTTCGAGTTAGGGATAAAGGCCCTGGCCCCCGACATCAAGATCATCGCTGCCTGGAGGAACGATAAGTGGACTATGGATTCCCGGGAATCCGAGATAGAATACTGCAAGGCCCACGGGATTCATCTTCCTTTCTCTGCGGATTCCTCCTACAGCCGCGACCGCAATCTCTGGCACATCAGCCATGAGGGGCTGGAGCTGGAGGATCCCGCTAACGAGCCAAATTATGAGCATCTTCTGGTGCTGGGCACCACACCCGAAAAGGCTCCCGACGAGGGCGAGTATGTGACCATGACTTTTGAGAAGGGCGTGCCCACCTCTCTGAACGGAGAGAAGATGAAGGTCTCCGAGATCATCACAAAGTTAAACGCCCTGGGCGGCAAGCACGGCATCGGCATCATCGACATCGTGGAGAATCGCGTAGTGGGCATGAAGTCCCGGGGCGTGTATGAGACTCCCGGAGGAACCATTCTGATGGAGGCTCATCAGCAGCTGGAGGAGCTTATCCTGGACAGGGATACCTATGCCATGAAGAAAGAGATGGGCAGCCGTTTCGCCAGCCTTGTGTATGAGGGGAAATGGTTCACGCCTTTGCGCCTGGCTGAGCAGGCTTTCATTGAGGAGACCCAGAAGTATGTGACGGGCGAGGTGAAGTTCAAGCTCTACAAGGGCAATATCATCAAGGCCGGGACCACCTCTCCTTATACTCTGTACAATGAGAGCATCGCCTCCTTTACCACAGGCGATCTGTATGACCATCACGACGCGGAGGGCTTCATCAATCTGTTCGGGCTTTCCTGTAAGGTCAGGGCTATGAAGATGGCTGAACAGGGCGAGCAGATGTTCTAGTGCACGAAAGTACCATGACCAAGAACATCTATGGTTCGCCCAGGCGAGCAGATGTTCTAGGACACGAAAGTACCATGCCCAAGACAGAATCCCTGTCACAGCTGAAACAGATTCATTTTCGACCCAGCCCTGACAGGGATTCCTTTAAAATGGTGATAGGGCAGCCGCCCTGACAGAGAGAGGTTTTTATGGCAATATTCATTATCTACTTGGCAGCCATCAACATAGCGGGCTTCGTCATCATGGGCGTGGATAAAAAAAGAGCCATCCGGCACGCCTGGCGCATCTCGGAGGCCACTTTATTCCTGATTGCATTCATGGGCGGCGCTCTGGGATGCACTCTGGGAATGCAGCATTTCCGCCACAAAACGAAACATTGGTACTTCAAATATGGCATGCCCGCTATCTTTATTGCGGAAGTCTTCCTGTTTCTTTTCCTCTATCTCTACCTTTGAACCTACGCCCAACATACATAGAATGTCCGAAAGGCCCTCCCGGCAGCTTACTCCGTCCGCCCATCGTGCATATCATCATCCAGCTGTACCCATGAGCGATGAAATCTGCCGCGAGGTCTCCGGCATCTTGCGCTCGTGAGTCGGTTTCCACTGAAGAAAGGCATCTCATCCCTTTCAGGTCGTCACGATCACGCCGCCGTCATTGGCATACATGCTGCTGACTCCTCTGGTATCCATGATGAGACATTCTTTAAAGGAAACTTTCTCCAAAATCATCCGCTTCACCTGCTCGGCCCGTTCCCTGGCGTTGCAATGGGTGATGATCAGTCTGCGCTCCTCGGCTTTCTTCACCTCCGAAGCCGCCAGCTCCGCCATTTTGTTCAACGCTTTTTTAATGCCGATTGTCTGGCTTCGCTGGATAATCTCCCCCTTGTTGGAGCCCATCACCGGCTTGATGCTCAGGGTGGAAGCCACCAGCGCCTTCACGCCGGACAGCCTTCCGTTCTTCCGCAGCGTCTCCAGATTGTCCAGAACGAAATAAGTATGGATGCTGTCCCGGAACGCTTCTATCTTCTCCACGATTTTCTCAAAAGCAAAACCGCTCTCTTCCAATTCCATGATTTTCAGCGCAATCTGTGCCTCACCGCCGCTGGCTGATTCAGAATCCACCACATGGATCTGCTTCTCCCCATACTTCTCAAGGTAGAGCTGCTTTCCCAGCTGCGCGCTGTTATAGCTGCCGCTCAAATGGGACGAAAGCGTCACGGCATACACATGCTCCGTCTCCTCATGATAGCTCTCCATGAACCTCTCCGGCGAAGGGCAGGCCGACTTCGGGCACTTGGGATATTCCGCCACCTTGCGCAAGAATTCCGCCTGGTTGAAGTTCTCGTCATCCAATATGCTGTATTCCCCCACTTCCAGTCCCAAAGGCACCCTCTCGAACCTTTTATCCTGAAGAAGGCTGTCCGGCAGCTCACAACAGCTGTCCACCACTATCTTATAACTCATATCGACTCCCATCTGCCCGCTCCACGGGCTGCATGTCCTATCAGGTTTTCATTTCCTTTTAATATAGTTTTCATTACTACTTATAATAGCACATGTTGCCCCTGTATGTAAAGCATAATATCCAATTTTTTGCATTTAATACCCACGATTACAAAAAACTTCCCCATAGCCAGACACGCGAGCGAGAACCCCCAAGGACTAGAGTAAATATCATCCTTTGTGAATATATACTGACGATTGCATAAACTTGCCATGAATGCTTTTCTTCATTGCAACCCGACTCACGAGCAAAAGGAGTCAGGGACATTGCGACAGGTTTTATAGCTTGTGAGTATATACGATAAAAAGGCATACGAAAAGGAACTGTCGGGCAAGAATCTCCCCAGTTCCTTCTGTCCTATTCCTTCTGTCCTATTCCTTCTGTCCTATTCCTTCTGTCCTATTCCTTCTGCCCTATCCTTTCTGTCATGTCCCTATTGCCCGTTCACCCCAAGCTCATGTTCATAGGACACGATCAAATCTTTATTAGCCATCTCATATTCATTGAACACGCTGTCCGAAAAATCATCTGCCGAAACACTGCCCACATACCAGTCGCAGCTGTTGAAATAAGCCTGCAGGGCTTCATCCCGGAAAAGCCTTCCATGCCTTGCGTAGATCTCGTTTCTGGAAATCCTCAGCTCTTCCGCCGACAATCCCTCTATATCCTCTCGTGTCAGATATACCTGGTCGCTGAGGGGCAGAATGAACTGGGGATTCACTGTCTCATTTTCATTCGACAGCATTTCATCGGAACCCATTTCCAGAGATTCCTCGCCCTCGCCCATCCACTCATCTTCCCCATCGGCCATCTGGCTGTCCGGCTCTGTGCTCTCGGAATCTGCAAAATAGCCCTCGGCTTTCCCAATGCCCTGATAAGCCCCGCTCGTTTCCTCGGAAGACCCATCCCCGGAAAGATTTTCCAAGGGAGGATTCTCCAGGGAAGGCTTCATGAACCTGAACCACACAAAAGCCAGGACGACAGCTATGGCAGCAAACTTTAAAAAGCCATGCTTATTCTTTTCCTTTTTCTTATAAGCCTTATATTCCGTGGAAGAGGGTGCGGCAGACGCTTTATTCTCCCCGCTCCCCCCTTTGTTTGGCACCACAGGCTCTTCCCTTTTTACCGCCGGTTTGGCTTCCGAACGGTTCTGCGCTACAGTCGGTGGTGTCTTTGGCTGATTCTGCACCACAGTCGGTGCCGCCTTCGGCTGGTTCTGCACCACAGTCGGCGCTGTTTTCGGCTGATTCTGCGCTCCGGTGGGCCTGGCCTTCTGCTGTTTTCCGAACAAATACCCGCAGAACGGACAAATCTCCGCATTTATAGGCACATCCGTGCATTTACAATTCGGACATTGCTTGAAACCTTCCATATATCTACCATCCTTTTATGTCTTCAATGGGTATCCCACGCTTCCGCGGATTCGCCATTTCCCCGTCCCGACCAGTTGATTGTAAAGCAATTTATACTGCACACCGCTGAAATTTGCAGTAACCAACAACAAAGCCACTATCACTACAGCGGCTTTTCTTGAGTATAATTTTAGGCACAATGCCCTGTCCCTGTGATGAAAACGAATCCAAGCTTATAAAAATAATAAACGCCTGGAGTCATATAGTGACACCAAGGCCACAATCATGACAATCACATAAAGCACCCAGAACAATTTCCGAGGTTTCAGGGCCAGCCATGCTTTGATACGGTACAGCAGAAAATCCGTTATCAGCATCGCGGCACAGAAAATGGCAAATGGCCATCCTATAATCTGAGGCTTCGTGCGGTAAAGCAGCCAATTGACCAAATAAGGGAACAGAATAAACTCTGCCGCAATCAGGCTGAATACAAACGCGTTTTTCTTGTCATGTGCAAGCTTGGCAGCTGTCAGCCAGCACACACCATAAATAACCAATCTTATGATGTTTCCGCGCAAGGTATCCTTCGACACAGCCAGACCTATAAATTGACCACTGTCATTATAAGCCATTAGCAACACCAAACCGATAGCTCCGGAAATTATGCCCAGAAAACCTGCCCATCTGCTCCCTTTCTCATTGGCATAACAGCATACATGCAGAAAACCGGTCATCGCTCCACTTAAAATATATGACCATGTCAGATATTCCGCCCTGGGATTTTGAATCATCATTCGGTTCATGCAATAGCTCGTCATCAACAAAACCGCCACGACCAATGCTGCCGCCAGCCACCCCACAGCCGTTTTTCCCCCTTGCTCCTGTGGAGCGTTTTCGGCAACAATCTGCTTTTTTAAGCCTTTTTTCTTGTAGGCCTTATAATTCGAGGGCTTAGGCTCCTCCGTGCCCTCCGGCTGCTGTTTGACAAATTCATATCCACAAAACGGACATAATTCCACGTCTATAGGCACATCTGTACATTTACATCTGGGACACTGCATAAAACCTTTTTTCATGTATCTTCTATCCTTTCAAGCCCTTGCCTAATTCGTGCGCTCCAGCACCTCTGCAGCTTCACAGAAAAGCCTGCCTTCGGATAAATGCTTGCCCCCAGCCAAGATAGATTCCAGCCTTTCATAAAATGTCTCTTCTCAGCCAGCCTGTGTACATGGAAAAAAACATATACAACAGAACCCCCATCACTATAACCAGACTGATTACCCAAAATATCCGCCTGGGTTTTACGGCAAGAAATGCCCGAACACGATACAGCAAGAAATCCACCTTGGAACTAGCATTCAGGTCAAGTTTTCGCGACCATCAGTGTCGGAAGAAATAGCTTATGCGGAATAAAAATTCTCCGTTTTGCAGAACACCATTTGCGAACAGCAACGTCCCGCCAACGGCGACTACATACAGCACTACAGACAGCCACCGGGGTTTCAGGGCAAGCCCTGCCCGGATGCGGCGCAACAGACAAGTCATCAACAGCATCGCTGCCCAACAGCTTACAAAGAGTGGCAATCCACCAACCCGCGCGTCTGCGAATATTCTTCT
>ERZ808037.1472-NODE-1472-length-15101-cov-9.989350_pt1 | contig 15101 bp, 9 predicted proteins | sample MGYA00380190_ERZ808037 | MGnify/ENA primary metagenome ERZ808037 (study PRJEB31490, sample SAMN06133399) | mouse gut metagenome | isolation source: J9 | host: mice | place: China: Chengdu | collected 2015-05 ... | reverse complement strand
AAGGTATTGAATACAGAAAAAGAGATTAGCGTAGAGGAATTGCAGGATTCATTGGTAAGCAGCATATTAATCACTTCAGACCAAACTGGTTATAAAAAGTTAAATATAGGGGGATATTATACGTTAGCATATATCTATTATATAATACTTGATAAGAAAAATGAGGAATTAGGGCATAAGTATAATAATAAAGCAAATGAGGAGTTTGGAGAATCAATATATGATTCATATGAGTATGATTCTAAAGGCGAGTATACTATAGATACAATCTATGCAAAAGGAGAGGTGTAAAGACATGAAATTAAGCAGAGCAGAGTTGAAAAAGAGAGCCAATCCAATTACACATGCTTTTAACAGGGAGTCATACTTTACAAGAATAAGGTTTAAGATAGATAATAACTTAGTGAATGTAACAACAAAAATAGATACGGGTGCAACCTATACTGTAATAGGGCTGGAAAATAGCTATATAAAGCCTTTTAAAGATAAGATACTAAAAAGCAGCATGAGGGGAATTGCATATGATGCATCAGGCACAGAACTAAAATTATATGGCTACATCGTAGAAAATTTCAGACTTACAGACGAAATCACCTTGGACAAAATCAAACTCTTCTTCTCTGAGGATATAGGAAACAAAGCATTGTTAGGAATGGACATACTAAGTTTATTTGACTTCCAATACATAAAAGAGAAGTGGCAGAATTATGGAACATTCTGGATCAATAACTACGATGAAGCATTAAAAGACCTCCAAGAAAGAAGATTAAACAAAGACATAGATTACATAGACCCAATTTTAATCGCTGCTATAGATGATACAAGAGAGAATCAATAAGGTTTATCATGCTGCATATGATAAAGATATAAAAACTTTCCAAGACAGTTTTTCCAATAATGACAGCCAGTAACAAAAAGAGGACAAAACAAAACTTAAAAGAATGCTGGAAATTCAAGATTTGCAGAACACAGTGACAAGACATTAAAAATAAATAAAATGATAATCGTTTCGGGGTTTTATTCCATATGGGATAAAACCCCGATTTCGTAAGAGTGACAAAAAATGATAGCAAGGTGATAAGACATCTTGCATAAAATACCAGAGTATCAAGAACAAATATTCATAAACATAAGTGTGTTTCTACCAGACAATAAAATAATTAAAAACAGCGGAAACAAATTTATGAACATAGAAATATTTGAAAATGCATCTACAAAAACGGAGTGAATACCCGAAAACAGGAAACCAATATTTACACGAAGGAATAACAACATGCAGTTGCCAGAGATCTCCTTAACAAATAACGAAGATTGAAAAAACATACGAAATAATTCCCTATCATTTATTCAGGTTACGGAAACATTCGGCTGTCATTTTTAAGGCTTCAATCTGTTTGCTTGTCAGACCATCAAGATATAGGATATTTTGTTTATTCGTTTCAGTACCAAGCAGATAGTCAACAGATACCTTATAAATGGCAGCAAGTTTAATGAGTATGGGAAGGGAGGGCTGGCGTACATCGGATTCATACAATCCAACCATACTGACAGAAACCCCGATACGCTGGGCAATGACCTTTCTTGAAAGGTTGTTTTGGATACGGGCAGATTTTAGTTTATTACCTAGATTACAAATCATAACAATACCTCCATAGCTATCATAAAAAAGAAAATACTTCTAATGGTTGTAAAGTACTTCTATACGTAGCGTTTTGCCTATAAAACAACAAAAAGAAGCAAATACAGCATATTGTATCAGCTAAGTTGATAAATATATGAACATACAAACCATTCAGAAAGCTGTACATGGGAGATATGAGCAGATAATAGTTTCAAACTGAAAATCTTGATAGTACCTGCAATACTCATTGCTCATGGGAAATAAAGTCGCAATTTATACCTCAAAAAGTGCGAAGCATACTAGATGAATTACTAATATGCGCGAAATATGATAAAATCTGTTCACGTAATAATATATTGACAAAAGCACAGGATAGAACGTGCAGAATGGAGGTTATAATGAAAACAAAGAAAGGAAACCTGCTGCAGAATCAGCGGCAGAGGAAGAGGATGCTGGCGCTGCTGCTTGCGGCGGCGCTGACCGCTGAGACGGCCCCAGTAAACGTGCAGGCACAGGGAAATGGGGGGGGAGGTATGGTATAACCCCGACCTATGAGAGCGTCAGCGGTAGCACGGTAACAGAGGGAGAGACAGAAAGCTCCGAAGAGACAGAAGGCTCCGAAGAGACAGGAAGCTTCGAAGAGACAGGAAGCTTCGAAGAGACAGAAGGCTCCGAAGAGACAGGAAGCTTCGAAGGGACAGGAAGCTCCGAAGAGACAGGAAGCTTCGAAGAGACAGGAAGCTCCGAAGAGACAGAAGGCTCCGAAGAGACAGGAAGCTTCGAAGAGACAGGGAGCTCCGAAGAGACAGTAAGCTCCGAAGAGGCAGGAGGTTCCGAAGAGACAGGTGACACCTTAGAAACGAATCATCCGGCAGTAAACCTTGCGGCAGAGGGTACAGCCGACAGTGAGGAGAGCGGAGAGGGATGGGTTCTTACAGTAAATTATTATGGGGGCACGCTGAAGATCCAGTCGGATGACGGGATGAAGAGTTGGATGGAACACATTACGGCTATGGAAGAGGACACGAAGAAGACTTATTTGAAAGAGATAAGTAAGGTAGAGATATGCTCTGGTGTGACAAGCATAGCAGACGAAGCGTTTATGTATTGTACACACTTGAACGAGGTTATTATCCCGTCCGGTGTGACAAGCATCGGGGCGAGTGCGTTTCGAAGTTGCGCCGGCTTGAAAACGGTTACCATTCCGTCCAGCGTGACAAGCATCGGGGAGTATGCGTTTACAGAGTGCAGTTTGAAAGAGGTTATCATCCCGGTTGGCGTGACAAGCATCGGAGCATCTGCGTTTAGCTTTTGCCGCTATTTGACAGCGGTTACCATCCCGGTTAGCGTGACAAGCATCAGTAATTCTATGTTTAATGGTTGCAAGGCATTGGAAAAGGTTGATATCCCGTCTGGTGTGACAAGCATCGGGCGAAATGCGTTTGGTGAGTGCTCTAACCTGAAAACGGTTACCATTCCGCCCGGTGTGACAAAGATTGAATCTTCTGTGTTTCAAAACGCTGGACTGACTGAGATTACCATCCCGTCCGGCGTGACAGAGATTGGGTTTTCGGCGTTTCTGATGTGCCAAAATCTGAGGGACGTATACATGCAGGGAAACATACCGCCAGCACTGGATCTCAGCAATCCTTTTTGGGCCAGCGGGATTTATAATCAAGGCAACTACCGTAGCATAAAAGTTCCGAGGGAGGCATGGGATGCATATTGTAATGAGGAGAGCTGGAAAAAGTTATTGCTGTATCAATATATGGAAGTATACGACCCACCCAAAACGCCGATAGAAACGGCAAAGGCGGCCGCAGAGGAAGCGTGGGGTAACATCACGCTAACAAATCACTACAAATTTGACGACCTGAAAAATGACATGGAGGAGGCGGTCAAGGCCGCGCTGGAAGAAGCGGGCGTGGACACCACGGACGTGACTGTGGAGGTGCCTTTTACTAAATTTCAGAATATAGGTGCCACAGGGGATGCGGAAGGAAGCGTAAGCGCCACGGTGCAGATCAGCGTCGGCGGTGAATCTATCGAAATAACAGTGAATCGGACGTTCGACCTGATTTCCTGCGGCATGGACTGGGAGCTTGACAGATACGGGAAGCTGACGGTCCGTTCGGAGGAAGGGCTGTCGGGCTGGGAGGCGCATATAAGTCTCGGTTACGATCGAGACAGGGTGATCAGCGCAGAGATAGCGGATGAGGTGACAGACATCAGGAATGTGTTTTTTAATCACAGAAATATGACGAAGATTACCCTCCCGTCTGGCATGACAAGCATCGGGGATAGTGCGCTTAGCAACTGCGTCAGTCTGGTAGAGATTACCCTCCCGTCCGGTGTGACAAGCATCGGTAATTCTGCGTTTGGCGGCTGCACCAGCCTGAAAGAGATTACCCTCCCGTCCGGCGTGACAAGCATCGGGAATAGTGCGTTTAACAACTGTGACAGCTTGGAAGAGATTACCCTCCCGTCCGGTGTGACAAGCATCGGGGGAGCGGCGTTCATCGACTGCGACGGCTTGGTAGAGGTTACCCTCCCGTCCAGTGTGACAGAAATTGGGAAGAAAGCGTTCCAAAGCTGCGGTTCGCTGGAGCGCGTAATCATGCTGGGGAGCACACCGCCGAAACTGCTGGGTACGACTTCGGCTGACGGGGGATCGCTGAACAATTTTGCGTACAGTAAATTCCATAATGACGGGACGAAGGGCATAAAAGTTCCGCCGGGGGCTGTGAGGGAATATCTGGACAAATGGGGCCAGTGGCACAAACATATAGAAGGATACGTTTCACCTCAGGGGACGGTAGAAACAGCAAAGAAGGCAGCAGAGGAAGCGCTGGAGAAAATCACGTTCTCCAATGGCACAACGGCGGAAAAGCTGAAAGATAAAATGGAGGAAGCGGTCAGGGACGCACTGGCAGAAGCGGGCATAGACAGCAAGAACGTGACTGTGACGGTGGAAGATTTTACGAAGACAGAAGCGACAGAGGAGGCGCCGGGAAGCGTCAGCGCGACCGTGAAGATTGAAAGCGGCGGGGTATCCGACACCATATCGGTGAACAAGCCAATTGATAAGCTGCCGGCCACACCCGAGGAAAAGGTGGAAGCGGCCAAAAAAGCGGTAGAGGAGGCGCTGAAAGAGATCACGGTTTCCAATGGCACCACGGAAGAAAAGCTGAAAGACAAAATGGAGGAAGCGGTAAAGGATGCACTGACAGAAGCAGGGGTGGACAGCAAGGACGTGACCGTGACGGTGGAAGACTTTACGAAGACAGATGCTACAGGAGATGCGCCGGGAAGCATCAACGCGACCGTGAAGATCGAAAGCGGTGGGGTATCCGACACCGTATCGGTGAACCAGCCAATCGACAAGCTGCCGGGCACAGGTGCGGAAAAGGTGGAAGCAGCAAAGAAGGCAGCGGAGGAAGCGCTGAAGGAAATTACGGTCTCCAATGGCACCACAGCGGAAAAGCTACAGGATAAAATTGAGAAAGCGGTCAAGGATGCACTGGCAGAAGCAGGGATAGACAGCACGGACGTAATCGTGGGTGTGAGAGACTTTACGAAGATAGAGGCGACAGAAGAAGCGTCGGGAAGCATCAGTGCGACGGTGGAGATTGTAAGCGGCGGCGTATCCGGCAAAATACCGGTGAACAAGCCAATCGATAAGCTGCCGGCAACACCCGAAGAGAAGGTGGAAGCGGCCAAAAAAGCGGCGGAGGAAGCGCTGAAAGAAATCACGGTTTCCAACGGCACCACGGAAGAAAAGCTGAAAGACAAAATGGAGGAAGCGGTCAGGGACGCGCTGGAAGAAGCGGGCATAGACAGCAAGGACGTGACCGTGACAGTGGAAGATTTTACGAAGACAGATGCCACAGGGGATACGCCGGGAAGTATCGGTGCGACCGTGAAGATCGAGAGCGGTGGGGTATCCGACACGATATCGGTGAACAAGCCAATCGGCAAGCTGCCGGGCACACCAGAGGAAAAGGTGGAAGCGGCCAAAAAAGCGGCGGAGGAGGCGCTGAAAGAAATCACGGTCTCCAATGGCACCACGGAAGAAAAGCTGAAAGATAAATTGGAGGAAGCGGTCAGGGACGCGCTGGAAGAAGCAGGCATAGATAGCAAGAACGTGACCGTGACGGTGGAAGACTTTACGAAGACAGATGCCACGGAGACTGCGCCGGGAAGCGTCAGCGCGACCGTGAAGATTGAGAGCGGCGGGGTATCCGACACGATATCGGTGAACAAGCCAATCGACAAGCTGCCGGCCACACCAGAGGAAAAGGTGGAAGCGGCCAAAAAGGCGGCGGAGGAAGCGCTGAAAGAGATCACAGTCTCCAACGGCACCACGGAAGAAAAGCTGAAAGACAAAATGGAGGAAGCGGTAAAGGACGCGCTGGAAGAAGCAGGCATAGACAGCAAGGACGTGACTGTGACGGTGGAAGACTTTACGAAGACAGATGCCACAGGAGATGCGCCGGGAAGCGTCAGCGCGACCGTGAAGATCGAAAGCGGCGGCGTATCCGACACGATATCGGTGAACAAGCCAATCGACAAGCTGCCGGCCACACCCGAAGAGAAGGTGGAAGCGGCCAAAAAAATGGCGGAGGAAGCGCTGAAAGAAATCACGGTCTCCAATGACACCACGGCGGAAAAGCTGGAGGATGAGATTGAGAAAGCAGTCAAGGACGCACTGGAAGAAGCAGGGATAGACAGCACGGACGTGACCGTGACGGTGGAAGACTTTACGAAGACAGATGCCACGGAGACTGCGCCGGGAAGCGTCAGCGCGACCGTGAAGATCGAAAGCGGCGGGGTATCCGACACGATATCGGTGAACAAGCCAATCGACAAGCTGTCAGGCAGCACACCCGCAGAAAAGGTGGAAGCGGCCAAAAAAGCGGTGGAGGAAGCGTTAAACAAAATGACGGCCTCCAACGCCACCACGGAAGAAAAGCTGAAAGACAAAATGGAGAAAGCGGTCAAGGACGCGCTGGAAGAAGCAGGAATGGACAGCAAGGACGTGACCGTGACAGTGGAAGACTTTACGAAGACAGTTGCCACAGGAGATGCGCCGGGAAATATCAGCGCGACAGTGAAGATTGAAAGCGGCGGCGTATCCGTTACCATACCAGTAAACAAACCAATTAACAGGCTGCCGGGCACGCCCGCAGAAAAGGTGCTGGCGGTGAAGAAGGCAGTGGAGGACGCTTTACGGGATGCCATCGAGGAAATGCTTGGAGGGAAAAAAGTAACCAATGAAAACAGAGAGGAGATTGCAGCACAGATTGCAAAAGAAGAATTCATCATTGGTGCCCTTACCGAGGCGTTAGAGGCAGCGGGAGTCGGCATGGATGATATCGAGTTTGGCGATGTGGACATCAATGCAGACAACCTTGCGACCGTGGAGAAGGAAGGCAGCGTCAGGGTGGCCGTACCGATTACAAGCACAGAAGATGCCGGACAGTCGGAAACTGCGGAGGTTCTGGTCCCGATTGAGAAACTGGACAAGGATGAAGTATGGGCAGAGGAGACAATAACGGAAGCCTTGACAGATGACATTACCATTACCAATGAAACAACACTGGACGAAATTCAGAAAGTGATAGAAGAGGCGTTAGGCGATACTGCCACGGTCGATGAAATAGAACAGCTTGAAAAAGAGGATGCGACATATGACAAGCCCGGGAAACTCAAGTTAAAGATCAAATTGACAATAAACGGGAAAACCGTATATATTGATGTCAATATTCCTATAGGGCAGTTGGTCGGCAGAACGGGCATCAGTTACCGCTTTATGGAGTATGATTCACTGGATAAGGATGGAAACCCCTGCTATAAATACACGGGAGCGGCAATCAAACCGGCCATTGAAGTCTATAATAACGAAACGCTCCTGACCGAAGGCAAGGATTATACGGTTGCCTACATGAACAATACCAAGCTCAGCACCGGCAGCCGCAGAGGCCGCCTGAATGTGAAAGGAAAAGGCAGCTTCACGGGAACTGCTAGAATGATCAACTTTGATATTATCCATGCGGACATTGACCAAGACACAGTTCATCCCACAGAGATGACCGTAATAGTTAATACGAAAGTGTCTCCTGTCATCATGAACGGAACGAAGAAGCTTACGTCCAAGGATTATAAACTTGAGGGGGCCGGGCTTACCAATAACAAGTATGCGGCCGCTACGGCTGAGGGAACCCCCAATATCCTGACGGTAACCGGTATCGGCGGCTATGAAGGGAGCAGTTTCGAGATCAGGGTAAAGGTGATTGAAAAGAAAGATGCCGGAAAGTTGGCAGTGGCTGTTGACAAGGACTACAAGCCCGTATATGACGGCAGTGCGGTAAATTTAAGCAGTCTGTTTAAGAAGACGGCGGACGGGGAAGGCGCGATCACGGTAACGGATTCCAAAGACAAGACAAAGATCCTGAGAGAAGGAACTGATTTCAGCGTCGTGTGTACTTCAAGCCTTTCGGACGCAGGAACTGTGAAGTTTACGTTAACAGGTATGGGCGCGTATACCGGAAGCGTGAGCAAAACGTTCAAGATCAGTCCGCTGAAGGTTACTGACAGCGCCAAATTTTCAGTTGCTTTTGATGAAAAGGACTATGAATACAGAGCGGACGGAACGACAGTGGACGGGCTAAAGGTAATATATCTGGGAATGACGGATTCAGAAGCGGATGATCTGGTTTTGAAACCGGGTGTGGATTATAAAGTTACCTACAGCAACAATAAGAAGGTGAGCGGGAACAAAGAAGCGGGCATTAAGATCACTTTCCTTGGCAACTATAAGGGCAGTAGTGCGGTATCAAAGACTTTTAAAGTCGTACCTGCGAAACTGTCAGCCGCCAACACGATGATCACAATCCCCGACAAGATATACGAAAAAGCGGGGAGGGCATACAAATCGAATCCCATCGTGACCGTCAACGGAGCGACCATCAAATCTTCCAATTACACGGTATCCTACGCATGGGCGACGGAGTCGGAGGCAGGAGACGACGCGAAGTATGCCAATGACGACAAGGTTAAGATCACCATAGCGGACGATGATGCATGGGCGAAAGTCAGAGTGACGGTAACCCCCAAGGAGGCGGGTAGCTACAGACTGGCGGAGGGAGCTGTCCTCCAAGGCGAGTACTATGTGAGAAAGAAAGCCGACGGGGCAGTCAACCTGTCAAAAGCACGAGTGATGCTCTATGAAAGACGGACAAATAAGAAAATAATGAATCTGGAATATAATGGGAATACTTTCTATACGCCTGAAGGAAACGACCCTTCTAAAGAAAAAGTTCCAGATGATCCGAATGCAGTGTATGTGAGGCTGTACGTGGGTGCTGTAGGAGATGGTACGACGGTTGATCCGGGATGCTATAACGTGGTCTGGACGAACGCAACTGCGAAAGGCAAAGCCACGCTGGTCATCTCCGGCGACGGTGATCGTGCGGTCGGAAGCATAACGAAAAATGTTAATATCAAGGCGAATAACTTAAATGGAAAGACCTTGACAGACTTTGTGGAGAAGGCTGTCAACAGTCTGAAAAATATATGGAAAGGAGACAACGGTATTTTTTAGGACCAGTGTATGAGAACCGGCGCATATGCGGAGAAGCGTATGCGCCGGTCTGTTATTAAATCCTTTATTGATGTCCCTTTTACAGTTTGTTGCAAGTGAAGAAATTCCTGTAATGAGAATGGAGCGAAGGGCTGTTTCTGGCAGGAAGCTTTTTGTGGAAATTGACTATCCAGTATATCCAGATGCTCAGCAGCAAAAGGAAGCAGCTATAAACAATCCTATAGATGCAAATGATTTTCGGCAATTTATTTTCATCATAGAATACCTTGAAATAGTATGCAGTATTTGATAAAATATACTCACGACAGATGAAATCCACCGTGAGTATAGCGCCAGCCGCAGCCGCAAAGCGGCATATTTCCTTATGCGGCTGTGTGCATAACTTTATACTGAGCGGTCAGTCTTTCCGACTGCAAGTATAACATAGGGACAATGCCAAAATAAAAGAATAACATTGTTCTGGAAAAATAAGGAATAAACATACTGCATAAAAATAAGTATTGCTTTTCTTTAATATGGGCGTTAAAATAGTTAGGGGTAAGATGAATGAATTTTCAGAAAAAACATAAATAAAGATAAAAGAGAAGAAGCGGACAGAGCAAATATAGTGAAAATGACACGAAAGGAATAGGCTGTAAACTGAAAAATGAAGCATCTTAAAAAACATTCCATAAAACAGGAAATTGCACTGATTTTTATTACAGTGATGGCGGGGACAATTATACTCTGCTGGGTGATCAACAATAGTTTTTTGGAAAAGTTTTATATCCAGAATAAAAAGAACGCCATAAAAGATGCCTACTACAGAATGAATGAAGTTCTGGCAAACGGGGATATCACTTCGGAGGAATATGATCTCGAACTGCGCAAAACCTGCGATATGTACAATATTGGACTGCTGGTGATTGATGCGGCATCTAATACCGTAAAATCCAACACAAGAGATGCAGATAAGCTGATGCGCAGGCTTTACGATAATTTTTTTAAACCGGGAAGTGATATGAATTATCTGGACGTAGGGAATAATTATTATCTGGCAAATGTCATGGATAAGTCTACGTACACCGAATATCTGGAAATGTGGGGCGTTTTGGACAATGGAAATCTTTTTCTCATACGCTCTCCTATCGAAAGTATACGCGATAGTGTGAAGCTGTCCAATCAATTTTTGGCGTATGTGGGATTTATTGCAACGGTTATCAGTGCGGCACTGATCTGGTTTGTGACAACCAGAATCACGAGGCCGATTATGGAATTAAAAAATATTTCCGAGCAGATGACAAAGCTCAATTTTGAGACAAAGTATGAGAGCCGGGGACAAAATGAGATTGATCTGCTTGGCAGACATATCAATGAACTTTCAAGTACATTAGAGAGGACAATCTCCGAATTAAAAACCGCAAACATTGAACTTCAGCGGGATATCGAGAAAAAAGAACAGATCGACGAGATGCGCAAAGAATTTTTGTCAAACGTTTCCCATGAGTTAAAGACACCGCTTGCACTGATACAAGGATACGCGGAGGGACTCGTGGAGGGCATAAATGATGATGATATCGAAAGCAGAAATTTCTATTGTGAAGTAATTATAGATGAAGCAGGAAAAATGAATACAATGGTCAAAAAGCTGCTTGATTTAAACCAACTAGAATTTGGCAAAGATGTTGTCACGATGGAACGTTTTGACATTACCGCACTCATTCGTAATTTTATTGCGTCGGCAGAGATTCTGATCAGCCAGAATGAAGTGAAGGTGAGACTTGAGGAGCCTGAGCCGATTTATGTGTGGGCAGATGAATTTAAGACGGAAGAGATTATCCGAAATTTTTTTAGCAACGCGATGAACCATGTGTCCGGTGACAGGATTATCGAGATTAAATACCAATTGATTGAACAGGAGAGTGCCAATAAAGTACGGATTCGAGTGTTCAATACAGGAGAGCCGATACCAGAGGAGTCTCTTGCTCATATATGGGAGAAATTCTATAAGGTAGACAAGGCGCGCACGCGGGAATACGGCGGCAGCGGCGTGGGATTATCCATCGTAAAAGCAATCATGGAATCCATGAATCAGCGTTACGGTGTTATTAATTATACCAATGGCGTAGAGTTCTGGTTTGAACTCGAAACCAAATAAATATGGAGGTGTTGATTTGAAAAAGGGAAAGGTTTTAGGGCTATTTGCCATGTCTGCAATGCTGCTGACCGGCTGCATAGATGCCATGCCAGAGCTCACGGCTGAGCAGTCGGACATCATTACAGAGTATGCGGCAGGACTGCTGTTAAAATATTCACCCAATTACAATTATAGAATTGCGGATGAGGAGGAAGTGCTTGCAGCGATGGCAGCGCGGCAGGAGGCTGCCGAGGCGGAGAGCGAGACAGCAGCAGAGACTGAGCCCGAAACGGACAGTGCACAGCCGGAGGAGGAAACAAATCAAAATACATCTTCAACGGAAACAGAGACTGAGCCCGAAACGGAACAGATACAGTTTGTGGCAGATCTTGATTTTGCGGCAGAGCTGGGCATTGATGATTTGATTATCCGCTACCAATCCTTTGAGGTATGCAGTGCGTACCCCGGGGATAACACAGGCTTTAGCGTAGATGCCGCACAGGGCAAGAAACTGCTGGTGATGCATTTTGACTTGGAGGGGCTGCCAGAGGAAGATGTTGACTGCAATCTGTTTGATTATGAGCTCAAGATGCGTGTAAATATCAATGATTCAGGCTCTGTACCTGTTTTGAGCACGCTGATTCCCAATGATCTGGGCACCTATATGGACATCGTGCCAGCAGGGGAAATCGTCGATGTCGTGGCGGTGGCAGAGATTGATGATATGACGGCAGAGGAGATTCAGACATTGACGCTTTATGCTGCTTCAAACAGCCAGTCTTGTGCTGTGAAGTTAAAATAACTAGAATTTGTTAAAAAATTGCTAAAAATATTTGTAATTATTCGTATATCTATGTTATAATTGATTAAAGATGAATACTCTGCACAGCAGTGATGATAAAGAGATTGAAAATAAGTATATTTTTGATCATCTGTAGAATGGAGGTTTAATATGGAGACTAAGATTCTCTTGGAGAACGGAACTAATGAGTTAGAAGTATTAGAATTTGTGGTGGACGGAAATTCTTATGGTATTAATGTGGCTAAGATCAGAGAGATTATTCCCTATTCGCCTGTAACACCTGTGCCGAATGCGCATCCCAGTGTGGAAGGTATTTTTATGCCGCGTGATGCGATGATTACGGCAATTGATCTGCGGAACTGTTTACAGCGTGGGCAGTCACAGCCGGGCGGTCTGTTTATTATCACGAGTTTTAATAAACTTGACATAGCTTTTCATGTTGATTCCGTGATCGGCATTCACAGAGTGTCATGGGTTGATATCATTAAACCCGGTGCTACAGTGACGACAGTGGAAGATGGTATTTCTACAGGTATCATCAAGATTGACGGAAAACTTATCATTATCCTTGATTTCGAGAAGATTATTACAGATATTAATCCAGAGACAGGCTTGAAGGTGACAGAGATTGATGCGCTGGGTACGAGAGAGAATACAGAGATTCCGATTCTGATTGCAGAAGATTCCTCTCTGCTTAGAAAGCTGATTGTTGATTCGCTCAAGAAAGCAGGATATGAGAACATTATTAAGGCGGAGAATGGCGAGGAAGCATGGGAATACATAGTTAAGTGCAGAGATGCTGGAACGCTGGATAAGGATGTACATCTTCTTATCACTGATATCGAGATGCCTCTTATGGATGGACACCGTCTGACGAAGCTTGTAAAATCAGATGATGCGACAAAACATATACCGGTAATTATTTTCTCTTCACTTGTCAATGATGAGATGAGAAGAAAGGGTGAAGATTTAGGTGCAGATGCACAGTTATCAAAACCTGAGATTGGAAATCTTGTTAAGGTAATTGATGAGCTGCTTGCAAGATAAGAAAGACAGATAGAGCCGGGATAAATACCCGGCTTTAACAAATTATGCAAACTTTTGTGTAGGGGAAATGTAAGGAGAGGCATGGACGAGACTGAAATCATTGAAAAACAAACTATACTGGTAGAGAAGATAACAGATGCGGACATGGTACTTGTGGGTATTGGTGAAGAGTTTCATGAGGATTTTAAAGAGATACATAGATTTCCAAATCTTATGTCTGCACTTGAAGAAGTAGATATAAATGAGACTCTTGAGTGGGCGATTCCTTTTCTTGAGCATCGGTTTTTGATAGAACATAAAGACGGCAGCTTGGAGGAGGCTTACAAGAAGCTTTATGAGCTGGTAAAAGATAAGAATTATTTTGTGATCACAACTTGTATTGATGAGATTATTCAAAGAGCGCCATTTGACAACGAACGGGTGGTGGCGCCTTGCGGTAATTATCAAATGCTCCAATGCAGTGAAAAGTGTTGTAATACCTTATATCCATCGAAAGACTTTTCAGATTTAGTTAATCAGGCAATTTTAGATAATGTAGGCTTAGATTCTCTTGAAGAGCCAAAATGTCCTGTTTGCGGCAAACCATTAGTTTACAGCAATATTTTGTGCGAACAGAAATATGTCGAGGAAGGGTATCAAAAGCAGTGGGAGAACTACACGAAATGGCTGCAAGGGACATTGAATAAAAAACTCTGCATTCTTGAACTGGGTGTGGAATTAAATTTGCCCAATATAATCAGATGGCCTTTTGAAAAGGTTGCTTTTTATAACCAAAAGGCAAGTTTTTTCAGAATCAATGCTTCATTGTACCAGATGACAGAGGAATTGAGTGGCAAGGGCGTCAGTATTGCGATGAATGCAGTCGATTTTCTCAGAGAGTATACATTGTCGGATAGAACAGAGACGGAGGGATTATCATGAGTTCAGAGGAAAACTATTTGGATAATTTGCTTAACAATGTGTTAGAGCCAAAGCCAACAGAACCCATGAAGGAAATACAAGTGTCAGATATAGAAACAGTGACAGTGCCTTCGGCAGAGACGAATGCCGAACTTGTCATACAAGATGAACAAGACGAGTTCGACATATCAGAGATCGAGGAACTAGAACCAGAGCCGGATATTCAAGAAACGAATATGCCTGAAAATGAGCTGGAATTAGAAGAGCTGGAGATAACAGATATCGCCTCAGAAGTCCAAGAGTCCAATCCGTCTGAACTAGAAGATGAAGAACTGGAACTCCCAGAGTTAGAGCCAGAACTCCCAGTACTAGAAGAATTGGAACTGTCAGAACTAGAGCCAGAAACTTCAGAACCAGAACTCTTAGAACGAGAGACGGAAAACTCAGCATCAGAAGTGTTTGAGCTAGAAGATGAAGAATTGGAAATTCCCGAACTAGAGTCTGAAAACCTAGAATCAGACTTGCAAGAGCTGGAAGCCGAGGAACTGGAAGTATCTGAATTAGAACCAGAAGTGCAAGAAACGAATGTGCGTGAAAATGAGCTGGAATTAGAAGAGTTGGAGATAGCAGATATCGGGTCAGAAGTCCAAGAGTTGAATCCGTCGGAACTAGAAGATGAAGAACTGGAAATCCCAGAATTAGAGCCAGATATTATAGAATCGGACCTGTCTGAGCTAGAAGATGAAGAACTGGAAATTCCAGACCTAGAATCTGAAAACCTAGAATCAGACCTGCCTGAGCTGGAAGCCGAGGAACTGGAAGTATCTGAAATAGAACCAGAAGTGCAAGAAGCGAATGTGCGTGAAAATGAGCTGGAATTAGAAGTACTGGAAATAGCAGATATCGAGTCAGAAGTCCAAGAGTTGAATCCGTCTGAACTAGAAGATGAAGAACTGGAAATCCCAGAATTAGAGCCAGATATTATAGAATCGGACCTGTCTGAGCTAGAAGA
>ERZ808037.1471-NODE-1471-length-15102-cov-3.686456_pt1 | contig 15102 bp, 14 predicted proteins | sample MGYA00380190_ERZ808037 | MGnify/ENA primary metagenome ERZ808037 (study PRJEB31490, sample SAMN06133399) | mouse gut metagenome | isolation source: J9 | host: mice | place: China: Chengdu | collected 2015-05 ... | reverse complement strand
CCCATTATCTATGCGGGGATTGCTCTGATCATCCAGACGGTGACGGCTGTGCTTCTGCTTTTCTTCACGGATCTGGATCTGTACAGCATTGCCATTGCCAATACCCTGTACTCTTTTGTCATGTGCGTACTGAACCAATGGGCGGTACGAAAGGCGATAGGGTACAGGCAGGAGATAAAGCAGACTTTCCTGATTCCTTCCCTGGCTGCGGCTTGCATGGGAGGCGTGGCGTGGGCTGTCTATGAGGGGTTTCTGATGCTGACATCTTCGCCGAAGATTTCCGTGGTGATTGCCATCTGCGTGGCGGTCTGTGTGTATTTTATCATGCTGCTCTTGTTCCGGGGCATTTCCGAGGAAGAACTGAGGGGCTTCCCGAAAGGGTATCTGCTGGTGAAGGTGGCTAAGAAATGCAGGCTTATGAGAACCTGAGAAGTGTGAGAAGAAGTTCTAGGCTCGCAAGCGAATGAATTCTCGTTGCAAGCCCGTCTCCCAGTGTGAGAAGTACACTCACAGGTCAGAATGCCCATGCCCCAAGCGAGTTCTGTTCGCTTGGGGCACGGGCATTCTTCAAATCGTTATAAATCAATCTATTAATTGCAGGTTTGAGATGTCGCTGTCTATGGCCATGGAGTAGTTGGTGTAGTAGACTACGAAGCCGGGCTTGGCGCCGCCTGGCTTTTTTACGTGCTTCTTTTGGATGTAGTCTATCTCCACTTTTTCCTGGCCGCGGCCCTTGGAGTAGTAGGCGGCAAGGCGGGCGGCTTCTTCGAAAGTGCGGTCGGGCAGTTCCTCGGCGTTCTCTGTCTTTACTATGACGTGGGAGCCGGGCATCTGTTTAGCGTGGAACCACCAGTCGTTGCCAGTGGCGAACTTGAAGGTCAGCTCGTCGTTCTGGAAGTTGTTTTTTCCTACGTACATGTGGAAGCCATCGCTGCTGATGTAGTGGAAGGGCTTGCTGGTGATCTTCTGCTTTTTGGAGCCCTCCCTGCGGTTCCCTCCTTTTCTGCGGATGTAGCCGCTTTCGGTGAGCTCTTCCTTGATCTGAGCCAGGTCTTCTTCGTAGAGGGCTATGTCCAGGGCGTTGGAGATGGATTCCAGGTGCTCGATTTCCTCTTTCACTTCCTTTGTCAGTTCGGACAGGGCCTCGTAGGTGCGCTTCATCTTCCCGTATTTCTCGAAATACTTCTGGGCGTTTTCCCTGGCGGTAAGGGTGGGGTCCAGGGGAATCTTCACGGTTTCGTTCGTGTAATAATTCAAGGTCTCCAGAACCTTGTCCCCGGGCTGGGCGCTGTAGCCGTAGGTGTTCAGCAGCTCTCCGTAAACGCGATAGGTCTCCCGCTTCTCGGTGTCCTTCATCTGGCGCAGCTGCAGGTCGTATTTCTTCACGTTCCGCTCCAGGGCGGTCTGCACCACGCGCCGCAGATCCGCCGATTTCTGGCGGATGCGGGTCAGGACATTCTTTTCCGCGTAATAATGCTCTAACAGGGCGGACATGGATTCATAAGGAACCACATAGTCCTCGGACACAGAATCCTGTCCGGCGGCTGAGGGCACCGCGGCAGTGGCAGCCTCCTCTGCATTCCCCGCTGGAGAGACAGGGGCCTCTGGGGCATTGGCGGCGCTATGCATGGCTTCAGATGCCCCCTCCGCCGTCAGGGCAGAAGGTTCTGCATCCCGGCGGCCATAGCCGTACATGGTCAGAGGGAGGGCGCAGAACTCCACGGGAGAGCCATTGGTGTAAGCGATATTCGGCGAGAAGCGCTCCTCCCGGATGGCAGTCTTCATGGCATCGAACGCCCGGTACAGATTTTCGTAATCGGATTCCGTCAGCGCCGCCGTGGGCAGATCCCCGTCTACTCCGGCCTCGTGGCACAGTTCCTGGGCCAGCACCGGGGAGATGCCTGTAAAGCTGCCGTAGATGGCCTTGAAAGCGGCCTGGGGCTTGGCTACGAGTGCTTCCCGGAAGCCGCTGCAGTCCGTGTCCAGAGCATTTCTCTTGTCCTGGGTCTGGGCCACGAAATAGGGCTTGCCCGGCAGCACCTCCCGCAGGGAGCTCACAGCCGCGGACACATGCTTGATGCTGTCGATGATAGTGCCGTCGTCATTGCAGAAGATGATGTTGCTGTGCTTTCCCATGATTTCCACCACCAGAGTCTTCCGGCGCAAATCCCCCATTTCGTCCAGATGCTCGATGTCGATATGGACGATGCGCTCCAGTCCGGGCTGGGAGATGTCCGTGATGCGGCCGTTGGCGAGATGCTTGCGCAGAAGCATGCAGAAGTTCGGGGCTGTCATGGGGCTTGTCTTGTTGCTCTCCGTCAGGTAGATCAGGGGCAGGGAGGCTTCCGCGGAAATCAGCAGACGCTTCTGCCCGGTGGGCTGCTTGACAGTGAGGATCAGTTCGTCCGTCTCCGGCTGGGCGATTTTATAGAGCCGCCCGCCAATCAGCTCTTTTTTCAGTTCAGAGACCACATTTGCTATGGTCACGCCGTCAAAGGCCATTTTTTAAGTCCTCCGTCTAAATCTCTGTCTTCACGCCCTTCGCTTTCAGAAAGGCGACCACTTCCCTGGCGTTCTCCATATGGAAGTCGCTGAAGGTGACCAGTTTCTTCCCGTCCCTGGTGTAAAGGATGTACATCTTCCCGCCGATAGACACTTTCTGCAGGTCGTGGTAGGAAAGGAGCTTCGGCGAACCGAAGAGGGGCGTATAGGTCATGCTGTTCTCATGTAAGATCAGTTTATGCTTGCGTGTCTTTACCAATCGAATCAGCAAAAACAGGCTGCCCAGCAGAAGGAGGCCATACAGGACGAGGAGAAGCGGCAAATAGGGAACAGCCTCTTCCTGGCTGGTCATGAACAGCGTCGATAAGAACCTGGATCCGGCCAGCAACATAAGGAAGGCGAGAAGCAATGTGAGATTGCTGCCTTTTTGCGATTGAATCGTATACATAGGTCTGCTCCTTTGTGGGATTTGCTTCTTCTATTATGACACGATCTCCTGCAGTTTGCAACGGCTGATACAGAAAAAACTGGAAAAGGCATTCCCCTCCCCCTTGACGCTTTCCAAAACATCATCTATAATAAAATGAAGTATGCAGCAGGGAGTCACTCCCGGACAGGAGCGCTTATGATCAAGAGCATGACTGGTTTCGGCAGATGTGAGATTGCCGAGAACAATCGGAAATTCACGGTGGAGATAAAATCGGTGAACCACCGCTATCTGGATGTCAATATCAAGATGCCCAAGGCACTTGGTTTTTTTGAGTCTTCCATCCGCAGCGAGCTGAAAAGCTATATTTCCCGGGGCAAGGTGGATGTCTTTGTCTCTTATGAGGACTTCTCTGAGAAGACTTCCGTAGTCCACTATAACCAGGAGGTGGCGGCGGAATATCTGAAGTATCTGCGCCGGATGGCCCAGGATTTTCAGCTGGAGGACGATGTGAGGGTATCTGTCCTGGCCAGGTTCCCTGAGATATTTACCATGGAAGAGACCAGCGTGGATGAGGAGGAGCTCTGGAAGGAGCTGCGAAAAGCCGTGGTGGGAGCCGCCGGGATGTTCGTGGACACCCGTGTGGCAGAAGGGGAGCACCTCAAGGAGGATCTGCTGGAGAAGCTGGAGGGGATGCGCAGAAGGGTGGACTTCATTTCAGAGCGCTCCCCGCAGATTGTGGAGGAGTACCACAGAAAGCTGGAAGAGCGGGTGCGGGAGCTTCTGGAAGACACCGCTGTGGACGAGGGCAGGCTGCTGACGGAAGTCACCATTTTTGCGGATAAGGTGTGCGTGGACGAGGAAATCGTCAGGCTGTGCAGCCATATCGAGACCACCAGGAAGACCCTGCAGGAAGGCGGTTCCATCGGCAGAAAGCTGGACTTCATCGCCCAGGAGATGAACCGGGAGGCCAACACCATCCTGTCCAAGTCCAGCGACCTGGAAATCTCGAACTGTGCCATAGAGCTGAAGACGGAGATTGAGAAGGTCCGGGAGCAGATTCAGAATATAGAGTAGAGGTCAGGCAATGCTTATCCATATCGGATTCGGTAATATCGTGAATACCGCGAAAATCATAGCCATCGTCAGTCCCGACTCCGCGCCTGTGAAGAGGATGGTTCAAAGCGCCAAGGAGAAGGGCACTGCCATCGATGCCACCCAGGGGCGCAAGACCAAGTCTGTGCTTGTGATGGAGAACAGCCAGGTAGTGCTGTCGGCGCTTCTGCCGGAGACCATTGCCGGGCGGGTGCAAGGCGGTATGCAGATGCCGGAGGAGAACAGCGTGGAAGGAGCGGATGAAAAATAATATGGAACAAAAAGGGATTTTGATCGTCATATCTGGTTTCTCAGGCGCGGGAAAGGGCACACTGGTAAAAGAGCTTCTGCGCAGATACAGTGACGAATATGCCCTGTCCATTTCCATGACCACCCGTATGCCCCGGGAGGGAGAGCGGGAAGGAGTGGAGTATTTTTTCACGGACAAGGCGCGTTTCGAGGAGGAGATCGCCAGGGGTGGATTGATTGAATATGCGTGCTATTGCGGAAATTATTACGGCACGCCGAAGGCTTACGTGGAACAGCAGCTGGAGGCGGGGAAGAATGTCATTCTGGAGATAGAGATACAGGGTGCTCTGAAAATCAAGAAGAAGTTCCCGGAGAGCCTGCTGATTTTCGTGACGCCGCCCAATGCGGCGGAACTGAAGAGAAGGCTGGAGGGAAGAGGCACCGAGACGGAGGAGGCGATTGCGAACCGCCTGGCCCGGGCGGCGGAGGAATCCCAGGGCGTAGAGGCCTATGACTATCTGGTGGTGAATGATAAACTGGAGGAGAGCGCACAGGAGGTGCACAGGCTGGTGGACGCCGCCCGCCGCGCCCCGGTGAGGAGAGAAGAGTTCGTAAAGGAAATCAGAGAGGGACTGCAAAGTTTCGCGAAAGGAGCGCAAGAATAATGTTACATCCATCTTATTCAGATCTGATGAAAGTAGTGAACAGTGAGGTAGAACAGGGCGAGTCTCCCGTGGTGAGCAGCCGCTATTCCATCGTCATGGCCACGTCCAAGAGGGCAAGGCAGCTGATTGCCGGCGAGGAGGCCATGGTGGAGAGCAAGGACAGGAAACCTTTGTCCGTAGCTGTGGAGGAACTGAACCAGGGCAAGATCAAGATACTGGGCGGCGAGTAAGGCGGCGTCTCATCTGACGAAAGAGGTAGCTGGTGGTTTGCCAGCTATTTTCGTATGAGGTTTTTATGGATATTTTATTTATTTCGCTTGGCTGCGACAAGAACCTGGCGGACACGGAGCTGATGCTGGGCCTTCTGCAGAAAAAGGGCTTTTCCTTCACCGACGATGCGGAAAAGGCGGATATCGCGATCGTCAATACCTGCTGCTTCATCGGGGACGCCAAGGAGGAGAGCATAGGGACATTGCTGGAGATGGCCGAACTGCGCAGTGAGGGAAAGCTGAAAGCCCTGATTGCCACAGGCTGTCTGGCTCAGCGCTATCAGGAGGAAATCCGGAAAGAGATTCCCGAGGTGGATGCGCTGGTGGGCACGGCGGCCATAGAGGAGATCGGGGACGTGCTGGAGGAAGTGTTGGCAGGTACTGCGCGTAACCATTACCGAAGTCTGGACACGCCCCCTGCCGTTTGTAGAGAGCGGGTGGTGACCACAGGGGGGCACTTTGCTTATCTGAAGATTGCGGAGGGCTGCAGTAAGCGCTGTACTTACTGCATCATTCCCAAAGTCCGGGGAGATTACAGAAGCGTTCCCATGGAAGCGCTGCTGGAACAGGCCCGGAGGTTGGCGGAGGACGGCGTAAAGGAATTGATTCTGGTGGCTCAGGAGACGACTCTCTACGGCGTGGATCTATATGGGAAAAAGTCTCTGCCGGAACTGCTCTCAAGGCTGGCTTCGATTGAGGGGCTGCGCTGGATTCGGGTGCTGTACTGCTATCCTGAGGAGATTACGGAGGAACTGATCGATGCGATCGCCAGAGAGCCGAAGATCTGCCATTACCTGGACATTCCCATCCAGCATGCCGCGGATGGGGTGCTGCGGCGCATGGGCAGGCGCACCAATCAGGAGGAGCTGCGGCGGCAGATTGAGCGGCTGCGGGAGCGGATTCCGGATATCTGTCTGCGGACTACTTTGATCAGCGGCTTTCCGGGAGAGACCCAGGAGGATTTTGAAGAGCTGTACCGTTTCGTCAACGAGATGGAATTTGACAGATTGGGAGTATTTCCCTATTCCCAGGAGGAGGACACGCCGGCCGCCGACATGCCGGATCAATTGGCGGAGGAAGTGAAAGAATCCCGGCGGGACGAGCTGATGGAGCTGCAGCAGGCCATCGCTTTCGAAAAGGCGGAGGAGATGAAAGGGCAGACTTTCACGGTGATGGTGGAGGGCAAGGTGGCAGACGAGGACGTGTACGTGACCAGAACCTACCGGGACGCGCCGGACGTGGACGGTTATCTGTTTCTGCACACCCGGGCCCAGCTGATGAGCGGCGATTTCGTCAGGGCTGTGGTCACGGACTCCAATGAATATGATCTGGTCGGCGAAATGATAGAGGACATGGAGGAGAGTTATGAAAAAGATGAACTTACCCAATAAATTGACCATATTCCGCATTATCCTGATTCTTCCTTTCGTACTGCTCCTGTTGGGAGAGAGCAGCGGATGGGGATGGCATCAGGCCATATTCGGAGACATTCCGGAATGGGTGGACTATATTGCCCTGGCGATTTTCATTATCGCCAGTCTCACGGATCTGATAGACGGCCACATTGCCAGAAAGTACAATCTGGTGACCAATTTCGGCAAATTCATGGATCCCCTGGCCGACAAGCTTCTGGTCAGCGCCGCCATGATCGCGCTGGTGGAGCTGAATCGGATTCCGGCCTGGATCGTCATAGTCATCATCAGCAGAGAATTCATCATCAGCGGTTTCAGGCTGGTAGCGGCAGACAATGATGTAGTCATAGCGGCCAGCTACTGGGGAAAGTTCAAGACGGCCTTTCAGATGGTGATGGTGTGCCTGATGATAGCGGATATCCCACAGCTTCAAATCGTGACGGACATTGTCATGTGGGTGGCCGTTGTGCTGACAGTGGTGTCTCTGATAGATTATTTGATGAAGAATAAAGACGTGATGAAAGAGCAGAAATAGTGCGTGTCCCGCAGAATGAAAAAATGTGCTCTGGGGACATATAGTTATCAGTGGCCTGGAAGGGGCTGTCGAACAGCTGCGGAACAATGCCGTAAGGCCATAAGGATAGAAGACGAGAGAGGAAGAATATGGTAGTAGAACTGATTTGCGTAGGAACGGAGATTTTGCTGGGGAATATCGTGAATACCAATGCCGCCTATCTGTCGGAGAAATGTGCGGGATTGGGGCTTTCCTGTTATTTCCAGACGGTGGTGGGGGACAATGAGGAGCGGCTTAGCCAGGTGCTCAGGACTGCCCTGGGACGGGCTGATATCGTAATTTTATCAGGAGGCCTGGGTCCTACAGAGGACGATCTGACTAAGGAGACCGTGGCGAAAGTCTGCGGGAGACCTTTGTATCTCCACGAGCCCAGCAAAAAGGCCATCGAAGCCTTTTTTGCCCACAGGGGCATGGAGCTCACGGACAACAACTGGAAGCAGGCCATGCTCCCGGAGGGGTCCATCGTCCTGGTGAACAACAACGGCACGGCGCCGGGCATCATCCTGGAGACGGAGGAAGCGAAGGTGATTCTCCTTCCCGGCCCGCCGAACGAGCTGCACCCCATGTTCGAGGAGAGCGTCGCCCCCTATCTGGAGTCCCTGAATTCCCAGGTCATCTGTTCCCAGACCGTGAAGATCTGCGGCGTGGGCGAGAGCAAGGCGGAGACCATGGTGAAGGATCTGATCGAGGCCCAGACCAATCCTACCATCGCCACCTATGCCAAGACCGGTGAAGTGCATATCCGCGTCACAGCCGGCGCGGGGGACAAAAAGGAGGCCACGAAACTGATTAAGCCCGTGGTGAAGGAGCTGAAGGCCAGATTCGGCAATCATGTCTACACCACGGAGGAGGAGACTACGCTGGAGAAGTCCGTGGCGGATCTCCTCCTGGCCAATGACCTGACGGTCACATGCGCCGAGTCCTGCACGGGTGGTCTGCTCTCCGCAAGGCTGGTGAACGTGCCGGGCATCTCCGATGTGTACAAATTCGGCATGGTCACCTACTCCAACAAGGCCAAGAGGCGCTTCCTGGGGGTCAAGAAGAGCACCCTCCAGAAATACGGGGCGGTCAGCGAGAAGACCGCGGAGGAGATGGCCAAGGGGGCGGCCCTGATGAGCAAGGCGGACGTGGCCGTATCCGTCACGGGCATCGCGGGGCCGGACGGCGGCACCGAGGAGAAGCCGGTGGGGCTTGTGTACATGGCCTGCTATGTGAAAGGAAAGGTCACGGTGAAGAAATGCCAGTTCTCCGGGAACCGCAGCAAGATAAGGGAGTCCGCGGTCTCCTCCGCTCTGACCCTGATGCGCAGCTGCATCCTGGAATATTTCAGCAAAGTGACCTTCGGAAAAAAGGAGTCTTAGCTCCTTTTTTTCTTGCCCTTGTTCCAAAGATTTTTGTTGTCATAATCGAAAAAGTATGGTACACTTTCTTTGTCTGAAGTTTCGTATGTATAAGTCATTCTTGCATTCCGGCGGATTCGCCATACGTTTCATTTTTTCAGGACAGAGAGGTGGGATGCCTTTGAGGGAGTTTTAAGGTACTTAAAACAGAGTAGAATGGACACAGGCTTTGGGAAAAAGAAAGTGAAATGTTGTTGACAAATACGAACAAATGTTTTATGCTTAAGAAAGAAGAACATTTGTTCCTTGTAGAAAAGGAGATTCCAGATGGAAAGAGAAGAGAAATTAAAAGCATTGGACGCGGCAATCAGCCAGATTGAGAAGCAGTACGGAAAGGGCGCTGTGATGAAGCTGGGCGACCCTACCTCTCAGATGAACGTGGAGACCATCCCTACAGGGTCGCTGAGCCTTGACATCGCGCTGGGGCTGGGGGGGATTCCCAAGGGAAGGATCGTGGAGATATACGGACCGGAGTCCAGTGGTAAGACCACCGTCACACTGCACATGGTGGCCGAGGTACAGAAGCAGGGGGGCATCGCTGGGTTTATAGACGCGGAGCACGCCCTGGATCCCGTATACGCCAAGAATATCGGCGTGGACATAGACAATCTCTATATCTCCCAGCCTGACAACGGAGAGCAGGCCCTGGAGATCGCGGAGACCATGGTGCGCTCCGGTGCTATCGATATCGTGGTGGTGGACTCGGTGGCAGCGCTGGTTCCCAAGGCCGAGATCGACGGGGACATGGGCGAGAGCCACGTGGGCCTGCAGGCACGCCTGATGTCCCAGGCCCTGCGGAAGCTGACCTCCATCATCAGCAAGTCCAACTGCGTGGTGGTCTTCATCAACCAGCTCCGGGAGAAGATAGGCGTCATGTTCGGCAATCCGGAGACCACCACCGGCGGCCGGGCGCTGAAGTTCTACGCCTCTGTCCGCATGGACGTGCGACGAGTGGAGTCCCTGAAGCAGGGCGGAGAGGTGATAGGCAACCACACGCGGGTCAAGGTGGTGAAGAATAAAGTGGCCCCTCCCTTCAAGGAGGCGGAATTCGATATCATGTTCGGCAAGGGCATCTCCAGGGAGGGAGATATCCTGGATTTGGCGGCAGATCTGAACATCGTGGCGAAGTCGGGGGCATGGTACGCCTACGAGGGCAATAAGATAGGCCAGGGCCGTGAGAACGCGAAGCAGTATCTGCGGGACAATCCGGAAGCCTGTAAGGCCATAGAAGAAAAAGTGAGGGCCCATTATGGCTTTGGAAGCGCTTCTGCCGGGAAATCCGGGGATGCCGCTGAACAGGCACTGGAGAAGGGCAAGGCAGAGACCAGGTCCGGCGGGAAGTCCACATCCAGAGCGTCCGCCGCAGCCAAGGCGGAGGCGGCCAGGGCAGAAGTGGCAAAGGCAGAGACAGGCAAAGCGGAGGAAGCCGGGACAGAGACCTTTGGGCAGACGGACGAAAGCGGAGCTGAATAAAATTTACATGGCTGTATGGGCAGACATACAGACAGAGGAAAGCAGCGTGGAGCAGGCTTTGCATGGCCGAGCAGACAGGCGCAGTTGAGGAGCAGGCTTTGCATGGCCATGCAGACGGAGGGGAATCTTGCGCTGTGTCAGGTGCCTACAGGGCATGCGGCATGGCGCATGACAGAAGCGGTGCAGTATCGGGACAGGAGGCGGCATGAAAGTCACGCAGATAGAAGAATTCACAAAATCCCGGGTCAGGATAACGGTGGACGAGGAGATTACGTTTGTGCTCTACAAGAGCGAGCAGCATAAATTCCACATCCGTCCCGATGAGGAGATAGAAGAGACGAATCTGCGCATTATCCTGGAGGAACTGCTGCCCAAGCGCGCCAGGCTGCGGGCCATGAACCTGCTGAAGAATCGGGAGTACACGGTAAAGCAGCTTCATGACAAGCTGAAACAGGGCGGCTATCCAGAGAGCGTCATAGGGGATGCACTGGACTATGTGGGGAGCTGCCGCTACACGGACGATCTGCGCTATGCGGTGAATTTCATTCGGAACCACCAGGGGGACAGAAGCCGCAGACGTATAGAGCAGGATCTGACGGGAAGAGGGATTGAAAGGAATCTGCTGGAAAAGGCCTGGGCCGAATGGGAGGGAGAGGGCGGAAGCCAGAACGAACAGGCGATGATTCAGGCTCTTCTGGCAAAGAAAGGATTCGACAGCCAGACCGCTGCTCCCAGGGACAGGCAGAAAATGTTCGCTTTCCTGATGCGGAAAGGATTTTCCGGGGAGCAGGTGCGCCGGGCAGTGCAGCCTGATGAATATTATGAATAGATAATAAGGAGTGGAGCGGATTCGGGCCATCATAAAGCGGGAATCCGCTTTCCCATATAAGGGGAATTTGTCGATTCTCGCCATGACTTAGAACCTTGTAGTACAAGGAGATTTGTTGCGTTGTACAAATAGTACAAAATTCCATCATGGAATTGAGAAGATCTTTTATAAAAGTTGTAGACTTGTGCTTGACATTAGATTCATTTGCGGTTAGAATGGAATTTGTTGCGAATTGCTTGTTAGAATGTTGTACATACATTCTATGGGCTGCATGGTAAGGGGAATGCCATACAGCCAAGTGTACAATGAAAATGAAATAAGGAGGTGCTCCTGTAATGCTTGAGATTATTATCACCATCATTGTCTCTGCGGCATTGTCAGCAGCCGTGACCACGGTCATCGTAACGCAGTACCACAAGAAGACCACGGAAGCGACGATTGGCAATGCTGAGGACAAGGCGAGGGAGATTATCGATGAAGCTCTCAAGACTGCAGAATCCAAGAAGCGCGAGTCTCTTCTGGAAGTAAAGGAAGAGTCCATCCGCACGAAGAATGACTTGGATAAGGAAATCAAGGAACGCAGAGCGGAAGTACAGCGCTCAGAGCGCAGGATTCAGCAGAAGGAAGAGAACATCGATAAGAAGACCGAAGCCATCGAGCGTCGCGAGTCCAATTTGGCGGCCAAGGAAGAAGCCCTGAACAAGGTCAAAATCGAGGTCTCTAAATTGAACGAGCAGCGAATACAGGAACTGGAACGAATTTCCGGGTTGACCTCTGAACAGGCAAAAGACTACTTGTTGAAAATTGTTGAAGACGAAGTGAAGCATGAATCGGCCGTGATAATCAAGGAAATGGAGAGTCGGGCCAAGGAGGAAGCTGACAAGAAGGCCAGAGAGTATGTGGTATCCGCCATCCAGAGATGTGCGGCCGACCATGTCTCCGAGACCACGATTTCGGTGGTGCAGCTTCCGAACGATGAGATGAAGGGAAGAATCATTGGACGGGAGGGACGCAATATACGTACCCTGGAGACCATGACCGGTGTGGACTTGATCATCGATGATACGCCGGAAGCGGTCATTTTGTCCGGGTTCGATCCTATCCGCAGGGAAGTAGCGCGGATCGCATTGGAGAAACTGATTGTAGACGGAAGAATCCACCCGGCGAGAATCGAGGAGATGGTGGAGAAGGCCCAGAAAGAAGTGGAGGTCATGATCAAGGAGGAGGGCGAAGCCGCCACGCTGGAAGTAGGCGTGCATGGCATTCATCCCGAACTTGTCAGGCTGCTGGGCAAGATGAAGTTCAGAACCAGTTACGGACAGAACGCTTTGAAGCATTCCATCGAGGTGGCGCAGCTGTCAGGATTGTTGGCGGCGGAGCTGGGGCTTGATGTGCGGATTGCAAAGCGGGCAGGACTGCTCCATGACATCGGCAAGTCGGTGGACCACGAGATGGAAGGTTCCCATATCCAGCTGGGTGTGGAGCTCTGCAGAAAATACAAAGAGAACGCTACAGTCATCAATGCGGTGGAATCCCACCACGGTGATGTGGAGCCTACTTCTCTGATTGCATGTATTGTACAAGCTGCAGATACCATATCTGCTGCAAGGCCAGGGGCCAGAAGGGAGACGCTGGAGACATATACCAGCAGGTTGACGAAGTTAGAAGAGATCACAAACAATTTCAAAGGTGTAGATAAGTCTTTTGCTATTCAGGCAGGTCGGGAAGTCCGCGTGATGGTCGTTCCGGAACAGATTACGGATACCGATATGGTATTGCTGGCGCGAGATATCTCCAAGCAGATTGAAGCTGAGCTGGAATATCCCGGACAGATTAAGGTAAATGTCATCCGTGAGAGCCGAGTCATCGACTACGCGAAATAATTGCAAAACTGAATAGGAATCATGAGAGGGATGCCTTGTCTTAGGACAGGCATCCCTTATACATTTTATACGGATCGCCGGGATAATTCGGAGACAAATTTGTTAGATTGGCTCTTGTGTATTGCCATATCTTGTAGTATGATATTGCAAGTGCGATGTTGTATACAATAATACAGTGATGCATCCATACTACGATACAGATGCGCCGAAAGAAGGAAGCGCACAGGATGGAGGAAGACATGAAGGCTTATAGGGAATTGAGCAGGGACGAATTGCTGGCTCTGAAGGCAGAGCTGGAAAGGGAATATGAGGATGTAAAAGGGAAAGGATTGAAGCTGGACATGTCCAGGGGGAAGCCTTCTGTGGCCCAGTTGGATATGGGGATGGATATCTTCGATGTCCTGAATTCCAAGAGCGATATGACAAGCATGGAGGGGGTGGACGTCCGCAATTACGGCGTGCTGGACGGGCTTACCGAAGCAAAGCATATGATGGCGGACATCATGGGCGTCAAGGCGGAGAACGTGATTATATATGGCAACGCAAGCCTGAATATCATGTATGATGCGGTTTCCAGCGCTGTGACCCACGGTGTCATGGGATGCACGCCCTGGTGCAAGCTGGACAAGGTGAAGTTCCTCTGTCCGGTTCCCGGCTATGACAGGCATTTTGCCATTACACAGCATTTCGGTATCGAGATGATTACGGTGCCCATGACTCCCCAGGGGCCGGATATGGATTTGGTCGAAAAGCTGGCGTCTGAGGATGAAAGCGTCAAGGGCATCTGGTGCGTGCCTAAGTATTCCAATCCCCAGGGCTATACTTACTCCGACGAGACCGTGAGGAGATTTGCCAATCTGAAGCCGGCGGCCAGGGACTTCCGTATTTTCTGGGACAACGCTTATGCGGTACATCATCTCTACGAGGAGGAAGAGCGGCAGGATAAAGTCCTGGAAATTCTCAGCGAGTGCGAGAAAGCGGGCAATCCGGATATGGTATATGAGTTTGCCTCTACCTCGAAAATCAGCTTCTCCGGCGCGGGCGTGGCGGCCATCGCGACTTCCAAGGGGAACCTGGAGTGCATCAAGAAGACGCTGACCATACAGACCATCGGTTACGACAAAATCAATCAGCTGCGCCATGTGCGGTATTTCAAGGATTTTGAGGGCATCAAGGCCCACATGAGGAAGCATGCTGCCCTGATGCGGCCCAAGTTCGAGGCTGTGCTGAAGGTGCTGGAGGAGGAACTGGCCGGTACGGGAATCGGGGAATGGACCAGGCCTAACGGCGGCTACTTTATTTCCTTTGAGGCCATGGAAGGATGCGCGAAGGCCATCGTGGCCAAGTGCAAGGAAGCCGGGGTTACCCTGACCGGGGCGGGCGCCACCTATCCTTACGGCAAGGACCCCAAAGACAGCAATATCCGTATCGCGCCTACTTATCCCTCGCCGGAAGAACTGGCCATTGCCACGGATCTGTTCGTGCTCTGTGTCAAGCTGGTAAGCGTGGAGAAGCTGCTGAGCGGCAGGTAAGGAGCAAGGCCTCAGCCAGCTTCCTTTCCCGCGAAGACGTATCGGCATCTTGAGAGTGGGGCCGCAATGTGGATTTCAATGGCAGAGAAGCCTAAACTGCATAGTCGGCAGACTGTCCGCATACAATGGATGGAGAGCATTCCATGGAGTGCTACAACATTGGAAAGGCGGTGGGCCGGGTGCAGCTGATAGGAAGGCAGTTTCTGTCCAGACAGCGGAATTTCCTGACTTGTTTCGGTGTGGGCCTGTTGGCGGGAATCATCATAGTGAATCTGGGGAAGGGCATGCTGTTAGGGGACACAGGCCTGTTCAACGAAGACATGCTATATCACATGAAGTATATGACAGTGGACTGCAATGCCCTCTTTTGCTATATTGTCGGGAAGCGAATGGTCAGGTTGCTGATTCTGGCGGTGCTGGCCACTACTTACCTGGGCCTGGCGGCCTGCGTGGGAGTCTCGTTCTGGTACGGCATGTCGGCGGGAGCCTTTCTGGCCGCGCTGGCCCTGCGCTATGGGCTGAAAGGGATTCTGCTGGCGGTCATCAGCGTGTTTCCGCAGTACCTTTGCTACATACCGGCGGCTTTGCTGCTGCTGACCTGGTGCGAGGAGCTTTTCCGGGGGATTTATATGCGGGGGGAGTTCAATGCCGCGGACAAAGGCTTCCTGGTCAGGAAAGCCGGACGGCTGGCGCTGATTCTGGCCGTAGCGGCAGGGGGATGTCTGCTGGAGGGGTATGTGAATCCTTATCTGTTATTGGGGTTTCTGAAGATTTTCTGAAAAAAGGGCCTGA
>ERZ808037.1470-NODE-1470-length-15105-cov-15.965598_pt1 | contig 15105 bp, 17 predicted proteins | sample MGYA00380190_ERZ808037 | MGnify/ENA primary metagenome ERZ808037 (study PRJEB31490, sample SAMN06133399) | mouse gut metagenome | isolation source: J9 | host: mice | place: China: Chengdu | collected 2015-05 ... | reverse complement strand
ATCCGGGGCTTCAACATGAGCTGCCAGGTGGTGGTGCAGAGCCTGTCCCAGTGGCAGGAAAAATATCCGGGCAAGGAATGGGAGAACCAGCTGGCCACCTTCGATCAGACACTTTACATGGGGTGCAACGACTGGACCTCGGCGGACTACATCTCCAAGAAGTGCGGCAAGGTGACCATCGCCCTCACCAGCCAATCCAAGCCCCAGCCGCCGCTCTACGGCTTCGTCTACGGCAACACCCGGCCCTACTCCCAGACCCGCAGCAGCAGCCAGCGGGAGCTGATGCAGCCGGATGAGATCCTGCGCCTGGACCGCCGCCAGTGCATCGCTCTGTTCCAGGGCAGGAAGCCCGCCCTGCTCTACAAGCTGACGCCGGAGGAACTGCCGGGGTACGGCACACTGAAATCCTGCCGGGTGGCGGACTATACGCCGGAGTGGAGGTTGGAGGAGGAACAGAAAAAGGCACAAGCGGCAAAAAAAGTGGCTCCGCCAGATGTACCCGGGCAGGAACCGCCCACGGCGCCAAAGCAGCCGGATTCTGACGATGAGCCAAACCTGGCTCAGGGCCTGGAATACCAGCTCACTGGGCAAGGTTTGGGTATGGTGGAGTTGGGTGCCGATGGCGTGGTGGGCGGAACGGATGAGGATGAAGAACTCCCGCCGGGAAGGTAATCCCGGCGGGAGCGTTCACTTTAACAATTTGGGATAATCCGTGGTTCCGTTGACAATGCGGTAAACAAGTACCACATTGTCAATCACGCGGTATACCGCTACATAAATTTTCGTCAGCACCAGCTTGCGGTAGCCTTGCACAGCCAGTTCAGGATCGGGATGGGGCGGCCCCATCAGCGGGAATTGGGCCAGATTTTCCACGCTGTCCAGTATCTTATCTGTGACGCGCTGGGCAGAATCTGCGCCGACCTTTTCCAAATGAAAGTCAGCGATCTTGTCTACATCCTGCCATGCGGCGTCAAGCAATTCCACACGGCATTTAGGCATGGTTGTACTTCTCCTTCAGCTTCGCCCGCACCTCGTCCACAGAATGGGTAGGTGCGCCGGCTAAACGCTCGGCTTCAGCGGCCAGGATGCTGGCGCGGTGGGCAAGCATTTTCTCTCGCTCCTCATAAGCCTCGATGCTCATATAGACGCCATCGGCCTGCCCCTTATTTGTGATGAAAATGGGTTCGCCGGTTTCACGGGCCAACGATGAAATTTGCAGGTATTCATTCCGCAAGGCGGTAGACGGCTTGATCGTCATGATACAGCCCCCTTTCAGTTTGCTCTACCATTAGTATATCAGCTTCCTGATAGATGCGCAAGAACTTTGAGACAGAAAAATTTGGTTATGAGGAGGTACCCCTATGAGGGCCGCAGCTATGAAAGAGCGCCCGTCCTTCCCGCTCATGCGGCAGACGGACGTGCAAAGTATTTACCATATGCAGATGCCCCGCCGGCTGTTTTCAGACGCCCGGTATGCCGGCATGAGCCTGGATGCCAAGGTGGCCTACACCTTCCTGCTCAACCGCTTCCAGCTCTCCCGCAGGAACGGCTGGGTGAACGACTTCGGGGAGGTGTTCGTCATCTTCCCCCGCAAGGAGCTGGCACGGGAACTGAGGGTGTGCGAACAGCGGGTGACAGCGGCCTTCCGCACACTAAAGGAACTGGACCTGATCTGGGAGAAGCGGTGCGGCCGGGGCGATGCCAACCAAATCTACCTGGCTACGGTGACTCCCCAGGACGACCCGGACTACTCCAGCGCCCCCTTTGTAGGCCCGGATGATGGCGCCTCCAGAACCGCCGATTCTGCGGTTCTGGACGAACCCAGCTTTCCCACGCCCACCCAAGAACCGCAGGATATGGGCGGCAAGAACCGTAAAAGCTGTGCTTCAAGAAACGCAGATTCTGAGGTTCCAGAACCGCGGAAACCGCGGCCAAGTTATAAAGATCTTAGTCATACTTACCCCAGTCAACCTGATGTCAGTCTATCCGTCCCGCGCGGAGACGTACGGGCGGACGGGGAAGCGGAGCTCATGGGCATTTTAGATGCCTGTGAGCTCCAGTGTTTCTCCCGCGAAACTGCCCGGGTATTTGAGAACGCCATTGAGCGGCTTTTCTACGCGGACAGCTTTCGGGTGGGCAATGCCGCCCTGCCCCAAAGCCGGGTGCGGGCCAAGCTGAAGCTGCTGGACTACACGATTTTGCAGACCGCCGAGGCCAAGCTCCACGCCAACCTGGACAGGCCGGTGAAAAACTCCACCGCCTACGCCATGGCCACAATTTTCAACTGCATTGCGGAGAGCGAGAGCGACCTGATGGTAGACCCGTATCTGAACGGGCTGCGCTCGTCGTCGCAGGCTCCATATCCCTCACCTCCGGCTGACGCCGAAGGCTCACTCACTTCGCCGCTCCTCCTCTCCCCATGTGAACCGCTTCGCTGGGTTCACATGGGGGCCCCAGAAGACGGGAGGTGACGGCCATGTTTTTGTCCATACAGCAGAAATTTATCCTGGACACGCTGAAAAAGCTGAACTGCGTCCGACGGCGGCAGCTCCATACCCTGGTGCGAGGCAGATTTCAGCAGGACGGCTTTGAAATCACCCAAGCCCGCATGGACGCCATGCTGCGTCAGCTGCGTGCGGGTACCGCCGATGTGCGGATGGACGGGGAATTGGTCTGGCTGTCCACCGCCCAGCCGGACGCCCGCCGTCTGGAGGCCGTCGACGTGATGATTGAGCTCACCGGGGGCAAGCCCCAGGAATTCAACGCCAGCCGGGAACCGCCCCGTCTGCTTCGCTTCGCCTACGGGGACGATCTGCGCCCGTTCACCGTGGCTTCCCTGGACGCCGCCCCCGCCGAGCTGCTGGAGCGGGGCAGGGCGGAGCGAATTATCTGGCTGTCCGGCAGCGGCCAGCCACCCCAGGGTATGGTTCTGCCGCCTAAGCACTTTTTCGCCGCCCGCCAGCTGGACGGGACACATCGATTTTATGGCTCTAACGGGCCGTAAAAAATACATTTTTGGAGGAAACCAGTATGCCTAAAAAGAAAGTCAATCCCGCAGAAGAATCCGAGCAGACCACCGGACTGATGGGACAGGCCGGGGAAGAACTCCCCGCCCCGTTGGGGGAGCCGCCCCAGGACACGGGTGCGCTCGACGGCCCCCTGCCCATTTCCGGCGATAACCCCGGCCCGCCGGAGGACGGGGAGGGGGTCGCCGGGGAGGTGATGGCGGTGGACGTGTCCACGCCCCCGGCCCCGCCGGACAGCGGCCCGGAGGAAGCTCCCCCCATGGAGCCGCCCGACATCGCGCCGGGGGATGGGCAGCCTTTGGACATGCAGGAACTGGGACCCGATGGTGACATACCCACAGGAGATGATCCGTCCACTCGCGCCGTTTTCGCCCTGGCCGGGGACGATGCCCCGCTCCCGGAACCCATGCCGGGCGAGGAAGCTCCCCCCGCGCCGCCCCTCACCGACCGTCAGAGCTTCTTCGCCCTGGACTTCCACGAGCTGGACCGGGGGCTTTCCCAGGAGGAGCGGCAGGCGTGGAACTCCATCTATGCCTCTTTCCGCGGCCACAGCGCCCTGTCCGGCACGGTCATCGGCGCAGACCCGCTCTCTATGAATGTGCGCAGCAAGGAGACCGGCCAGGTAGAGCGGCGCACCATGTACTGTGTGGTGGTGCTGGTCTACCGGGTGCCCATCTACATCCCCGCCACCGAGATGTGGATGGGCGAGGCCCGCCCGGACTATGTGCTCCAGAACATGATGGGCTCCACCATCGACTTCATCATTACCAAGGTGGACCGGGAGGGGGGCTATGCCATTGCCTCCCGGCGGCAGGCCGCCCGTGCCCAGCGGTATTTCTTCGCCCACCGGCCTGACCTGTGCGCCGAGGGGGCCAGGGTAAAATGCCGCCTGCTGGCGGTGGGGCCCCGGCGCTGTCTGGCGGAGTGCTACGGCCATGACGTGGATCTGACCCAACGGGAGCTGAGCTACACCGCCGTCGCGGATCTGCGTACCCAGTACCGCCCCGGCGATGAACTGGACTGCATTGTGAAGGGTTACAACGCCCCCCGGCGGGAGCTGCTGATCTCGGTGAAGGAAACGGAGACCAACCCCTTTGAGGGCGCGGAGCAGCGCCATCCCGTGGGCAGCCGCCGCTATGCGGTGATCGCCGGGAAATACGGCGGCGGGGTGTTCTGCAACCTGCCGGACGGCACGGTGTGTATGTGCAACTACTCCTATCAGCACGAGGACTCCGAGTTCCAGTCCGGGGATCATGTCACGCTGGTGGTGCAGCGGTTTGAGCGGGACAAGCGGCAGATGTACGGCAAAATTCTGAGCAAGCGGTAACAAAAAGGCCCGTGCTGTCAAATTCGACGGCACGGGCCTTTCTCATTTTACTGCAGTGGGTCAAAGGAAGGTTTGAGGCTTTTTGTATCCTGCCGCTTTCACGCTCAGCATCGTTTTCGAGGCCAGCAGCATGGGGGCGGGCAGCGACCGCGCCTTTTTCGGGCAGACCGCTACGCAGCGCATACAGGTGATGCACTTTTCCGGGTCTGTTGTGTCCGGGTGCTCTGTGGGGATCGCGCCGACCGGACACCGCTTGGCGCACAGGCCGCACTTGATACAGGCTTTCCCCGCCTTGGGGTGGGCGGGCATTCCGCCAAATTCCCGGTACGGCATATTGCCTGGGACCTGGACGGAGGATGGGCGGTCATCCTTGGACAGCTTTTCCGCCACCTGTGCTCCAAACTCCCGCGCCGTCCTCAGGTCGTCCTCGTCGGGACGGCCGGCGGCGATGGAGCGGACAATGGAGTGCTCCGCGATGAAAGCAGCGGCGGCAATCACCCGGAAGCCAATACCCTCCATGGCGTTTTTCAGCTCCAAAAGGGCGTCCTCAAACTCCCGATTCCCATAGACCACCACAGCGACAGCATTTTGTCCATTGCCGCGCATTTGAGACATCCGCTCCAGGGCCACGGCGGGGACACGGCCCCCATATACCGGGACGACGGCCAGCAATACTGTGTCCTTGCTGATCTCCTCCATTTTTGGCGGGATCGACAGGTCAATGTCCTGGTTGGGATAAGCCATGCCCTCCGCCACCGTATGGGCGATTTTCTGAGTAGTTCCTGTGGGGCTGAAATAGGCGGTCAAGAGCCGTGATGATTTCATAAGGTTCCCTCCCTCTCTTTTTCTTAAAATGATAGTACAGCGCCGCTGCTTTTGCAACCATGTTTTTCTTCCGCTGAACAGGCGGGTGGAACCCCTCCACCTATCCGCCCCCACCCCGGCATGGTACAATGAACCTGTATTTCAGGGCGGAGTAAGTTAGGGCGGAGTAAGTTAGGGCGGAGTAAGCGAGGGAGGAACGGCGTGGAAAGGGGGCAAAGTCTGCCCTCCGCCGGACTGAAGCGGCCTGGAAGAACAAAATACGGACCATGAAGACTGTGAATTGCCCATGGGGGCGGTCGCGGTCTTTTTTTGCGTCCAGAAAGGAAGTATGCAGATGAATGTCAGAAAGCAGATTGATTGAGCTGTCCTATTTCGATCCTAAGGCAGAGCTGCGGCTCACCGCCTATGCGGACACCATTATGGTGGATCGGGACAACAGCACCATCACCGCCATCCGTTTTGGCGGCTACCCGGAGATGGTGCGGGCTATGTCGGACGCTATCTACGGCGGCGGCACGATTGAAGCGGTACAGAACGACACAAAGCGGGACCTCAAGAGCACTCCCAAGGGCTACCGGCGGCAGCTGAGCCACGATGGGGTATATGCCTCCGCTACGCTGATGGCCAACGACGACGCCCTCACCACCCAGATTCAGGGCGATGAGGAGGATGAAGCGGAAGCAGGCGTCCAGCAGGAACTCCAGCCCCGGAGATGCTACATTTTCTGCCCCGCCGGGGACCGGGACCGCCTGTTTGAGGAGGTGGACCGTAAGACCGCCGCGCCGATGATCCCTGCGTTTCGGGACTATGTGCTGGATGAGCTCACCGCCCGGGGCGACCTGCGGCAGCTGGAGGTGTTCTCGCTAAAGGAGAAGCTGGACGCCTTTATTCTGAGCTTGAAGCCGGAGGACGCCAATGTGGTGGAAATCCTGGAGGCCGGCCTGAAAAGCGGCCGCATCGCCATTTCCGGCGCGGTCCCCGGCCAGCCGGACGGCTTCGGCGATGTGAAAAGCGTTGTGGGCTACCTGAACGCCTTTGGCCCCACGGTAGCTCAGCGCATCCGCAGCCAGTTCCAGCCCCTGTTCGACCCGGCGGCTGAGCCCTTGTCCGAGGAGGTGCTGGCCGTCAACGACACGATCATGGCGAAAGCGGGGTACTCCCTGTACGACGCCCAGCTTGCTGTGGCGGAGGCCACCAAGCGGCAGTTAGACCGCAAGAAGGTCGCGCTCATTGTGGCGGAATGCGGCTCGGGCAAGAGCAAGATCGGCTCCACGGCCATAGGCGCACTCCAGGGGATGCACGCCGCCGGCAAGCGGGGCAAGACCTTCAACCTCATTATGGCCCCCTCCCACGTCACCGGAAAATGGGTGCGGGAGATCAGCGAGACCCTGCCCAACACATTCGCCATGGTGGTCAAGAGCATTACCGACCTGGACTGGCTGTACGCCGCCTACCAAGCCGGAGACAGGAGCGTGTACGCCGTGTTCAGCAAAGAGAAGGCCAGAGACGGCTATATGCGCTACCCCGCCGTGACCTATGACCACAGAGCTAAGGGCTTCCGCTGCCCGGACTGCGGGAAGCTCGTGCAGATGACGGTCGGCGGCGACGGCACAAAATACGAGGTGAACGCGGATCAGCTCTATTTCATACGGGAGCACCGGGGAAACCACGCCTGCAAAAGCTGCGGGACATCCCTGTGGGCCGCCATCAATCCGGGGCGGAACATCCCCTGGGCAAAGATCAGCGATTACGGCTGGGTGTACCGCCCCCAGGCGGCAATGCACCGTAAGAGGACAAAAAACGAGCGTGTCCTGGCCCGCCTAGACGGCATCGAGGCCAACCCGGACGGCTATGAGCCGGTGCGGGGAGCCTGCCGGCGCTTTCCCTTGAGCACCTACATCAAAAAGAAGTACCGGGGACGAATCGACGGGATGCTATGCGATGAGCTCCATGAGTACAACAACGCCAGCGGCCAGGGGGACGCCATGGGCGAGCTGTTCGGTGTGTCCAAGCTGTTTGTGGGCATGACCGCCACCCTCATCAACGGGTACAGCTCGGGTCTGTTTCACCTGCTCTACCGCCTGGTGCCCGGCCTGATGGGTCGGGACGGCAAACCTTACCGCAAGCCCGCCTGGTTTGACGAGGAATACGGCGTCACTGAGAACGTCTACGAGCTGTCAGAGCCGGATTATAACTCCAACCGGCGCACGGTGAAGCGGCGGGTGCGAAGCAGGCAGCTCCCCGGAGTGTCGCCGCTGGTGTATTCCCGGTTCCTGCTGGAGTATACCAGCTTCCTCTCCCTGTCCGACATGGGAAAGGACCTGCCGGACTATGAGAAGATCCCCGTGCCGCTGGATATGCCGGAACCGGTGAAGAACGGCTATAAACAGGCTGAACACATTTTGCAGAAGGTGCTGAAAACAGACCGAGAGGCGGCCAACAAGCTGCTGTCCGCTTATCTGAACCTGCTTACCATCTACCCGGACCAGCCCTATGACCAGCCTGAGATCGTTGACCCCATTAACGGCAGTGTGATCGTAAAACCCGCCAATGCCGCCTGCTTTGACGACACCCTTCCCAAGGAGGAGAAGGTGCTGGAGATCGTCCGGGCAAAGGTGGCGGCAGGAGAGCGAGTGCTCATCTACACCAGCTGGACCCGCACCGATTCTCAGCAAAAGCTGTTGAAGCTGCTTACCGGGGAGGGATACCGCACGGAGATCCTCCCACCCACCGTCTCCCCCGGCAAGCGGGAGGCATGGGTGGAAAAACGGGTGCGTTCGGGGCTCCAGGTGCTCATCACCAATCCAAAGTGCGTGGAGACAGGGCTCGATCTGAATGATTTTACCACACTGATTTTCTACAGCATGGGCTATAACCTGTTCACCCTGCGGCAGGCGTCCCGCCGGAGCTGGCGCATCAATCAGACCGCGCCCCGGGTGGAGGTCTACTTGCTCTATTACAAAGACACCATGCAGGCCAAGGCCATGAAGCTGATGGCCTCCAAGCTGGCGGTGGCGGGCATCATCGAAGGTGGCTTCTCTGAGGAAGGTCTGGCCGCCATGAGCGACGTGCGGGATCTGACCTCCCAGATGGCGAAGGAACTGGCCTTGGGCATCAAGGACAATGTGGAGGATATCGCCGCCGCGTTCAAAAAGATGGCGGTCATCAACCCCGAGAGGCGTGCTCGCGCCGCGGCCCCGTCCGCGCCGGAGCTCCCGACACCGGAAGCCGCCGACATCCGAAACACCAGAGCCCGTACCCGCCGGAAGGAGTTCGACGGCCTGCTGGAGCGAACGCTGGATGAACAAAAGAAGAAAAAGAAACCGAAGAAGCCTGTCGTGGACGAAAATCAATTCACCCTCGACGGCTTTGCCGCGTAAAGGAGGAAATTTTGAAGATCACAATGAACCGGGCGGAGCTGTTGAGCGCCGTCCAGAAGTCCGCGGCGATTGCGTCGGAGAATGCCCCCCTGGAACCGCTGAAGGGGGTGCTTTTAGAGGCTGACGCCGCCGCGGGTACACTCACCCTCACCGCCACCAACATTGAGACTTCCCTGGAGCAGAAGCTGGTTTGTACCGTTGGAGAAGATGACGCGCTGGTGATGAACGCCAAGCTGCTGGCCGGGATGCTGGGGCTGATGTCCGGCGAAACGGCGCAGTTGCTCCGCAGGCCGGGAACCCGCGTGCTCACGCTGCGCAGCGGGGAGACTGTCTACAGCTGGAGCATCGGGGAGCGGGGAGAATTCCCCAAAATAGAGCTCCCGTTCCCGGAGGATACGGTAAAGCTGTCCGGCATCCCGTCCATGGCCCGACAGACCATGTTCGCCACATCTGAGGACAAGGACAAACCCTTGATGCGCTGCGTGAACCTGATGTTCACCCGGGAAGGGCTGAAGGGAGTGGGCTACAACGGCCGGTGCCTAGTCGCCGCCAAGGGCGACGACAAATCCGCCGGAAACATCAGCCTGCTGCTGCCCGCCAACTCCCTGGAAAAGCTGGCTGGGCTGTGTTCGGACGCGGATGAGTTCAACGTGGGCTTAGCCGGAAAGTTCCTGGTGTTCCAACGTCCGGGGCTCACGTTCGGGGCCATGCTGATGGAGGGCGACTACATGGACACGGACCGGCTGATGAACAACATCCGCAACCAGTTCACGTTGCTCACCGATGTGGCTGACCTGCGACGGACGCTGAAGACTGTGGCTGCCGTAGACCCCAAGGGCCGGGTGAAGCTGGCCTTTGACGGCGGGCGGATCACCTTCTCCTGCAAGGGGGAGCTGGGCGAGGCCAGCCAACAGCTGGAGACCGCCCCGCTGACAGGAACGCCCCAGGGCGGATACTGGTATCTCATCTCCGACCTGATGGCCTGCCTGCGTTCGCTGTCCGGCACCGCCACCCTGGGCATCGCCCAGGCAGGGATGCTGGATCTGTCCACCGAGGGAGCCTACTATATGCAGACCGCCATGCGGGAGCCTGTAGCTGCCCCGGTGGTGGTGCGGGAGGCGACAAAGGCCAAGCCGGAAAAGGTTGCAAAGTCCAAATCCTCCAAAGCCCAAACCGCCAAAAAGGCGGCGTAGGGGGTGGGGCGTTTGAAGGAGAACGACATCTGCCGCTACTGTGGCGGCGTGATCAAGCTGATTCCCGCCAAAGCGGTCTATGGCGAATCCGCCCGGCGGCTGGGCATGGAGAGCGAGTTTGTCTATCAATGCCAGAACTGCAACGCCCGGGTGGGCTGCCACAAGGGCACCACGCGGCCCCTGGCAATGTGGCCAATGAGGTGCTGCGGCTGAAGCGGATGGAGGCCCACCGGGTGTTCGACGCTCTTTGGAAAAGCGGGCGCATGACCCGGACGGGGGCGTACCGCTGGCTGGCGGGGGAGCTTCGTCTGGCCGAGGGCCGCGCCCATATCGGCGGGTTTGAGATGAACCAGTGTCAGAGGGTCATTGAGCTGTGCGAGAAGATGGAAAATGAGGAGGCTGCGTAATGCGGGAATGTGAGCATAAACAGTCGATGTGCCATTGTATTGACTGGAAAAATGATGACATAGCCATACAGGTTAATCACCTCATGAACTATTTTGAGTTCTCCGGCTTTGAACTGAAGTATACCACCCTGGAGCCGGAAGAAGGCCGCCGCCTGTGCAAAATCGGCCGATGCCGAATCTGTGGAGGTGACCTGTGCATCGGCAGGGAATTGCCCAGCCAGGCCACGCCGGATGAACTGTTGACGGAGATCTACCGTTGGATGTTTCAGATGTGGAGTGCGCAAAATGAACGGCTTCCCGCCAATGTAAACTGCTTCCGAGATATGTTTATATCGTTGTTTCACGAATCTGATCGGGAATTTGCGCAGGAGTGGCTGAACTGGCGTGCTGGAAATGAGAACTCTCGCATCAGGGAGGGGTCGTAGATGGCAAAAACAAAGTACACCTTCCCGGTACCGATTTGCCCCGGCTGCCAGTACCACCAGCTTGTGGGCTGCACGCGCTACTGCAATGGTTTCCCGAAAAAACGGAAACCCAAGCGGTTCCGCAAGTCCGACCCGAAATACAAGCCCCCCAGATGGTGCCCCAGGATGATCTCCCCGCCAGTGTGCCGAATCTACGGTTTTGTGGATGAGACGAGCGAGTTCCTGGAATGGCGCCTCAACCGAAAGGATTACAAGCCGGGCGCGCATATCTTCCCCTCAGAATCCCGCTACAGGCTGCGCTGTGAGGGAACCCTTGGCCTGACTGCCAAACAGTTTTATGACGCCATGCAGAGGGAATCTGTGGAGCAGACTTTTTCCGATGCTGGGATGGAGTTGGAGTATGGAGAGGTCATTGAGATAGACGACGGCCTGAAACCTTACTATTTTTATTACTTGAACTATGACAGGCTGCTTCCCCTGTACTCTTTCGACCGTTCGCGGGTGCATCCCTCCGGGCCTGCTCCAGCTGAGAAAGGCGGTGGGCCGGGATGAGTAACCGTTGGTGCGAGTGTCCGGGGCATCAGAACCATGATTTCCGGGAACTGACAGACTTTTACTCTACGCACTTCCTTCCCACCGGCTGGAGGCTGGAGTACAACACCCTGCTGGAGCGGGAGGAGCGGCGGACGCTGTATATCACCGGGAAATGCAGCCAGTGCGGCGGCTTTATGCGCACGGGCGAGGATATCACCGGCAAAAGCACCCACGACAGCCTTCTGCGGGAAGTGTGTGCAACCATGCTGCGGTACCGGCCCTACGCTGGACAGGACGGATGCGGCCTCTACCGGGGCGGCGTCCCCCAGCGGCTGGAGTGGTACTGGCGGCAGGATCAGATGACGAAGGCAGAGGGCGTCAAACAGTTTGCCGCCCTCTTTCATGAGGGTGTGGACCAACTGATCGCCCGGCGCTGGGCAAAGGAGCATATGCCCGCCCAAGACGCACCTAGAGAGACTACCACGGAGTTTTTCAACGGTGTGGTCGAGCTGGTGCAGTCCTCTGGCTTCTGGCCGGAGTGCAGTGCCTTTATCGTCTGTGAACCGGCCTGCCCCACCTGGCCGCCGGAGTTGGCGCTTTGCCACCCTCAGTTCTACTTTTTGCCTGAGCTGAAAGGCGGGCCTGACGGAGGACTGCGCGTTGAGTGCTATCTGGGCGGCATCTTTGATGTCAGAACGCGCGCTCACAAGCTGTTGATCGGAACCATCAAGACTGCGTGCGATGATCGGGATACCTGCCTCATCATGGGCTCGTTGACTGGGGCCCTGCTGTATTACGGCGAAGCCTACCGCAAAGCCAACCTTAACCGCTATGTCCCATATAAGGCTGTGAAGCTGCCGGGACTACGGTTACAAGAGGAGAATGAACATGGTAAATAGATACTGCGAATGCTGCCACCGTCTGGCGGGCCGGCCCGATGCGGCCGACAATTTCTACAACGACCACTTCATCCCCACCCGCTGGGCGTTGAACTATTTCAAACTCAGCGAGTGCATGGGCGTCAGCCTGATGGGCTGCTGTAAGGACTGCGGCGGCGAGCTGGAGAAGGTCATCCCGCTCCAGAAGGGCCTGACCGGGAACGATTTGCTGAAGGCCATTTATGACACGGTGCAAACCGCCCATCCCTATGACAGTTTTTCAAAGCAGGTGGGGTACTACGGCCGCTGTGAGGAACGCAGCAGGTTTTATACGAGCCGGGATGAGCAGCGCCAGTTCCGGCGCAGCCGGCAATTTCTTGATCTGTTCAACGACTGGGATCGGGAGCGGGCACAGCTCTGGCTGGAACAGAATTTTCCGCCGGAGAAGCACACCGAGGTATTCCGGGACACCGGGGGGAGCCTGTTTAGCAGCGTGATCCGGCGGGCAAAGGCAAACGGCGATTTCGCCAGGGCCGAGGCCATCCTGGACTACTATCTACCCTGTGAGCACGAGGAGGGCAGGCACGAAGGGGTAAAGCTCACCGCCTACGAATTTGACTTTGTGCCCATCGTCAACTATGGCTGTGAGGGCATCTACATCGACTGCTATCTGAAGGGAAAGTTTGATGAATCCAGGCGGTGCTCCCTCCATGTGGGCACGCTGAAAACGCTGAGACGGGACCTGGAGAGCGCCAAAATCATGGGCGAGCTGTGCGGTGTGCTGATGCACCACGCCGGCGAATATGTCAATCAGAACCTGCACCGCTATACTCCGCAAAAGGAGCTGGACGCGAAGCACCGGCGGCAGATGGAGCAAAAGGACGCCGGGGAGGCCGGAAGCCATGTGTGAGCCTGGAACGAGGAATGGCCTGACGTTTTTGGAGTGCTGCGAGATCGTGGGATCCGGGGGCCTGCGCATGATACGCCCCAGCTCGGAAACACCCGGGCAGTACGACCTGTGCGAGCCTTTTGAAAATGGGAAGGGCTGGACCTGGCTGGACGCTGTGACGGCAAACGTAGTCTGTCAGGTGTATAGTGCCCTTTCCCCGGAGCGGCAGGAGAAGTTTAAGGCCCTGCCTGCGGGAGTAATTTTGAATTTCTGCTGGAAGATCGTTGAAAAAGCACCGTAGAGTTTAAAGAAAGGAAGCTAAACATGACGCTGAACGAATTTAAGCGAATGACACAGGAAAGGCCCATTTTCCTGGAGCTGCTCTGGCGCAATGGGGAAATCTCCGGTTTCGCCCCCTGGCTGCGGGGTCCCCGCAGCATCGCCGCTGTGCGCAGCTACGGATTTGATCTGGCACTCAACACCACGGAAGGGCTGTCGGACCCGGAGCAGAAAACCTCCCAGCTGCGTGTGGAGCGTTCTGCGCTGTTTCAGTTGGACGGCGATATTCTCTCTATCTACAAGGGAGGATGCCGCCCCGCCACGGAGGACGAACAGGAGGCCATGGACGGCTGGGCCCGCAAGGCGGCCCAATCCCCGAACGCCGGATATTGGAGCATGGTGGGCTTTTTTCGCAGCTTTCCCAGTGGCTCCGGACGGCAGAACGCCCGCCGCCACAGGGGAAGTAGGGGCTATGAGTACCTGATCCATGACCGGCGCAGGAACATCGACCCAGTCACCGGGCGGGAGTTCGTCTTTGACAAGAATGTTCGGGGAGAGCTGTCCCTGAAGTACCGGGTCATCGCGGCTTGACACAGGGCACACGAATGGCCGGCAAACAAATTGGGCCTGCGCCCCGCGCGCAGGCCCCCAAAATACAAGGAGTTTGAAATGAAAAACAATATTTCCTATGAGCTTCGCAACCGCGTGGTGGAGGAGCACCTCCACTGCATCGACACTGTGATCCGGCAGAACTGGACGCTGATCCAGGCCGCGCACCTTGAACGGGACGATGTGTACCAACAGCTGGCCATCCGGCTGATCCGTTGTGTGGACACCTACGACCCGGCCAAGGGTTCTCTGAAAAAACGCATCTACGCGCAGCTGAAATATGAGCTGCTCAACTGCAAGGAGGTCCGCCGCCTGACCGGCATCACCGGCGCTCCGAAGGAGTTCCGTGGGGGGAACATCATTTCCCTCGACGCTATTCGGGAGGGCGGCAGGCTGTATCAGCAGCTGAGCGCGGCGTAGGCGGAGAATGGCTGTGATGATGTGCCGTCTGCGCGCGGCATTGCAAGGGTTTTGCCGCCGGCTGTCTCGCTTCATGACGCGGCATTTCATTGACCGGGAGAGCGAATGGGCGGATGCGGAAGAGTTGGGCGAAAATGCTGGTCAAGACGCCCGGTTTCTGCGCCTCCAGCTGACCAAGGCGCGGGCGGAAAACACCGACTTGAAAAGCCGGACAAAGAATTTCGGGGAGCGGTTCGCGGCACTGTTCCATATGCCGGACGACGGGCTGCGGAAAAATGCCTGCGGCTACGAAATCCGGCGGGAATCGGTTGGGACATCCTGTGAAGTGGTTTTGGAACACTGTGTTTTCTGCGGCTGCGCGGTAAAAACGGAGGCTTTCCAAAGTGCGCGGGACGCCCTGTTGTATGTGGCGCTCCTGCAAACGGCAGGATACCAGCCCAGGCGCAATCTGTCCTGTCCGCCTTGCTATGCGGAGTATGAAAAATCTCTGGAATTATCAAAGGATTGAAAGGGGTAAAACCATGCCAAATCAAAATACACAGTCCCTGCGTGACCGTATGCTGGCCGTCATGGCCGACGTGAACAGCCAGGCGGCGGAGCGGGAGGAGCTGGTGGAGGCCATCGCCATCGCTCTGCTCACCCGAAAGAACCTGTTCATCCTGGGCGCGCCCGGCCAGGCCAAGAGCTACGCCATCAACCAGTTCCGCGCCCGGATCACCGGGGCCCGGCAGTTTGAGCGCCTGTTGTCCAAGCAGACCGATGAGGAACAGCTTTTCGGGCGCGTTGACCTGTCCAGCCTGCTCCCCGGCTCCGCGCCGGAGTCCGTTGTGAGCGGCGATGAGCTCTACCAGCATCTGCGTTCAAAGCTGGAGTGCTTTGTAGAAAGCTTTTCCAGCCAAAAGGATTCGCCGTC
>ERZ808037.1468-NODE-1468-length-15121-cov-3.572654_pt1 | contig 15121 bp, 15 predicted proteins | sample MGYA00380190_ERZ808037 | MGnify/ENA primary metagenome ERZ808037 (study PRJEB31490, sample SAMN06133399) | mouse gut metagenome | isolation source: J9 | host: mice | place: China: Chengdu | collected 2015-05 ... | reverse complement strand
TAAGTGTGAAAGGAATGAAGTTTCTCTAAGGTTGGAAAGGGCCCAACCTAAGAGAAACTAAGTCATTCCTCGAAGAATCGCTTGCGCGATTCTTCCGGATTTGCACCAATTCATAAATTGTTTGTGCCGCCGATGGCGGCATGTTTGGAAGTGTGAAGGGAATCACTAAGCTCGAAAAGACCTCGTTAAGTGATTTCACGCTCTGCGGAGCGGAGCCTCTTCCCAAACTGCTAAAGCAGTTAGAAGAATCGCTAATACGATTTTTTCAGACTTGCACCAATTCAGTAATTGTTTGTGCCGGAAGGAATGAACGATGTAGGAGGGCATGTTGGGAAGTTTGAATTTGTTGGATTGTATGTTATCTGCCGGAAAAGGCTGAAGTCATTGTGGTTTTACCCATTGATTTTGCAGTCGGAGGGGGATTGAAGAGGGCAGTATAATAAGGTGCCGCTGAGGCGGTACATGAAATGGTAGGGCAGTATAATAAAGGTGCCGCTGAAGCGGTACATGAAATGGTAGGGCAGTATAATAAAGGTGCCGCTGAGGCGGTACGGAAAATAGTCAGGGCAGTAATTAATATTAGGGAGGTATATGAAATGGTACGCAGTTTATGGACGGCAGCAACGGGTATGATCGCACAGCAGACCAATATAGATACGATTGCTAATAATCTTGCTAATGTCAACACGCAGGGGTATAAGACTCAGGTTAATGAGTTCAAGAGTCTGCTGTATCAGACGCTTCAGACGGAGACGACATCCGCAAACGGAGAACAGAAGCCGATCGGTGCGCAAGTAGGTTTAGGTGTGCGTAATTCAGCCATTACGTCAATATTCAGAGAGGGCAACCTGTACGCTTCCGACAGTGAGACAGCTTTTGCTATCGACGGAAAGGGTTTCTTTGCCGTGAGAGCGGGAGACGGAAATACTTATTATACCAGAAACGGTGATCTTAAGTTTGTTTTGGCAAGTAACGGAAATATGCTGGCCGATTCGGACGGCAGACCTGTACTGAGCAGTGCCGGACAGCCTATTATATTGGGAAGCCAGTATGTATTGAGCAGTATTACGGTGACGAAGGACGGACAGCTTTGCTATCCCGATGCAAATAGAAATCCACAGCCCATCGGTATTACAATCGGTGTGTTCCAGTTCAACAATCCCAACGGATTGGAGAAAATGGGGGACAGTCTTTATTCTCAGACGGCAGCCAGCGGGCAGGTATTAAACGAAGCAACCACACCCAACTTGGAGCGGAGCAATATTCTCCAGAAATATTTGGAGGGGTCCAATGTACAGGTAGTGGACGAAATGGTAAATATGATTACGGCACAGCGGGCTTACGAGTTGAACTCTAAGGCAATCATTGCATCCGATGAAATGCTGCAGCAGGCAAATAATCTGAGACGTTAACGGGGAGGTAGCTTATGGATTTCAGTAATGTAACGTCCATGTATGCGGATACATATGCAAATGCGTCAAATCAAGCCGCAGACAGGCTTCAGGACAAATTGAACGGGGCGGACTATTCAAAAGCCACGGATAAAGAATTGATGGATGCCTGCAAACAGTTTGAGGCATACTTTGTAGAGCAGATGTTTAAGGAAATGGTGAAGACGATTCCAAACGAATCGGCTGGAAGCGGCGCTATGAATTCCATGCTTGATTTTTATAAGGATGAAATGATACAGGATATTGCGGAGGAAACCACAAATCAGAACGGTGGTCTGGGATTGGCTCAAATGTTGTATGAACAGATGCGCCGCAATTATGGGTTGGACAGTATCAGCGCTGAAACGGTTGCGGCAGGTATTCCTGCCGAATAAGCAAAGGTGTATAGAGACGGACTGCCAATAATAGGCAGGCCGTTTTTGCATATAAGGTGATGATAGGATTTTATGGAAACAATAAACGGATATGTAGAGCATATCATTTTCCAAAACGGTGAAAACGGATATACGGTGTTCCATTTGGTGTCGGGAGAAGAGGAAATAACCTGTGTAGGGATGTGTAAGGGATTAACGCAAGGAGAGAACATTGCGGCACAAGGTGAGTATATAGAGCATCCTGTCTATGGAAAACAGCTGAAACTATCGGCCTATCAAGTGGAAGCGCCTAAAGACAGTATCAGCATGGAACGTTATTTGGCGTCGGGGGCGGTGAAAGGAATAGGAACGGCTTTGGCGGCAAGGATCGTAAAAAAATTTGGAAATGATACATTCCGAATTATTGAGGAAGAACCGGAACGATTAACGGAAGTGAAAGGAATCAGCGAAAGGAAAGCACAGGAAATTGCTTTGCAAATGGAGGAAAAAAAGGATCTGCGGGAAGCGCTTATCTATTTGCAGCAGTTTGGAATTTCTAATACGCTGGCAGTGAAAATATACGATACCTATGGGATGCAGCTCTACAGTGTGATGAAGGAGAATCCTTACCGATTGGCGGAGGATGTATCGGGAATCGGCTTTAAAATGGCCGATGAAATTGCAGCAAAAATCGGTATACATACAGATTCCGATTTTCGCATACGGAGCGGAGTGCTTTATACTCTTTTACAGTCAGTGGCAGAAGGGCATTGCTATCTTCCGGTGGACATATTATTGGAAAGAGCACGTAATATGCTGGATGTGGCAGAAGAACATATTCAGTCCCAGCTCGGTAATATGATGATGGATAAGAAACTGGTCATCAAGGGGAATTGTGTATTTGCAACGTCATATTATTATGCCGAGCTGAATTGTGCGAGGATGCTTACACAGCTTAATATTCCTATGGTTGAGTCGGAAAATCTGCCGTCCCAAGAAGCCGCTGTTCAAAAACAGCTGGAACGGCTGGCGGCGGAGCTGCAGATGGAGTTGGATGAATTACAACTATATGCGGTGATGCAGAGTATTCAAAACGGTCTGTTTATTTTATCCGGCGGCCCGGGAACGGGCAAGACCACCACCATAAATATGATAATTCGCTATTTTGAAGCGATGGGACTGGATATTTTTCTGGGAGCGCCAACCGGCCGCGCCGCAAAACGTATGACGGAGGCAACCGGATATGAGGCGAGAACCATCCACCGTATGCTGGAACTGAACAGTGCACTTTCCGATGACGATACTAAAAAAGTAAAATTTGAGAGGAACGAAGAAAATCCGTTAGAGACGGACGTGATCATTATAGATGAGATGTCCATGGTAGATATCCAGCTTTTCCAATCACTTCTCCGTGCAGTGGCACCGGGGACAAGATTGATTCTGGTGGGAGACGTGAATCAGCTGCCCAGTGTGGGGGCAGGGCAGGTTCTGCGGGATATTATCGGCAGCGGAGCCTTTCCCATGATGGAGCTGAAAAGGATATTCCGTCAAGCGGAAGAAAGTGATATTGTGGTTAACGCCCATCGCATTAATCATGGTGAGCAGATATCCATGGACAATAAGTCCAAAGACTTTTTTGTGCTGGAAAGAAATGACGTCAATGTCATATATAAACATTTGATACAATTGATTCGCGATAAACTTCCCGGATATGTGAATGCGTCACCGTTTGATATTCAAGTATTGACACCTATGAGGAAGGGAAGTCTGGGGTGTGAGACTTTGAACGGTATCTTACAACGATACCTGAATCCCCCTGACCCGAAGAAGAAAGAGCATGTCAGCGGTGAACATGTTTATCGGGAGGGCGATAAAGTGATGCAGATAAAAAATAACTACCAGCTGGAGTGGGAGATTGTCAGCAGATACAATATTCCTGTTGACCGGGGTATGGGGGTATTTAACGGCGACATGGGGCGTATACTGGAAATTAACGAGAGTGCTTCTGCGCTGGTGGTGGAGTATGACGAACAGAAACGAGTGACATATCCCTTTTCTCTGCTGGACGAATTGGAGTTGTCCTACGCCGTTACCATCCATAAGTCTCAGGGAAGCGAATATCCGGCAGTGATCCTTCCTTTGCTGACCGGACCTAGAATGCTGTTTAACAGAAATCTGCTTTACACGGGTATCACAAGAGCAAAAAGCTGCGTCACGATACTGGGGAGCAGTAATACTGTACGGGAAATGATTAATAATATCAGTGAAAACAAGCGCTATACTGCCTTGAAGGACAGAATTTTGGAAATGTGCCATGATGAAGTGTGAAAGGAATGAAGTTTCTTTAAGCGCTCTAGGGGTATAAAAATGAATCAAATTCATTTTTCGATTACGTTCTTGAGGAACGGATTTGACTGTCCGGAATGCGGACTGGTATGTATAAAATGGGTATAGACATGAAGACGAAACTATATAATTCTATGGTCCAGATGTTTTTTCCGCTGCGATGTCCGGTCTGTGATGACATTGTCCGCCCTCAAGGTGAAAAAATATGTACGGACTGCATAAAGGACTTAAAACTTCTGACACCCCCATGGTGCCTGCGCTGCGGGAAAAAGCTTGCGGAAGACGGAGAACTTTGCGCAGATTGCAAAAACAGAAAGCATGAATTTGTGCGGGGAAGGGCACTATATGAATATGGGAGTGCCGCAGCTTCCATTTATCGCTTTAAATACGGAAAACGGCAGGAGTATGCAGACTTTTTCGGAGAAGAGATTGTGCGGTATCTTGGAGATTTTATGAAGGATATACATCCGGATGCGCTGATTCCTATCCCGCTTCATAAAAAAAGGCTGGCAAAAAGAGGATATAATCAGGCGGCATTGCTTGCCAGAGCCGTGGGAAAATATTCCGGAGTGGCGGTAAACGAAAATATTTTGGCAAGAGTGAAGAATACTACCCCTTTGAAGCTGCAAAATCCGTCCGAAAGACAAAATAATTTGAAAAAGGCTTTCAATATAGTAGAAAATGATGTAAAATTAAATACAACTGTAATAATTGATGACATCTATACCACCGGTAGTACAATTGACGAAGCTGCAAGAGTTTTGAAGGAGGCCGGTGTGCAGAAAATCTATTTTATTACTCTGGCTTGTGGAGCCGGCCTTTAGAGGAAAAGGAGGACGCTATGAACGTAAGGAATTGTAGAACATGTGGGCGTATTTTCAATTATATCGCAGGACCTCACACCTGCCCCAGCTGTCGTGAGAAATTAGAAGAAAAATTTCAAGAGGTAAAAGAGTACATACGAGCACATAAGGGCGCCGGAATCAATGAGGTTGCGGATGCATGTGATGTAGATGCGAGCCAGATTCATCAGTGGTTGAGAGAAGAGAGACTGGAGGTCACAGAGGATTCTCCCATTCAGTTGACATGTGAGAACTGTGGCGCGTTTATCAGAAGCGGCAGATTCTGTGATAAGTGTACAATGAGTGTGACACAGGGATTTCAGAATATGCTGAATGCCAATGCACCTAAGCCTGCGATGAAGAAAAAACCGGATAAGGAAAACCCTAAAATGAGGTTTTTGCAGTAATTCGGAGGTCGGAGGACTCTCATGTTAAATGAAGAACGCATTATATTAATGACGCATCTTGCAGCATATGAAACTAATGAAGGCAAAAAAAATGTAAAAATAGACCACTATTTCCGCAGTGATTATATTGCTGTTCAGGTGTTGAAGTCTATTGTAAGCGCTACCATTGCTTTTGCACTGGTCTTTGCGCTATACGTTTTTTATGATTTTGAAAATTTTATGCAGGATCTGTATAAAATAGATTTGATAGCTTTTGCACGGAATGTGTTAATTTGGTACGGTGTGACGGTGGTGGCATACGGTGTGATTACTTACATTGTCTGTTCCTTCCGGTATTCCAGTGTCAAGAGAAGCCTAAAGTGCTACTATCACAACTTAAAGAAGCTGAATTCCTTGTATCGTGAATAAGGTGAATAAGATTATTTCATAATTCTAATAAGAATGTTCGCTTTAGCGGGCGAAAGGAAACGGATGAGAAATAGAATCCTTTCACCATTCTGACCTGAATGCCCGCCCAAACGTAGAAAAGAAGCGGATAAAAAATAAAATCGATTCACAATTCTGATTGGATTGCTCCTAAGCGGGCGAAAGGAAGCGGATAAGATATAAAATCCGTTCACAATTCTGATTTGGAATGCCCTCTCAATCGGGTGAAAGGAAACGGATGAGAAATAAAATCCGTTCACAATTCTGATTCGGAATGCCCTCTCAATCGGGTGAAAGGAAACGGATGAGAAATAAAATCCGTTTACAATTCTGATCGGAATACCCGTCCAATCGGGCATATAGGAATCAGCCGGAGGACAGAATGACAGGCATACTTGAATTAAGAGAAAAGTTAAAGCAGATTTACAGCAAGACAGAATTTATTTTAATACCGTTTATAAAATTCTTGCTGGCATTTTTTGCGTTATTGACACTAAACAATAATCTGGGTTATATGACAAAGCTCGATAATATTGCAATTGTATTGATTGTGGCATTAATGTGTTCTTTTTTGCCCAACAGCTGCATTGTTTTGTTTGCTGCATTATTCAGTCTGCTGCATATATATGCTTTGTCGTTGGAAGCGGCGATTGTAGGGCTTTGCATGTATCTTGTAATGTTCTTTCTCTTTTTCCGCTTTAGCCCGAAAGACTCTCTGGTAGTGGTATTGACACCTTTGCTCTGTGTCATGAAGATCCCGTTTGTAATTCCTATAGCGGTAGGCTTGCTCTGTGGGCCTGCTTCCATTGTGGCTGTCGGCTGCGGCATCTGCGTCTATTACCTGCTTGATACGGTAATCGGCAGTGCTCCCACCATCAATGCAATGGGAGAGGAAGAGACAACGGCAAAACTGAGGCTGATTATTGACGGTATTCTTGGCAATAAATCCATGATGGTAATGATTGCTGCTTTTGCAATTACTGTTTTGGTAGTGTACTTAATCCGCAGGATAGCGATAGACCATGCTTGGACCATCGCTATGATAGCGGGAATCATGATAAACATTGTAATCATGCTGATCGGCGATTTATTGTATGATACGGAAATTTCCGTTATTAATGTATTGATAGGCTCTATTCTTGCGCTGGCCGTGGGCAAGATTATAGAATTTTTCCGGTTCTGCGTGGATTACAGCCGCACGGAAAAGGTGCAGTTTGAGGATGACGAATATTATTATTATGTGAAAGCGGTTCCTAAAATGACGGTATCTATTTCCACGAAAACAGTGAAGAAGATTAATTCTCAGACAAGACCGCCGCAGCAGCCTCACGCATCTTCCGGCAGAAGCGTAGTTACGGAACGTACCGGCGGAAGAGGATATAATTCTGCCAGAACTTCAGGAAACAGAGGAAATTACCGCGGCGGCAGAAGTGTTACCATCAATGGCCGTGGGCAGGGAGACAAATTTGACAGTGATGAGAATGATTTTGAATAGTTCTCGGTAACTATAACTATTTGAAGAATGCCTCAAAAAGGGCATTCTTCATCCGGATTTGGGCCGCAGCATAATTGCGGCATGGAAGCCGGAGGGCAAGAGGTTTGTACAGGAAAGTGAAGGGACTCATTTAGGCAGCATGGAGTGGATAGAAACAATTAAAAATTATTTCAAAAGTGTTGGAATCTATGGCACGACAATGAGCTTGGGCGATATTCTGGAGATATTGATTGTCGCCTTTTTGTTGTATTATGTATTGGTATGGATGAAAAATACCAGAGCATGGCAGCTGCTGAAAGGTCTTATCATGATCTGCGCCTTTTTGGTAGTGGCATATCTGTTGGATATGAGTACTATTATGTGGATGTCCCGCAATATTTTAGGATTTGCGGTGACAGCAATCATTGTGGTTATGCAGCCTGAGCTGCGTCATGCACTGGAAGAGCTGGGAAAGAAGGCGTTTATTCCCACTCCCGGTTCCAGAGATCAGGGAAGATTTGCCGAGAAGACCATAAATGAAATTTCAAAAGCATGTGTGGAGATGGGCAAGGTGAAAACCGGTGCCCTTATTGTCATTGAGCAGAATGAAACATTAAAAGACTATGAACGAACCGGTATCGAAGTAGACGGTCTGGTGACGAGCCAGCTGCTGATAAACATTTTCGAACATAATACACCGTTGCACGACGGAGCCGTTATCATACGGGGAAACCGTGTAACCTCTGCCACCTGTTATCTGCCGTTGTCCGATAATTTAAGCCTGAGCAAGGAATTAGGAACCCGGCACCGCGCAGGCGTTGGCATTTCCGAGGTGACGGACTCCTTGACGGTTATTGTTTCCGAGGAAACGGGGAAGATCAGCGTTGCATATGAGGGGAGGCTGGAGAGAAATTTGGACGGCGAAGCCCTCAAGAACAGGTTAAAACAGCTGTTAAATGATGAAAATAATGAAAAGAAGAACAGGCGGAAATGGGGAAGGAGCAGGCGCAAGAATGAGAAAAAAGATATTGCATAACTGGGGCCTGAAGCTTGCTTCTCTGCTGTTGGCCTCAATATTATGGTTTCTGGTAATACAATTGGATGATCCTAAGAAATCCCAAACTTTTTACAACATTCCCGTAACGCTTATAAATACGGAGCTTTTGGAACAGGAAAATAAGGTTTATGAAATACTTGAAAATACGGCTACCGTGCGGGTGACGGTGACGGCGCCCACAAGTATTATCTCCCAGCTTCGCGCTACGGATATTGTGGCGGAAGCGGATGTAAGCCGCCTGACAGACATTAATACGATTCCTATCACATATTCTGTTTTAAATGTAGGCGTGGATTCCGACTCCGTCAAGGGGGATCATGATGTTGTGCGCCTGAATATAGAACAGAAGGTGAGCAAATGGGTAAAGGTAAAATATATTACAAAAGGTGAAGTGGCAGAGGGCTATATTGTTGCCGACACTACTGCCGATCAGACGCTGATTGAGGTCAGCGGGCCGGAGTCGGCTGTGAACCGTATTGATCATGCCGGCGTAGAAATTGATGTGGCAGAAGCTACCCGCAGTCAGTCCGCAAATGTAGAAGTGCTTCTCTATGATGCGGAAAATCAGGTTCTGGAGTTTGAAAATGTATTAAAGAATGTTAATTATGTCCATATGGAGGTGGAGGTGCTGGCCGTTAAGACCGTGCCTGTGGAAGTCAGTGCTTCCGGCACACCGGCAGCCGGATTTTTGGCAACCGGTGTGGTGGAGAGCAATCCCGCCGAGGTGAGGATTGCAGGAAGCGCATCCGCTCTGGGCAATATCAGTAGAATTGTTATTCCCAAGGAAAGGATTATTCTGGACGGAGCGGAAGGTGACGTGGTCAACGTAATTAATATTCGTGACCTTCTTCCCGAGAATGTGAGACTTGCAGACAGTGATTTTAACGGACGCGTAACGGTTACTGCGTATGTGGAGCCGGAGACGGAACGCACGTTACAGATCCCGAAGGACAATGTGAATATCGTCAATATACCGGAGGAATTGACGGCGGAGATCTCCGACAGGGAAGAATATTTTGAATTAAAGATTTCGGGACTGGAAGCGGTGGTGTCGCTTGAAGACCAGAATGCGATAGCAGGCACGGTGGATATAAACGCATGGATGGTGGAAGAGGACATAGATGAACTGCTTCCCGGAACCTATGATATCCCTATTTATTTCGGAATATCGGAAGATGTAAAATTAGAAGGCGAAGTAACGGCTGAAATTACTATTGCCAAAGTAGCAGAGGAGTAAGAAAATGGCTAGATTATTTGGAACAGATGGTGTGAGAGGAGTTGCAAACGAGGAATTGACCCCCACACTGGCTATGCAGCTGGGGCAGGCAGGCGCCTACGTACTTACAAAAGAGAAAGAGCATAAACCCACTATTATGGTGGGATGCGATACCCGGATTTCGGGTGACATGCTTGCCAATTCACTGATGGCAGGAGCATGTTCGGTAGGAGCAAACTGTATTTATGTGGGCGTAATCCCCACGCCGGCGGTTGCCTATTTGACACAGAAATACAGAGTGGACGCGGGAGTGGTTATCTCCGCATCCCACAATCCCGTGGAGTTTAACGGCATTAAGTTCTTTGACGGAAACGGGTATAAACTGCCGGATGAATTGGAGGATGAAATAGAATCCCTGATCCGTAATAATATGCCGGGGATAAAATTCCCCATCGGTCCGGGGGTAGGAAAGATAAAATACCGCACGGATGCGAAAGAAGAATACATCAATAACGCTATTCATGCAGTGCCGGTTCATTTAGACGGTATGAAAATCGTAGTGGACTGTGCCGAAGGAGCTTCCTATTATACCTCGGTGGAAGCGCTGAAGGAGCTGGGGGCAAATGTAGTTGCCATTCATAACAATCCCGACGGAACAAACATTAATTCAAACTGCGGTTCTACCCACATGGAAGAACTGCAGGCCAGAGTAGTATACGAGAAGGCAAAGATTGGTCTGGCTTTTGACGGTGATGCCGACAGACTGCTTGCAGTGGACGAGAACGGTAAAATAGTGGACGGCGACCAGATTATGGCCATCATAGGGAATCATATGCGCTCTCAGGGTAAGCTGAAGAAGGACACTATTGTGGCAACGGTTATGAGTAATCTTGGATTTTTCCTGATGGGTAAGGAAAAAGGCATTACCATAGAGCAGACGAAGGTAGGAGACCGCTATGTTCTGGAGCGTATGAAAGAGATTGGCGCAAGTCTTGGCGGTGAACAGTCGGGACATATTATCTTTCTGGACGAAAACACCACGGGCGACGGTCTGCTCAGCGCATTGCATCTGCTGCAGGTAATGGTAGAAACAGGGAAAGAGTTATCCGAGCTTGCAAAGATCATGGAAGTAATGCCTCAGGCATTGGTGAATGCAAAAGCAGCAAATCACAAAAAAGATAAGTACATGGAATATCCTGAGGTTGCGGATGCCATTAAAGAGTTGGAAAAGAAGTTTGCAGGAGAAGGCCGGGTATTGATCCGCCCCTCCGGAACGGAGCCCTTGGTGCGTGTAATGATTGAGGGCAAAGACCAACAGGCAATTCAGGAAGAGGCACAGAGACTTGCCAATCTCATCCAAGACGTGATGTTTTAAATTCAGCCGGAAGCTGCCCTGCACTTCGATACAGAACGGTTTGGAAGCTCCAAATGGCACGGATGTAGTTACTTTTCACACCCACGCCGCCGCGAGGCGCTTTCACGCGTTTTTTGTGTGTATTATTGGTCACGGAGTGAACAGCAACAAATTTTAAGAAACTAAAAACAGTCTCGGCATGAAGATCCTTTCCCGATTAGACGGGCATCGGAGAGCAGAGACGGAAAAAATTGCTACAAGCAGCAATTGAATGGAGGAAAGAAAATGGAATTTAATTCAAACTTTATCTTAGGTTGTTCTGCAATTGGCGCCGGTCTGGCAGTTATCGCCGGTATCGGACCTGGTGTAGGTCAGGGTATTGCAGCAGGACACGCGGCAGCAGCAGTTGGACGTAATCCCGGAGCGAAGGGTGACGTAATGTCTACCATGCTTCTTGGTCAGGCCGTTGCGGAGACCACCGGTCTGTATGGTCTGCTTGTTGCCATGCTGTTAATGTTCGTAAAGCCCCTTCTGCCCTAATCTATGAAAAATATACGCTTAGATTTGCATAGGCAGAAAGGAGGCAAAGAATGATACTTTTAACAGGGGGCGAGTCCATGGAGAGACTATTCGATCTGGACTGGCAGCTTCTGGCAGATTCCTGTCTGACGATTATTGCTGTCTTTATCCTGTTTTTGGCATTAAGCTATTTCCTGTTCAATCCTGCGAGAAAGCTCCTGAACAGCCGTAAGGAAAAGATTCAGGGCGAGCTGGAAACCGCAAAAAAGGATATGGAGGATGCCCAGAGATTAAAAGCAGAATATGAGAGCAAACTTCAGAACATCAACAAGGAAGCGGAGAGCATTCTGAGCGATGCGCGCAAGAGAGCGCTGAACAATGAAAATCAGATCATTGCTCAGGCCAAGGAAGAGGCCGCAGCGATTCTTGACAGAGCCCGCACGGAAGCAGAGCTTGAAAAGCAGAAGATGTCTGATGATGTAAAGAAGGAAATGATTTCCATTGCATCCCTTATGGCCGGCAAGGTAGTATCCGCTTCTATTGATACCACCGTACAGAATCAGTTGATTGATGAAACCTTGAAGGAAATGGGTGATAAGACATGGCTAAGTTAGTTTCAAAGACGTATGGCGAAGCCTTGTTTGAAATTGCAATGGAATCAGGTGAGGACAAGGCGCAGGAGCTGATGGAGGAAATCCTCGGCATAAATGCCGTGCTTCGGCAGAATCCTGAATTTGATGAGCTGATGAAACATCCCGGTATTCCCAAACAGGAGAAGCTTCAAGTATTAAAAGAAGTCTTCAAGGGACGTGTCAGCGAAGAGCTGGAAAGCTTTTTGGAGGTGATCGTTTCCAAAGAGCGATACAGGGAGCTTCCCGATATATTCGGCTATTTTATAGATCGTGTAAAGGAAGCCAAAAAGATCGGCGTGGCATATGTCACCACGGCGGTGGAATTGAGCGCTTCCCAAAAATCGGCCGTCCAGACAAAGCTTCTGGAGACTACTCAATATCGTTCAATGGAGATGAATTATAAAGTGGATCCGTCTATTATCGGAGGTATGATTGTCAGAATTAACGATAGAGTGGTAGACAGCAGTATCCGGACGAAGCTAGACGGTCTGAAAAAACAATTATTACAAATCCAGCTGGGATAACCGGTTGGAGGAAAGGTGAGACAGATCCATGAATTTAAGACCAGAAGAAATAAGTTCAGTTATCAAGGATCAGATTAAGAGATATGCGTCCAGTCTGAATGTATCTGATGTGGGTACGGTTATTCAGGTGGCGGACGGTATCGCTCGTGTACATGGACTGGAAAATGCCATGCAGGGTGAGCTGTTGGAATTCCCCGGCGAAGTATATGGCATGGTGCTCAACCTGGAGGAAGATAACGTTGGTGTAGTACTGCTGGGCAGTGCCAAGAATATTAATGAAGGCGATACCGTCAAAACTACCGGACGAGTGGTAGAAGTTCCCGTAGGTGACGCTATGCTGGGGCGTGTTGTAAACGCTCTGGGACAGCCTATTGACGGCAAGGGGCCCATTCAGACGAATTCCTTCCGTAAGATTGAGCGTGTTGCAAGCGGTGTTATCACCAGAAAGAGTGTGGACACTCCTTTGCAGACAGGTATTAAGGCAATTGACGCCATGGTTCCTATCGGAAGAGGTCAGCGTGAGCTGATTATCGGCGACCGTCAGACCGGTAAGACGGCCATTGCGATTGATACCATTATTAATCAAAAAGGTCAGAATGTTAAATGTATTTATGTTGCAATCGGCCAGAAGGCTTCCACCATTGCCAATATTGTTAAGACATTGGAGGAGCATGGAGCTATGGCATATACCACGGTGGTAGTATCCACTGCCAGCGATCTGGCTCCCTTGCAGTATATCGCTCCTTATTCCGGATGTGCTATCGGTGAGGAGTGGATGGAGAACGGACAGGACGTGTTGGTAATCTATGATGACTTGAGCAAACATGCTACCGCTTACCGTACACTCTCTTTGCTGCTCCGTCGTCCGCCCGGGCGTGAGGCATATCCCGGTGACGTATTCTATCTGCATTCCAGATTGCTGGAGCGTGCTGCGAGAATGAGTGACGAGTACGGCGGAGGTTCCCTCACCGCACTTCCCATTATTGAGACGCAGGCGGGTGACGTATCCGCATACATTCCTACGAATGTTATCTCCATCACCGACGGACAGATCTATCTGGAGACAGAGATGTTCAATTCCGGCTTCCGTCCCGCGGTAAACGCAGGTCTCTCCGTTTCTCGTGTAGGAGGCGCCGCACAGATTAAAGCGATGAAGAAGATTGCGGCGCCCATCCGTACAGAGCTGGCTCAGTATAGAGAGCTTGCCGCTTTCACACAGTTTGGCTCCGAGCTGGATGCGGACACCAAGGAGAAGCTGGCACAGGGTGAAAGAATCAAGGAAGTATTAAAGCAGCCTCAATACAAGCCCATGCCCGTTCAGTATCAGGTTATTATCATCTATGCAGTGACCAATAAGTATCTGCTGGATGTACCTGTAGGTGAAATCACCAGATTTGAGAAGGAATTCTTCGAATTTCTGGATACCAAGTATGCCGAAGTTCCTAAGAGCATTGCCGAAGAAAAAGTGATTTCCGATAAGACGGATGAGCTTTTGCAGAAAGCGATCAAGGAGTTCAAGGCACAGTTCTTAAAATAGAAATGAGGACAAATTATGGCATCAATGCGTGATATAAAGCGACGCAAGAGCAGTATTCAGGGTACACAGCAGATTACCAAAGCTATGAAGCTGGTATCCACTGTAAAGCTGCAGCGTGCCAGAAGCAATGCAGAGCGTTCAAAATCTTATTTTAACTGTATGTTTGATACGGTGAACAGTATTTTGAAGCGTGTGGGGCATATCGAGCATAAGTATCTTGTCTCCGGCGAATCGCAGAAAAAGGCCGTAATCGTCATTACCTCCAACCGTGGGTTGGCGGGCGGTTACAATTCCAACGTGATTAAGCTTGTGACCAGACATCCGGAGTGGAAGAAGGAAGATCTGGTGATTTACCCTATCGGCAGCAAGGGGCATGATACTTTGGCGAGAAACGGCTATGATATCAGAGAATGTGAAAACGCTATCATAGATGCCCCCACATATGTAGATGCAATGGCGTTATCGACGCGGTTGTTACAGTCCTTTGCAGACGGTGAAATAGGCGAGATATATCTCGCTTATACTGCATTCAAAAATACGGTCAGCCATGTGCCCACATTGCTCAAACTTCTTCCCATTAATTGTGAGGAAGTAAAGCAGGAGGAAGCTTCCAAGGCGGAAGCAATCATGAATTTTGAGCCTGAAGACGTAGAAGCGCTGGATATGATTGTACCTAAATATATCACCAGCCTGATTTACGGCGCTCTTGTGGAGGCAGTGGCCAGCGAAAACGGTGCACGTATGCAGGCAATGGATAATGCCACCAGCAATGCAGAGGATATGATTAGCGATTTGTCGCTGAAGTATAACAGAGCAAGACAAGGCTCTATTACACAGGAATTAACAGAAATTATAGCCGGTGCGGAGGCGCTTGGCTAAATAGTATGCCCACGCCCGTGGGCAGGAAAGAGGTAGAAATGGCAGGAGAAAACAGAGGTAAGATTACTCAGGTCGTCGGTGCGGTGCTCGATATCCGTTTCGAC
>ERZ808037.1467-NODE-1467-length-15122-cov-26.151745_pt1 | contig 15122 bp, 13 predicted proteins | sample MGYA00380190_ERZ808037 | MGnify/ENA primary metagenome ERZ808037 (study PRJEB31490, sample SAMN06133399) | mouse gut metagenome | isolation source: J9 | host: mice | place: China: Chengdu | collected 2015-05 ... | reverse complement strand
ACATATTCACTATTCAGTTTCTAAACTATGGAAGTAAAATTACAGATCGCGAAAGCGGAGGTGATGAAAGAAGTAGCAGTCATGTTTTTCCAATTTACCATATCACCTTAGAACCGTGGGCGAGAGCGACCGTGAGGCCGTTCTCGCTGTCTTTTTGGGGGTGGTGCCGGAGGGTTAACTTTGCATATCTAATTTACACCACCATGACCCAACAGGAAGCAGAAGTAACCCTCAAAGTCAATTCCAAGGAGGCCCAGGAGAAGCTGGAAAAGCTCGAGGCGAAAGCCGCCGACCTCCGGCAGAAGTTCGCCGATGCTTTTCGCAAGGGCGACACCCGGGCCATTGACTCCATAAACAAGGAACTCCAACGCACCAACAAGGAGATAAACAACATGCGCACGAATGCCGCCAACATTCGCGCTGCCATGCAACGCCTCGACCAGGCCTCGCCCCGTGACCTTCAGCGCACGATTAAACTCATCAACAATGAGCTTAATTCGGGTCGTGTCCGCCGTGGATCCAAAGAGTGGGACGAGTACATCGCCCGACTCAAACAGGCTCAGGCGGAACTTCAGAAGGTCAAGGCCGAGATGTCGATTGAACGTGAGCACCAGGGATTTTTCTCCCGTGGCAAGAACATGTTCAACGACTGGGGCGCATCCCTCGCCGCCGCTGCCGCCGCTTTCGCCGGAGTCACCATGGCGGGCAAGGCTGCGGTCAAGGCTTATGCCGACATGGAAGCGGAGGAGGCCAACGTGCGCAAGTTCACCGGCATGACCGCCGAACAAGTCGCCCTGCTTAATGACGAGTTCAAAAAGATGGACACTCGCACTTCGCGCGAGGACCTGAACAAACTCGCCCAGGAGGCCGGTCGACTCGGCAAACAGTCTCAAGAGGCTGTTCTCGGCTTCGTCAAGGCCGCTGACCAGTTGAATGTGGCCCTCGATGACCTCGGCGAAGGTGCCACGCTTACCCTCTCGAAGCTGACAGGCATCTTCGGCGACGAGGCCCGCTATGGCACCGAGCAATCTCTGATCAAGGTCGGCTCCGTTATCAATGAACTGAGCCAGAACTGCTCCGCGTCGGCCCCCTATCTCGCCGAGTTCTCGTCTCGACTCGGTGGCATCGCCGCACAGTCGAAGATGACCATTTCCCAGGTCATGGCCTTCGCCGCAGTTCTCGACACGCAGAACCTCGCAGTGGAGGCTTCCTCCACTGCCGTCGGTCAGCTCATCACTAAGATTTATCAGGAGCCTCAGAAGATTGCTCAGTCCGCTGGTCTCGATGTCAAGAAGTTCAGCGACATGGTGAAGACCGACATGAACGGCGCTCTGATTATGCTCTTTGAACACCTCAATAAATTCGGCGGCATGGAAACGCTCGCCAAGGTGTTCGACGGCATGGGCACCGACGGCGCCCGCGCCATTCCTGTCCTCGCTGCGCTCTCCGGCCATGTCGAAGAACTGAAGAACCAACAGCAAGCCGCCAACGATGCCTTTCGCGAAGGCACATCGGTGACCAACGAGTTCAACGTTCAGAACAACACCGTCCAGGCCGGTCTCGACAAGGCCAAGAAAGGCTTCAACGAGATGGCCGTTCAGCTCGGTCAGCAACTGCTGCCCGTCATGCGCTATTGCATCTCCGGCACGTCGATGCTAATGCGCGTCATGAGCGGCCTCGTGTCGTTCTTCCTTGAGCACAAGAAAGCCATTCTCACTCTTTCATCTGCTATAATCGCCTACAACGTTATTGTCGGTCTGTATGCTGCCAAAGCAAAGATTGCAGCCACATGGACGACTCTCTGGACTGCGGCAACGACGAAGTTCCAAGGCGTGGCCGCTGTGTTCAAACTTCTCCTTGCCGGCTTAACCAACGTCGTCCAATATTTCACCAACGGCCTTCAGGTGAACTACGCCATGCAAGACCGTTGGCGCAAGGCCATGGCGGGCATGACCTTCGGTGGCTGGATCGGGCTTGTGCTGTCGGCTGCTGCCGCTGTCTATCTTCTCGTCACCCGTGAGACGGAAGCCGAGAAGAAGGCTCGCGAATTTCAGCAGTCGATGAACAAGGCCGTGGCCGGTATTGCCAAGTTCGACGAAGAAACCAAGAAAGAGAAGGAGAACCTTGACAAACTTTTCGGGGCTCTCGATGCCGCCACTGAAGGAACTAACGACTACGAGAAAGCGAAGCAAGCCATCATTGACACATACGGTGATTATCTGTCCGACCTCGTGGACGAGCACGGACGCATCACCAACCTCGCCACGGCCTACGACCGACTGGCTGAGTCAATTCGTCTTGCCAATCTGGAACGAGGCATCAAGAACGCCAAGGACTCGGTCGACAACCAGTTTGCCGACCGCATGAACACTCTCACCGAAGGTCTGCAGCAGACGCTGCTCGACTACGGCGTGAGCATCCGTGAGGCCACTGCGCTGACCACGAAGGTCAGCACGGCCATTAACCTTGGCGTTAAACTCGACCAGGCAACCATCTCCCGCATCAATCTCATCACAGCCGGTGGCATCGGTGGCCGAAAGTTCAACAATGGCCAGTCAGGCCTTTGGGAAAAGTTGAAAGCCGACTGGAATGCCATGTGGGGCGACTATCCTCCTAAGCCCGCAGAAATCGTCAACCAAATGTTTGATGCCAGTGAAATGAAGAAAGAAGCCCTGCATCAGGTCGATTTAATCGCCCGAACAGAGCATCCCCTTCGCGACCTGCAAGACAGCATCCTTGACTCTGCGCTATCTTATGCAGAGCAAGCCGTGGAAGACGGTGGTGGCACCGTGCTCCGCGTCCTTGATGCCCTGAAGGGAACTTTTGAAATGGTCGAAGTCGATGCCGCTGAAGCGCGTCGCCTTCTTGAAGAATTCAAGGCCGAGAAGAACTACCGCACTGGCGGCATCGAGAAGCCGGAAGTTACAGTCACGCCCACCACAACTCCGACCATTCCGCTCTCCGAGGACGAAAGCAAGAAGCGCCTCCGCGAGGCGAAGGAAGCTCTTAAGAAAGCCCTCGACGAGCGCGAATCCCAATATCTCCAAGCAGAGGCCGAAAACCTCACGCTCTACGTTACCGGGCAACGCAACTACGAGGACTATTTAGCCCAGTGCGAGAAGCTTGACCGAGAATATGCCGACGATGTTATTGAGATTCATGAGAATCACAACAAGCTCGACATCGCTGGCTATGGTCAAGCCCTCAAAAAGAAGGCCGAGCTCCAACGTAAGCAACAGGAAGCCGAGCGCAAGAAGTCACTCCAGGAACTCGATGATGATCATACTGCAACAACCGGCGCCCTCACTTCTGCGTATTGGGATGCCAATAGCCCCGACTTCCAAAATAAAAAACTGCTGACACAGGCGCTCCTTGATGAAGATCTTCGCTATCTCAAAGAGAAGCAAAAGCTCTACGCTAAAAAGTCTCCCGAATGGGAGGCCCTTCAGCGCCAAATCAACGAGCGCGTCGCCCAGGACCAACTGGACAAACAGAAAGAGACCGCTGAAGCGTATATGAGATTTCAACAGCAGTATGGTCAGGCTTCAGGATCTATGCGCGAGCAGATGGAGATTGCTATTCTGGACAACCTCAAAAAAGAAGGCCTCATTTCGGAGGAACAGTATCAAAAGGCCGTGGCCGACATCAAAAAGAAATATCGCGATGAAGATGTCGACAAAGCCCGCATGGTGCAATCTGAATACGCCGACATGGTGGTCAATCTCTACGACTCATTCTCTAAACTCTTTTCTGAGATGGGGAAAGAGGGCACTGACTTTTGGAGCAATCTTTCTGATGCTGCCACTGCTTCTCTCGCTGTCATAAGCACTATGCTCTCTCAATACTCATCCTATGTCTCAGCCGAGCGCGACCTTGAACTGGCCAAGGTCGAGAAGCGCTATGACAAGGAAATTGCTGCTGCCGGCAAGAACGAGAAGAAGAAAAAGAAGCTCGAGGAGCAGAAAGAGAAAGAGGTGGCGGCAGTCAAAAAGAAGTACAACGAAAAAGCCATGAAGATTGAGTTGGCTCAAGCCATCGCTCAAACTGCACAGGCGGCTATCGCTGCCTATGCATCAGCCGCCGCTATTCCCGCCACCGGCTGGATTATGGCCCCCATCGCTGCAGCTCTCGCTACTGCCGCCGGCATGATGCAAGTGGCCACCATCAAGAAGCAACATGAGGCCGAGGCTGCTGGCTATTATGAAGGCGGCTTCACCCCTCGCGATGCCAATAAGCGGAAGGAGGTTGGCGTGGTCCACGCCAACGAGTTCGTGGCCAACCACGAGGCCGTGGCCAACCCCGCACTGGCACCTGTACTCCGGCTTATTGACTCCGCACAGCGCAACAACACCGTCGGATCGCTGACCGCAGCCGACGTGAGCAATGCGCTGGGCCAAGGCCGAGGGGTGAGCGCGAGAGGGGAGGCTTCCGGCGCTGGTGCTACGGAAGCCATAGTAGGAGCGACCGTACTCATGGCTGACGAAAACGCCCGCACTCGTGAGGCTGTTGACCGGCTCTCCGACATCCTTGGAGACGGTCTGCAAGCCTTCGTCATCATGGACGGCGAACGCGGCCTCTATAAATCTCTCAAACATTTCGAGAAACTTTCCAACAATCCCAAACGATGATCCAGCTTTTTCTTGATGGCAAAATCGCCATCCCCAAAGACAACGCCACCATTAAGCTGACTTCTGAAAATCAATTTTTCACGAAGTCAGCAACTTACACTTATGACGTTGAACTTCCCCTCGATATTGCTGAGAATCTTGAAATCTTCGGCCATATTCACAGAATGGATGTTGCTAAAGTTTCCCGAATCCTCACGGCTGAACTTATCGTCGATAACGTGACTGTCCTTCTCGGCACCGCTCACATAACTGCTGTCACCGAAACTTCGGTGAAGGTGCAGTTATTGGGTGCTGCCGCCTCATACAACTATGGGAATAAAATGGACAACACATTTATCGACGAGCTCGACCTTGGAGACTGGTATTGGGAAACATTCCCTGATGGCCGATATGTTGGTCTCAACTCGGAAGGCGAATCCGTCTGGATGTATTATCCCGAGGGCTGGCGATTCACCGGCTACACCCAACCAATTATCGATGTCCTAAATCAGGACCCCGACAATCCATGGTGGTTAGGGAATCCAAACGACGAAATCTACATGAGGGCGCTCAGTGAAATTTACAGCGGGAAATACAACTGGGTCGCTTTCCCCACCTACAACGCTACAGCCGACGTGTACTGTAATAAAATCGCCTACCGTATGAATGGTGAAAATCCTCGAAAGACGGCCACCAAATGCTTCGAATGGCGAGACGGGGACATGGACGGCGATGTAAATCAATACATCCCCTCCTTCTGTCCTCAGCCGTATGTTTGGCGCATGGTAGAAAAGGTGGCCAAGGCCACCGGTTTCGAGATTCGCCGTGAGGACAACGTACTATATACGGATCCTTTCTTCAAAAAAATTTTCATCGTTAGCACAAGCAACAGAATGGAATGTTGCAAGTGTCTTCCTCATTGGAGCGTTAATGATTGGTGGACGCAAATTGAGAACACCTTCGGCGTTATCCTCAACTTTGACTACACCAATAAACGCATCTACATAAGCAAACGTAACGCCCATTATACAAATCAGGCTGGCACGGTTTATCTTAATGAAATAGTGGATGAATATACTACCGAGATTGACGATGAAACAGAAACGGACATCTCAGTCAACAGTGTAGGCTTTACTGACTATGAAAACGGCGCCGAAGACATCCTTTCAGATGTTATTTTGGCCAGTGCCGGTTTCATTTCATCTTATCAGTCCCTCACAGATCTCCTTGCATGGGCAAAGACTGTCGGGGCCGATGGGATGAAGAGATATAAAAATTATGTCTGGAAATGTGCCGATGGGCGTCACTACATTTACACTGAGGCTAAAGGCCTCATTGAAGTAAATATGTTCCGTCCTCGCTATGCCGATGAAGAAGACGAAAAGGAACAGACCGTCGATGTTGAACTGAAAATAGTCCCGGCCAAATTCGACGAAGGCGAATGTGAAGTCCGTGACTACTTCCGTTATTTCAACTCAGACCTTCTTCTTGCCACGTTCCCGATTACACAACTAGTTGTTGAAGGCAAGAGCGAGATGGGCATTCTTCAAGGCGAAGGTCAAGTAATCGACATCGAGAGCGTTCTTGGCGGCGACGAATACCAAAAGAAATCGTCTAATGATGCTCCCGATGTTATGTATATTGCCATTGCCAACCTCTCGAATGTTGACACTTACAATCTCACGCTCGATCTTAAAGCCGGTTATACTATTCCCGCACAAAAGTACACAGGAACATTCAAAATCAACAGGCCATTCCTCCGTTGTCGCAGTAAAGCCGAACTTACCGGCTCTCCTACAACGGAAGATGGGAATGAAAGTCTATCTCTCATTCCCATCGAGGGCGAGACAAATCTTGCAAGTCAATCAATCAGCGGTATGAAAAAAATTGGAGCTACCGTGCGCCACTGCATTAAATTCATTGCCGACACCATCCCCAATCCCGGCTCGATTTTCATCATACGAAACCGTCGTTTCGTTTGTGAAAAAATCGAGGCCAACATCAATGCGGATGGTCTCGACAGACTGCTCACCGGCTACTTCTATGACTATGGGTCATAGACCGCCCTTGAAGTGTTTTGTCTCATCGTGCACCGGCATGTCACGACCCTGCAAATATTTGTTGGTGGTGGAGATGTCGGTGTGCCGTGCCTGGTCGCGGGCAATCACTATGCCCTTGGCATTAGCCAGGTCCCTGATGCCCGTGTCCTTCAAGGAGTAGAATTGATATTCATCGCCCCATCGCAGGGCTGCGCGTACCTTCAGCCACTGCCGACGGAAAATTTCGCTGCTCGCCTTCATCTCGCAGTGGCGCAATTTATCCCCGAAGATGTAGCACTGCGATGGGTGAGCAAAGAGGCCCATGTCGAGCATCATCCTGATGATCTCGTCATTCAGTCCCACTTTGCCGTCGCGCTTATTCTTGGAATATTGCGCTGCGATGAACACTGTCTGCTCTTTTACTGAGATGTCTCCAATGCGAATGTTGGTCAGTTCCTCCGGTCTGATCATCGTGTAATACTCCATCATGCAGGCCAAGAGAAACACCGGATGTTTCTCGGCCAGGTGCTTCTTCAGCTGAGCGAGCATCGCCGCCGTCAACGGCTGGCGCTTCTTGGCATCCTCGGGAACCATCTTGATTTTCTCAACAGGGTTCCCCGAGATATACTCTCGCTCGATGAAAAACGCAGCCAAGGAGGAACACCAACCACGATAGTTATTCCTGGTTCTACCGCTGACCTCTCGGTCAAGGTAGAGCCAATCGAGGAAATCGCTGACGAAAGAAGTGTTGAATTGGTAAACGTACTTCGGCGGCAGCACGAGTTGCCCAATGTACTCTCGGAGCACATTGAGCCGTGAACTGTAACTTTGCCGAGTCTTTAATTTAGGTTGTTTTTCGAGCGATTTCTCGTATTTCTCCAAGGCCTCCGACAATAGGGTGTAGCCTCTATTGTCGTCCACGTTGACCCAGGGCGACCATCCCTGCCGGAGTAGTTTCAACAACGACTCCGTCAATTCAGCTGCTCGTTTCCGTCGCTCCGAAATTTTCGGGATTGAGTCGAGCATATACTTTTTGCGTCGCATCGTTCCGGTAGCCGGATCGAGCGACGTGAAGTCAACGTACCATGATTTTCCAGTGTGAAGTTTGGGATAAGTGAAGGCGAGGACTTCACTTTTAGGAGAGAAATTTTTCCGTGTTGCACACATTTTTTTAACATTCTTTGTGAAAAGAATGCTCTGGTGAACTATTTGGTATGTCTGTCCCCGGCGAAAACAGTGTCCGACAGTTGTCCGACCTATTTTCTAAAAATCCCCGTAAGTCGCTGACTTACAGGGATTTATCGAGGTCTTTGCGGAGAGGACGAGATTCTATTTCTCGGGTTTCCTTCCCTTAAGTAGTTCTACCAAAGCACATTGCAGCGGTTGTTTTTACCAAATTTGTCCGAAATTTGTCCCGTAAATCAGAGGTCACCATACTTGCCCTTATAGGCTGATATGATGGTCTCTAACAGGGCTATTCTTTTATCTTTTTCCTCCACCAATTTGTTCAGCGCATCTATGGCAGCGGCCCCACCACCTACGCTGAAATGATGGACTCTGTTCTTGATGCCGCCAACTCGGACGCCGCCTTCGACCTGCTCTCGGTCGAAGAATTCTTCGACGCTAACTCCAAAGAAGTCGGCAATCTTCTCGAGCTTCGAGACCCTGATATCGCCGTTTATCACCTGAGCGACAGAACCGTTCCAATTCTTGCCCATGAACTCGAGAAGCTCGCGATTTTTCGCGCCCGTACTTTCTAACAAGTCCATGACTTTCTGTGGATTATACATTTCAATCTATTGTATTAACCATTATTAACATTAAAAATCTATTAAATTCAATAGGCAAACCAATTTTTTGCTTTACCTTTGCAGTACGAATTTAAGTCTTAATTTTAGACTAACCAAATAAATTTAATAGATTTTGCCGATATGGTTATTTCTGACTACTACCAATCGCTCCCTACGAAGGAGCAGAAAAGAGACTTCCGCAACAAGGTCTGCGAGAGGCTGGGCATCACCTATCCATCGTTCTACCACAAGATTCGTCGTCGCTTCTGGCGCAAGGCCGAGGAGACGATTATCGAATCCATTATCAAGGAGTTCAACAATGCTGGAGAAGATTGAATTTTACAACTGCCCCGACGGCTCTGTAAACATCAAGCCCTTCGAGCAGCCCATGTTCGTTTACGACATGGCGGACAAGCGGTGCAAAGCCATCACTGAGGAGATGATCGTGTTGATACGCGACCTATACCCCGGGGCATTCACGGCCCTCTCGAAACTATATTCCGTCTCCGAACGGAACAAAGATTTCTTCGAGTTCCGCATCGTGCACCGCTTCATCCGCTGCAACTTCGGCGAGTATGATGCCCTCTCTTATGACATCAGTCATGGAGGCTGTTTCAATATTGAGGACGTAAGATGCCCTATGAGAGGCGAGTGCCTTCATGAAGGGGTCATCTGTAAGCCGCAGTTGCAGACGCAGCTCTCTCAACGTGAAGAAGAAGTTGCCCGGCTCCTCGCCGAGGGGCTGACCCGTGACGAAGTCGCCGAGGAACTTCACATCTCCGTTTATACTGTTCACCGACACATCGCCAACATCAAGGCCAGACTTCATTTCAAACATACAAATCAAATCATTACACGTTATGCAAAGGATTAACGCCATCACTTCCTATCCGATTAGCGCATGGGAAACCGCCGTTAAGAATCGTCCGGAGATTGAATTCGAGCAATTCAATCTCGTCAACGGACTCGTCTCACAGGCTCACGGATTTATAATCGTGAATGATAGGAAGTACCGCGTCAACTGGTTCAACGACGGTCGCTGCTACCATCAGGCCCGTCGTGCTAAGAAGCATGACATCATCTTTTAACTCTCCGTTTTGCTATGTACGACAAAAGAGACATACAACGGGTCATCGAAGCCGCCAAAATTGAGGAGGTGGTGAAAGAGTATTATCCGGACCTTCAGAAAGAAGGGTCCAGATATAAACTCTGCTGTCCCGTGCACAATGAAAAGACTCCGTCATTTGTCGTGACACCGGCCCGAAATATGTTCTACTGCTTCGGCTGTGGAGTCGGAGGAAACTGCATTGACTTCTTGATGAAGGTGGTCGGCATGGACTTCGTCCAAGCGATGGGACACCTTGCCAAGAAGTACAACATACAGATCGAGGACAAGAAGCGCGACCTGACTCCCGAGGAGATCCAGGAACAGCATGAGCGTGAAGCCATGCTCAATGCCAATCGCATCGCCCTTGAATTTTTCTGCGAACAAATCAAGGCCGACAACGACCGTGCGCGTCTTGCCCTCGAGTATTGCGTCAATCGATGGAATAAGAAAACCGTCGACACCATGCGCATCGGCTTCGCCCCCGGACATGGCACCTTCATGGCATACGCCAAGGAGAAGGGCCTGTCCATAGACCTATTATTAAAATTAGGTCTATTGCGCAAGAGCAAGGAAGATGGCCGGATTTACGATGCCTTCTATGACCGCATCGTCATCCCCATCCGCTCGATTTCCAATCAGGTTCTGGGTTTCACCGCCCGGCTCATGACGGACGGGAAGCCTAAATATGTCAATTCCTCCGACAGCATCATTTTCAAGAAAGGTGAAATAATTTTCGGCCTTAACACCGGCCTTCGCAAAGGCCAGTCCGAAGAATTATTCTACCTCGTTGAAGGAGCGCCGGATGTTATCAAATTGCAGTCCATCGGAATTGAGAACACTATTTGCCCCCTCGGAACCGCATGGACAGACTCCCACATTGAATCTTTAAAGAGATACAATCCAACCGTCTGCTTCATTCCTGACATCGACAAAGTAGAACGTGGACAATATTTTGGCACAGGCATCAAGAAAGTCATGGAGACTGGTCTCCGCTTCCTTGCCGCCGGCATCAGGGTCATCGTCCGCGAAATTCCGCAAAACAATCCGGAGGAAAAGGAAGACCCCGACAGTTACATCAGCAGTGTCAACATTCTTAACGGCATCCCCAAACAGGATTTCCTTGTTTGGTATGCCGGCAAGCGATTGCTCGGGAAGGACACCAACGAGGAGAAGGCTGCTGTCCTTCGTGATGTGGCCAAGCACCTCGCACTCATCGAGGACCGCGAGGTGCGCAAGATGCACATCACCCAACTCGCAAAGCTATCAGGAGTCAAGGCCAGTTTCATCACCACCTTCATCAACGAGGCCGTCAAGGGCAACGTCAAGAAGAAGGAGGGCACCGAGGCCACCATGCTCAACCAGGAGCTATATCAGAAATATGGCTTCAACGTCGGCAACAACTATTATTACTCACTCGACAACGACGGCAACACTCATGAATGGTCCAACTTCGTGCTCGAACCGCTGTTCCACATCAAGGATGCCATCAACCCCAAACGACTTTTCCGAATCACCAATATTTTCGGCCAGACCGAAATCATTGAGCTGAAACAGGAAGACCTCGTCTCCCTGCAACGCTTCAAACTCCGTGTTGAAGGATTCGGCAACTTCATTTGGAAGGCCAAGGAGGAACAGCTCACGAAGTTGAAGGGCTTCCTCTATGAGAAGACAGAGACCGCCGTGGAGATAACACAACTCGGCTGGCAACCGGATGAATTTTTCGCTTTCGGCAACGGCGCGGTATGGCATGGCCAATGGATGCCGGTCGACGACTTCGGCATCGTGAGGCTCGGTGAAGTCGGCAACTTCTACCTCCCCGCAGCGTCCATGATCTACCGCTCCGAAAAGAAACTTTTCCAGTTCGAGCGCAAATTCATCCATGCCGGACTCAGCGAGATCACTCTCCGTGCCTACGCTGACAAACTCGTTGAAGTGTTCGGCAACAATGCCAAGGTCGGCCTGTGCTTCTTCTTGGCCACCCTATTCAGAGACATCGTCACCTCAGTCACAAAGAACTTCCCGGTGCTGAATCTGTTCGGTCCGAAAGGCTCCGGCAAGTCGGAGCTCGGCCACTCACTCATGTCGTTCTTCATCATCAAGAACGAGCCTCCGAACATCACCATGGGCACCGATGCCGGTCTCGCCGACACCATTGCCCAGTGCGCCAACGCCCTGGTCCACATCGATGAGTACAAGAACACCATCGACCTTAACCGCCGCGAGTTCATCAAGGGCCTCTATGACAATGTCGGGCGCACCCGCATGAATATGGATCGAGACAAGAAACGCGAGACAACTGCCGTTGACTGTGGCGTTATCTTGTCCGGCCAGGAGATGCCGACAATCGACATTGCCATATTCTCCCGAATGATTTTTCTCACCTTCAAAACAACCGAATTTTCCATGGCCGCCCGACAAAAATTTGACGAGCTGAAGACCATGCGCGACCTTGGCTGCTCTCACCTGGTCATTCAGTTGCTTCGCCATCGCAAGCGTGTCGAAGCCGAGTTCAGTGGCAACTATAACGCAGCCCTGCATGACATTCAGGATGCCCTGCATGGAGAAAGTGTCGAAGACCGAATCTTCCGAAACTGGTGCATTCCTGCAGCCATTTTCAGAACACTCTCCGGAGTCATCGACCTCGGCTTCGACTACAAGGAAATGCTTAAGATCTGCGTGGACGGCATTATCCTTCAGAACAAGGAATGCCGGTCCACCAACGAAATCGCCTCCTTCTGGAATGTCGTTGACTTCCTCCATCAGAACGGCGACCTCCTTATCGACGCAGACTACCGCATTGACTATGTCAAAAAATTCAAAGGCAAGGGCATGAAGGAAGGTATCATCTTCCCCAAGGCTCACAGAATACTATTCCTGTCAACAAAACGCGCATTCCAACTCTACCGACAGAACGGCAAGAAGGTCGGCGACGCGACCCTGCCAGAAACCTCGCTCCGCTTCTATCTCGAAAACTCGAAAGAGTTCCTGGGCATCAAGAACGCTGTCCGCTTCAAGAACCTCGGCAACACCCGAGAGTCAACGGCAGCGGCCACCGATGCCAACGGCTCGCCGACAGTCAAACAGACATCTCGCACCGACTGGGCCCTCGCTTTCGACTACGACATGCTCGTCGAAAACTTCGGCGTCAACCTCGAAGTCGAGATTGCCGAGCCGGGCGACATCGACCCCACCGACATCGACGAGAACGACAAATCAATCCCATTCGACTAAAATCACAATCTAAAATCATTCTTTATGGAAACCAAAATCTCCGGTGTTATCCGCACCATCCTCCCCGAACAGTCGGGCATCAGCAAAAACAACAACGCATGGCGCCGCGTCGACGTCATCCTCGAGACCGAGGGCTCATACCCTCGCAAAATGTGCGTTGGCATCCGCGATGCCCGCATCGACGAGTTCCGTCTCAACGTCGGTGAACGTGTCGAGTTCTCCATCGACGTCGAATCCCGCGAGTACCAGGGCAAATGGTACACATCACTCACCGCCTACCGCTGCAACCGTATCTGACCATGGACGCTCAAACAATGCTCAACTCGGCAACCGTCAGCGACGCTGCCGTCGAGGTTACAGTTCAGACTATAGATGGCAAGACCATGAACATCCGCCTCAAGGATGCCGAAGACTTCCCCAACGAAGTTGTGGCAGAAGGCACCTTCGTCAATCTGGTCTATGCCAGTGGCAAAATCTTCTCCGGCTTCTTCGACAGCGTCGAAGATGAATACGGAGAGCTGGCCATCTATCTCACAGCCAAACCGGGCAACAAGTTTGGATCCGTGTTCCCATTCAAGCACCTCATAGGTTACTACACCAATGGATAGCCGACAATTCTTTGACGCCGTTGTCGAAATGCGGAAGTACCAAAAACAGTACTTCCGCTCCGGCAACCGCGACCGCTCAGCGCTCCAGTCCGCAAAGGACTATGAGCGCAAGATCGACGAGGAAATCAAACGTGTTCAACTGCTCCTTCATGAGGAGCGCAACCCTCGACTAAATTTCGACTGATATGAAAAATATAATAGTTGGAGACCGCGTCAGAGTTTCAGCCCATGCCACTGGCAACGGTCTCAGCCGAATAGGAATCGTCGATGCAATTTACCCAGACCTGAGGACAACACTTGTTTCCATTTCTTTCATCGACGACATAAACAGTAAATCCGGAATTTCCGTAACCAACATGGGATTTCTTACAGTCATCCCTAATGGTAAAGACATGACCATGGCTGAAATGTTTCGCTGGCTCACTTTTCACGATCTACAAGAATGCCTCAATAAAGCAGAGGAAGACATAGCCTATGCTGAAGAACTTTTGGCATCTGCCCAAAGAGACAAGAAAAAGATATTGACAGCTCTTGATAAATTCCAAAATGAAGAAAATATTCCTAACCCTCCTCGCCCTGCTTGCCCTGACGCTGGCGGGGTGCGAGAATAACAGCAATAAGCCGACAATCATAAGCGCATACGACATCTATACAGATACCATTCGCGGACACGTCTATCTGCACGTCTATGGCGGTGGAATACTACACGACCCCGACTGCCCCTGCAGGGAGAAAGGAGGAGTTGAGTAATGGGCTACCGTAAAATTTATAAGAACCGCGACATCCGCTTCCGTTGCGCTAATTACGACTTCAAGAGCGGACACTGCAAGGTAGAGTGTATGATATATGACTCAGGCGAGAATGTTGAAGAAAACGGACAGAAACGTGTGGTGTCGATACCTGCGTGGCCAGTAGGTTGTTCGGGCGACCCTAATTGCAAAAATTTTAAGGAGAAACAACCACGTTAAACTTAATTAATATGAAAAAGGAACCAACTCTAACCATCTTTGCCCTGCTTGCCCTGACGCTGGCGGGGTGCGAGAACGTAGCTGTAAATGCACAACAACATCAGATGCAAGACAAACTTGTCTGTCTTGGTCGTGCAATCGGTGCTGTCGAGTTTTTGATGCCGCGTGACTTGTAGAAAGTATTTCCTGGCGGTATGCCGTATATCGTAATCAATGACAACTATAAAATAGCAGCGAAATGATACTAACAAGGTTTTGTTCACAATCAGAATATGACAAGTATATGTCAGGTGAAACGCTCCGCAACCACACCGACCACTATCGCGGTGGTAAAGGCGGTTCAACATCTGTTGTAAAGCAAAAGCCAACAGATGTTGAACCGCCCCGGCCTCCCCGGTAGTGGTCGGTGTGGTTGCGGAGCGTTTCACCGGCCATATATTTTTCGTACTCCACACGGGAGCAAAATCGAGTTACTTTCATTTGGAGTGTGTATTGTTATCGAGTTGTGGTAATTCCGGGATAGGCATCCAGTGGGTGACAATTTTGTCACTGTGTGTGTTTGCCCAATGCCATTCCGGGTTCTCGGTGTTTTCCAGGTCGTGATATATTCTTCGCGTGATGTGGACGGTCGGACGGCACAAGTCGTCGCTAACAGAAGCCATGACAGAATCAGAAGATAAGATCATCACTCAGGTGGAAGAGTGCAGCCGCAACGCTGAGCGCGCCTACTGGTGGATGCGCAACGTTGATCCGGACGAAGCTCAGCGCCTT
>ERZ808037.1464-NODE-1464-length-15159-cov-5.451929_pt1 | contig 15159 bp, 12 predicted proteins | sample MGYA00380190_ERZ808037 | MGnify/ENA primary metagenome ERZ808037 (study PRJEB31490, sample SAMN06133399) | mouse gut metagenome | isolation source: J9 | host: mice | place: China: Chengdu | collected 2015-05 ... | reverse complement strand
TAATATCCACGTTCCCCGTGCGCTCCCCGTTGCCAACAAGGGTTCCCTCCACACGGTCCGCTCCGGCTAAGAGCGCCAGTTCGGTCGCTGCAATTCCCGTCCCCCGGTCATTGTGCGGATGAACCGATAAAATAATACTTTCCCTGTCTTTAAAATGCCTGTGCATCCACTCAATCTGATCCGCATAGACATTGGGCGTATTCATCTCTACCGTGGAAGGCAGGTTAATAATAATCTTCTTATCCTTCGATGCCCCCCAGGTATCCTGAACCGCCGTACAGATATCCAGGGCAAAATCCAGTTCCGTCCCGGTAAAGCTTTCCGGGGAGTATTCCAATAAGATTTCACCGTCAAACTCCGCCGCATAGCGCTGCACCAGCTTCGTTCCGATAATGGCAATCTCTTTAATCTCCTCCATATCCTTATGGAAAACCACGTCCCGCTGCAGAGTCGAGGTCGAATTATAAATGTGCACAATCGCCTTCTTAATTCCCTTTAATGCCTCAAACGTCCGCTTAATCAAATGTTCACGGCACTGCACCAGCACCTGAACCACCACATCATCGGGAATTAACTGCCGGTCAACAAGCTGACGCAGAAAGTCAAACTCAATCTGGGAAGCCGCCGGAAATCCCACTTCAATCTCCTTAAAGCCCAGCTTCACCAAAAGATTAAACATCTCAATCTTTTCTTCCACCACCATCGGCTCAACCAGAGCCTGGTTTCCGTCGCGCAGATCCACGCTGCACCACACCGGTGCCTTCTGAATTTCGTTATTCGGCCAGGTTCTGTCCGGAAAATCTACCACAGGAACCCGTTTATAATGCTGATAATTTAACATGATTTTTCCTCCATCTGTTCTTTGTCCGTATATTTTCGTAACAGTCAGCTGATTTTCATTCTGTCTTTTTCCTTGCGCCCCGTCAGAGGGCCTGGAGTCGATAAATCACGCCGTAATGCTTAACAATGAACAGGGTGGAGGTTACAGGTCTAACCCCATCCTTCATCATTCCTTTCCCTATTTTCCCACAAAGCCTTCCTCAATAACTGTCCATAATCGTCCAGTCACCCGTCCGTTTTCGCAGGATTAATTTATTATAGCACAGAGGAAATTTCATGGCAATATTTTTTTATACCCGGTTATCCCGCGTGATATCCTGCATTACTGTGAACGTGTGACAGTAACTATCCCACAAAATGCCCCTGTGCTCCCATCACTGCAATCACCTGATCCACACAGGATTCGCAGAGATCATGGGAGGGCGCTTCCACCATAACACGGACTACCGGCTCGGTTCCCGACTGGCGCAGAAGAATTCTTCCGTCGTCGCCAAGCTTTTCGGCAACCTTTGCCACCTCGGCCTGAACCGCCTCATCGTCCTGTGCCGCCTTTTTATCCTTCACCCGGACATTTTTAAGTACCTGCGGATAAATCTCTACTTCCGAAGCCAGCTTATCTAAGGTCTGCTTCTTCTCCAAAATCACTTCCATCACCTTTAAGGAAGTTAAAATCCCGTCCCCGGTCGTGGCGTGTTTGCTGAAAATAATATGTCCTGACTGCTCGCCGCCCAGCCCGTGACCGTTCTGCGCCATATTTTCATAGACATACTTATCGCCCACCGCTGTCTTTTCGTAGCGGATTCCTGCGCGGTCAAACGCCTTGTACAAACCGAAATTCGACATAATCGTCGTAACTACCGTATTGTGCGGCAGAGTTCCCTGTTCCTTCATGTACTTGCCGCAGATGTACATAATCACATCGCCGTCCACCAGGTTTCCCTTCGCATCCACCGCCAGGCAGCGGTCGGCGTCGCCGTCATAGGCAAAGCCCACGTCACAGCCCATATCCACAACATATTTCTGGAGATGCTCAATATGGGTCGAACCACAGTCCGTATTGATATTTACACCGTTTGGCTCCATATTGATCACATGGGTTTCCGCACCCAGGGCATCAAAAACATTTTTGGCAATGGCGGAGGCGCTTCCATTTGCACAGTCCAGGGCAACCTTCATATTTTTAAAGGAGCGCGTGGCAACCGAAATCAGATAGCCGATATAGCGATTTCTCCCCGCTGCAAAATCGGTTGTTCTTCCGATATGCTCTTTTTTTGCCAACGGAATTTGTCCGATTTTCCCGTCCAGGTATTCTTCAATCTTTTCAATCACGCTTTCCTCAAGCTTTTCCCCGTTCCCGTTAATCACTTTAATGCCGTTATCATAGTAGGGGTTATGGCTGGCGGAAATCATAATGCCGCAGTCTAAGCCCTCCGTGCGCACAACATAGGAAACACTTGGGGTTGTGGTAACGTGCAGCAGAAATACATCCGCCCCGGACGCCGTAAGACCGGCAACCAGCGCATATTCAAACATATAGCTGCTTCTGCGCGTATCCTTTCCAATCACCACCCGGCACCGGGTATCCTCATGCTGCTGTCCGTAGTACCAGCCTAAAAAACGACCAACCTGAAATGCATGTTCTACGGTTAAATTGACATTTGCCTCACCACGGAAGCCGTCGGTTCCAAAATACTTGCCCATTGCTTTTCCTCCCTTTTTGCGATTATTCGCCTTGCACTGCATCCTGTCAAGTTTATAATGCTTTTTCATCATACTTTTTCATTATGCTTTTTACTGTTTCTTCTTTATTTATAGTTTATGATTCTCCAGCTTTACCGTTCACGAATGCAAAGTGTACGGTTTAAGCAGCTGCGCAGGCTGCCGTTCGCACGTTCACAGCGGCCTGCGCTCCGTTCTGCGATAAACAGGGTCATTTTACCAGCGTAAAGCGGGAATGTCAAGGTAAAACCGGGATTTCTAAGAATCTACAGCAAATCTTCATAAATCTATAAAAAATTTTTGCCTATACCGTTGTCCGCGGAATTTCTGCAACAGGAAAAACAGGAAAAACAGCAAAAAAACAGAAAAAAGACAGGAAAATAACAGGAAAATAACGGCATTGCTTTTTCATTGACGGTTTAGTTCTCCTATGCTATAATGTCAAAGCAAGGCAGTTTTGCCAAAAATTTAACAAAACACAATGTAAAACAGGGAGGACTACCATGAAAAAATTTGCAGCTGCAACTCTTTGTGTATGTCTGGGCGCATCCTTAACGGCCTGCGGCGGAAACCAGACCGCAGCACCGGCAACACAGGCAGCCGAAACTACCGCGGCAGAAACCACAGCAGCAGAAACCACAACCGGGGCAGCCAGCAGTGAAACATTAACCGGTTCCGCTGAAGGCTTTGGCGGAGAAGTTACCGTTACCTTGACCATGGACGGCGATAAAGTGACGGCCTGCTCAATTAAGGGTGACGATGAAACCCCGGATATCGGCGGAAAGGCATTTGCGGATCTGGAAAAGCAGATTGTTGACGCAAACGGTATAGAGATCGACGGTGTTTCCGGCGCAACCGTTACCAGCAATGCCGTAAAGGAAGCAGCAGCACAGGCGTTGGGCCTGGAAATGGAAGAAACCGAAGCAGAAACGAAGGAAACCGAAACTGCGGCTCCGGCTGCAATCGTAGAGATTGACGGCGGATTACAGATTGGACAGGCTTATACAGCGGCCCATGGTACCAAGTGCTTCACCCAGGCGGTTGCCGTCGTTCAGGATGATGTGATTATTGCGGCTTACTTAGATGAATACCAGTTTATCGACAGCAGCGAAGATGTAACCGGCGTTCCAAACAGCGACAGTGATTTTGCAGAAGGCTATGCCGAGGGACAGGTTCTTTGCTCCAAGCGTGAAAATGCCAAGTATTACAGCGCACTGATGGCGGATCATGGCGGCTCTACCGTTGCCATCGATACAAACTTTGATGCGATTCAGAGTTTTGCTGTAGGAAAGACCATTGATGAACTGGCAAAGACGGCTGAAAGCGACGGCGCTGTCGATGCGGTTTCCGGTGCTACTCTTGCGGATACTGCAGGCTATCTGAATGCCATTGCCGAAGCTGCAAAGGCAGCAAAGAATACGCAGGCTGTGGAATTTAACGGGGATTCCAGCGCATTAGAGTTGAACGTTATCAACGGCGCAGCGCATGGAACCAAGTGCTTTACCACCGCGGCTGCATTAACAGATGGCGACATAATTGTATTAAGCTATATTGATGAGTTCCAGTTTATTGACAGCAGCGCAGATGTAACCGGCGTACCGAACAGCGATGCCGATTTCGCAGAAGGCTATGCAGAAGGAAAGGTTCTTTGCTCTAAGCGTGTCAACACAGACTATTACAGCAAGAACATGGCAGAGAAGGGCGGATCTACCATTGCTATCGATGCCAACTATAACGCGATTCAGAATCATATTAATGGGATGGATGTCAAGGATGCAGCAGATCTTGCCGCTGGAGAAAATCCGGTTGATGCTATCTCCGGTGCAACGCTGGCTGATACGGCCGGATATTTGAATGTAGTAATTGAGGCAGCAAAGAAGTAATTGCTGCAGGTTAGAAGCAGTTTATCAAAGAAACAGATGGGTAGATAGATAAACAAAACTTATAAAAATAACTCTTTCTTTATGGGAAATAGATGATGTTCCAGGAGGACATCCCATAAGAAAGAGTTATTTTTTGCTTTGATTAGATTAGGATTTCTTTTAGATAGCGCTTAAGTGCATCCTGCCAGCCAGGAAGCGGTGAAAAGCCGTTTTCGGTCAGTTTGCTCTTATCCATTCGGCTGTTGGAGGGGCGCTTGGCTTTTGCGGGAAAGGCATCGCTGCTTACCGGCGTAACCTTGACATCCATATTTGCCTCATTAAAAATCTGACAGGCAAATTCATACCAGCTGCACAATCCTTCGTTGGTTGCATGGTAAGTGCCGTATTTGTCGGTTTGAATCATATCAACGGCCAGGACGGCTAAATCAGCGGTGTAGGTTGGTGAGCCGATCTGGTCATTGACGACACTGACTGCACCTTTTTCTTTGCCCAGGCGGAGCATTGTCTTGATAAAGTTCTTTCCGTTTACGCCGAAAACCCAGGCAATGCGGAGGATGAAATATTTTTCCAGGGAATTTTCCACGGCAAGTTCGCCTTCGTATTTGGTTTGACCATAGACGTTTAACGGGCTGCGCTCGTCGTCGGTTTTCCAGGGGCGATCGCCTTTTCCGTTAAAGACATAGTCTGTGCTGAAATACATCATTTTTATATTAAGTTCACGGCAAACTTTAACAATGTTTTCTGTTCCTTCGGCATTGATTTTCCGACAGAGTTCTATGTTATCTTCTGCTGCATCGACAGCGGTATAGGCAGCACAGTGAATTACGGCGTCAACCTTTGCTTCTTTAATTACTTTCTCGCAGGCCGCTGCATCGGTAATATCCATTTCCTCAATGTCCACACCGATTGCCGTAATCCCGCGCTTTTCACATTCTTTCACCACATCATGACCCAACTGTCCCTTAACACCGGTCACTAAAAGTTTCATTTTCACGTTCCTTTCTGTCTTTTTATATTAAACTGTCCTGCTGCCTACAGGCGATTTCCGTACATTTTATCAAAGTACTTGCTGTATTCGCCGCTTAAGATATTCTTCCACCATTCCTGGTTGTCAAGATACCACTGGATGGTCTGCCGGATTCCGGTGTCGAAATTATACCGGGGCTTCCAGCCAAGTTCGGTTTCCAGTTTTGTCGGGTCAATGGCGTATCGACGGTCGTGTCCGGGGCGGTCTTTCACAAAGCGGATCAGCGATTCCGGCTTGTCCAGGGCCCGAAGAATGGTTTTTACGACCTCCAGATTTGTCCGCTCATTATGTCCGCCGATATTGTAAACCTCGCCCTCTCTTCCGTTTCGGATAATTAAGTCAATCGCCTTGCAGTGATCGGATACATGCAGCCAATCGCGTACATTTTCTCCGGTTCCGTAGACGGGGAGTTCCTCATCGGCCAGGGCGCGGCTGATAATCAGAGGAATAAGCTTCTCCGGGAAATGATAGGGGCCGTAGTTATTCGAGCACCGCGAAACAGTTACAGGAAGTCCGTAAGTCCGATGATAGGCCAGGACGAATAAATCGGCGCTTGCTTTCGCTGAAGAATACGGGCTGGAGGTGTGCAGCGGCGTAGTTTCGGTAAAGAATAAATCCGGGCGGTCAAGCGGGAGATCCCCGTAGACTTCATCCGTGGAAACCTGGTGCATCCGCTTAATTCCAAACTTATTGCAGGCGTCTAAAAGCGTTGTCGTTCCCATAACATTAGTGCGGACAAAAATTTCCGGATCCGTGATCGAGCGATCGACATGGCTCTCCGCGGCAAAGTTTACCACCATATCCGGCTTTTCCTGTTCAAATAACGAGAATATAAACTCCCGATCGGCAATGTCGCCCCGGATAAAACGATAGTTTGCCTTATCTTCCACCGGCTTTAAATTTTCCAGATTTCCTGCATAAGTCAGGAGATCCAGATTAATAATTTCATCCTCCGGGTAGCTATTCACCATATACTGTACAAAATTGCTTCCGATAAATCCGGCCCCGCCGGTAACAATAATCTTCATATTCAAAAAAAATCCTCCTTATCCTTCAAATTCAAATGTTTCATGCAGGTTATCCACATATTTTCCATCAAGAACATCCTTTAAGTATTTTCCATACTGGTTCTTTTTCAGAATTTCATAGGTTTCCATCACCTTTTCCCTGGAAATCCACCCGTTCATATAGCCGATTTCCTCCAGGCAGGCAATTTTTCTGTGCTGATGCTGCTCCACAGTCTTGACAAAGTTCGTTGCATCCACCAGAGATTCATGGGTTCCCGTGTCCAGCCAGGTAAAGCCCTGCCCCAGCACCATCACATCCAGCTCGTCATTTTCCAGGTAAATCCGGTTTAAATCGGTGATCTCCAGTTCTCCTCTTGCCGACGGCTTTAAGTTCTTTGCGTACTCCACCACCCGGTTATCATAGAAATACAGTCCGGTCACGCAGTAATTCGACTTGGGCTTTGCCGGTTTTTCTTCGATGGAAACAGCCTTTCCTTCCCTGTCAAACTCCACAATGCCAAACCGCTCCGGGTCATCCACGTAGTAGCCGAATACGGTAGCCCCGGATTTTTTCTTTGCCGCCGCCCGCAGACGCTTCTTTAAGCCGTGTCCATGGAAGATATTATCTCCCAAAATCATGGCAACCGAATCATTTCCTATAAATTCCTCACCGATAATAAACGCCTGCGCCAGACCGTCCGGACTTGGCTGAACGGCATAGGATAAGCGGATGCCGAACGGGCTTCCGTCACCTAAAAGTGTCTCAAACCTTGGCGTATCATCCGGAGTGGAGATAATTAAAATATCCTGGATTCCTGCATTCATTAACACGGAAAGCGGATAATAAATCATCGGCTTGTCATAAATCGGCAGAAGCTGCTTGGATGTTACCTTGGTCAATGGATACAGCCTTGTTCCGCTTCCTCCGGCTAAAATAATTCCTTTCATGTCTTTCCTCCATATCTGTACATGTTTTGCAGTATAACCTGTTCTTCAGGGCACAGACGGATATCTGCATTCAACCGCAAACCTTCTACTTGTTCCATTCTGGTTCTATCATAAGGGATGACGTAAGGTAAGTGTCAAGGGGAATTCTTTCAAAAAATAAAAGAAATGCCAAAAATAGCCTTTATAAAGGTTATTTTTGACATTGGCATTATCTTGTCTGGTATTTTCAGTCAACTTGCTTTATAATAATAAAGCAATCTGCATGGATGGATATTCGTTATCCGTTCAGTACAAACTCCACTCAGACTGTTTTCTTATTGCAGCGGGCCGCGGATTCTTTACCTGGACTCCAACGTCCGAAACCTGGAAAATCATCCGCGAAAACACGTCGCGTTCGTATTTCGGCCAGGTGAAAACAGTCTACGGCAGCTAAAGGTTCCGGGTGAATACCCGTTTCTTTAGCTGCTCTCCTTTTATTTTGCTGCTCTGCACCGGAATACCCCCGCATCCTTTGTGATATGGAATTCTTTTTTCTTTTCCAGCTTTTTCTGTATATATTCTTTAAATTCATCATATCGCCCCTGCAGATACTCTCTCTGGTTTCCATGGCAGGATAAAATATAGTCAATAATCGGCTGAGCCTGATTAACCAGAAGTTCATCCTGGTAGCGCACAAGTTCAATCTGTTTAAAATACGGATTTAAGATTGCTTCTCCATTCTCCAGCCCGAAAACATCGCTTAACGGCACCTCGGACAGGCAGATTCTCTCGTCAAATTCTTTAGCCAGGGCAGAAATCTCCTGCATATGGCAGCTTCCGTAGGTACTGCAGATAAAAATCCCTTCCGGACAAAGCACACGCCGCACTTCCGAAAGCGACAGCGACAGATCGCGCAGATAAAACAGCACATGATTTGCCATTACCCGGTGGAAAGAAGCATCGGCAAAGGGAATCTGATGTGCGTCAAACACCTCGTAGGAAAATACAGTTTTTCGCAAACCGCCGTTGCCCTCCAGAAGATTTCTTGCATCCTGCATCATTCCGGCAGAAATATCCGAAAGAATAATCTGTACTTCTTTGGGAAGCATGTTTAAGTTTTCCTTCCACAGTTCCCCGTTTCCGGCACCCAGTTCCAGCACCCGCATATCCTGTTTCAGAGCAAGCTGACGGTAGAGCCAGGTAAACCATCCCTCGGTATTCCGCCCGTATTTTCGGTGCAGACTGATGCGGACACTGGTATTCGCTCCTGTCTGGTACTGTTCAGCCAAGCTCTTTTCCATATCGGTCAGATGAATTAATCGGAGAATCATCTTCCAGTCCACTTCATCCGTCCGCCCAATCATCTGGGAAGTTTCCGTCAATGCCCGTTCCACCACCAGCAGGTTTTCAATTTTTTTCTGCACCAGCTCAAGCTGAAGTTCAAGAGAGCGGCGGACATAGTCCTTATCGGTATCTTTCACGGAAATTTCCTGTATCTCATCTAAGGAAAATCCCAGATACTTCAGGGTCAGGATTTTCTGCAGCTTTGCAAAATCCCCGTCCGTGTACAGACGATAGCCGGATTCACTCAGATGGGACGGCTTTAAGATCCCCTGTTTGTCATAATAACGTATCGTCCGCACCGATACCCCTGCCTTTTTTGCAAATTCTCCCGTGGTATATATCTTTTTATCCATTTTATTTTAGTTTTGCTCCTCTAACCGGCTTAAACGCTTTGCCTGATCGGCAGTGATTAATCCGTCCAGAAGTTCCTGAATATCCCCGTTCATAATGGAATCAATTTTATATAAGGTAAGCTTAATCCGGTGATCCGTCACACGTCCCTGGGGGAAATTATAGGTGCGGATCTTTTCCGAACGATCGCCCGTGCCAATCTGGCTGCGGCGCTCGTCAGCCTCCGCATTCTGCCGTTTCTCCAGTTCCATATCGTAAAGCTTAGAGCGCAGAAGACGGAAAGCCTTTTCCTTATTCTGCAGCTGGGATTTCTCGGTCTGGCTGTAGATAACGATTCCCGTGGGAATATGGGTGAGGCGCACGGCGGAATCCGTCGTATTTACGCACTGGCCGCCGTTTCCCGAAGCCCGCATAACATCAATACGGATATCCTTATCGTCAATAACCACATCGAACTCCTCTGCCTCCGGCATAACAGCCACGGTTGCTGTAGACGTATGAATCCTTCCGCCGGACTCCGTTTCCGGAACACGCTGTACACGGTGCACACCGCTCTCATACTTCATCTTTGAGTATGCACCCTTGCCGATAATCATCGCAACCACTTCTTTAAAACCGCCGATCCCGCTTTCATTGACACTGACTAACTCCACCTTCCAGCGCTGGCTGTCGGCATAGCTGACATACATCCGGTAAAGTTCGGCGGCAAATAATGCGGCTTCCTCTCCCCCCGCCCCGGCACGGATTTCCAGAATAATATTTTTTTCGTCATTCGGGTCTTTGGGCAAAAGCAGAAGCTTCAGTTCGTGTTCCAGTTTCTCGATGCGTTTCTTGGCATCGGAAAGTTCTTCCTTGGCAAGTTCACGCATTTCCTCGTCATTTTCTTCTTCAAGAATCTGCAGGCTGTCCTCTGCGGTCTGCCTGGCGTCCTTATAGGCTTTATAGGTTTCTACCAGAGGGGTCAGATCCGCCTGCTCCTTCATCAGCCGCTGAAAGCGCTTGGGATCGTCCGTCACGCCCGGACTTGCCAGTTCCTGCATTAACTCTTCAAAATGAATAAGAATATCATCTAAACGGTCAAACATATTTTCCTCCAATCTGTGCACGTTTTACTTTTTCCAGACCGCCGCCGCCACGCGATCCTTTCCGGCAGTGTCTTTGATAATGCGAACCTTAGTAAATCCGGCTTCCTCTAAGATTTCTTTCACGGCCTCCCCCTGGTCATGGCCGATTTCCAGGTATACCGACGCCCCATCCTTCAGGTACGGCCTGCCCTCTGCTGCAATCCTCCGGTAAAACAGCAAGCCGTCTTCGCTCCCGTCTAATGCCATCCTTGGTTCATAATCACGCACTTCCGGTTCTAAGCCTTCAATAACATCGGTGGGAATGTAGGGCGGATTGGACACGAAAAGATCATATTTTGTTTCGTGTAATTTCGCTTTTTCCGCTACGGGCGGTACATCATCTTCATGAGAATCATTTATTCCCAATGCAGCGAACAAATCCCCTTCCAGAAATACCACCTTTTCCTGCATTTCCCCATATAATAACTGCTTCTTATTTTTTTCAGCGACTTTTAATGCTTCTTTTGATAAATCTATCGCGTGAATTTTTCCATATTTTCCCATAATTGCCAGACTGAGAGCGATGCAGCCGGAACCGGTGCAGAGATCAAGCACCGCCTCATTGTTTCCCGGATGTTCTTTCAGCACCAGTTCAACTAAGGTTTCCGTATCCTGGCGGGGAATCAGCACATGACGGCTGACATAAAAGGTAAATCCCATAAACTCCTGCGTCCCTAAGATCTGCTGCAGCGGAATACGCTTCCCGCGCTGGGCAATCATCCCGCGGTAGCGGGCAGTCATCTCTTCAATCTCCGGATTTTGGGGAAGTTCCCGGCTTCGGTTCATCAGAAAATGCACCATATCCGTGCGGAATGCTTCTAATAAAAGATATTTGGCGTCAAGTTCCGGCTCCGGGCTTCCCCTGCGCTTTAGCTGCTCCCGGCCATAAGTTAAAAGTGTCTGCAATGTCTGCTTCATCCCTGCTGCCCCTCGGGAAAGTTCTCCGCCAGATACGCTCTCCAGTCAAACACTGTTTCCACGGCACGTATAGCTACCTCAATCATCTTATCATCGGGTTCCTTCGTGGTTAAATTCTGCATCCACAGACCGGGGCGGCTTAAGATATCAACAATCTTGGCATCGCTTCTCCCGGCAAGGCGCAGAAATTCATAGGATACCCCCGCAATCACCGGCACCAGCACAATCCGGCTGAGAATCCTGAGCCACAGCGTATCGACCCGGACAACCATAAAAAATAAAATGCTGATCACCATAACAATCAAGAGGAAACTTGTGCCGCAGCGCTTATGCTGCTTGGAACTTTTGCGCACATTGTCCACGGTAAGTTCCATGCCGTGCTCGATGCAGTTGATGCATTTATGTTCCGCGCCGTGATACATAAAAGTTCGGCGGATATCTTCCATGCGGGAAACCAGTTTGATATACGTAATAAAAATGGCAATACGGATAATTCCCTCAATCACAGCCATCACCGTTTCCGAGGTAATCACCTTCCGAAAAACACCGGCAATCACCAAAGGCAGCACCATAAAAATCCCGATAGCCATAACCACCGAAAAAACCATGACCAGGCTCATCAGCACACCTTCCAGCTTTTCCCCAAAAACCTTATCCAGCCACAGTTCAAACTTGCCAGGCTGTGCATCCTCATCATCTTCAAAAAAACTTGCCGACCAGGTAAGCGTCTTCATGCCCAGAATCATCGAATCGGCAAAGCTGAATACCCCCCGCACAAAAGGAAGGGAAAACAGCTTCACCCTCTCCGTCAGGCTGACATAGGTTTCCTTTTCTACTTCAATCTCACCATTTGGCTTGCGGACAGCGGTGGCATATTCATCTTTATTCTTCATCATAATCCCTTCAATAACCGCCTGCCCGCCAATTCCCGAATACTTCATCATCTTCCTCCTTCAAGGAAAAAAAGCGTCCTCTTCCCTACGCTGCACACGTAAAAGAGCACGCTTTATCTACAATTCTTATCCTGCTTTCCCTAGTTTGCATTAATGCCATACTTACGGTTAAACTTATCAATACGTCCGCGGGCTGCAGCGGTCTTCTGCTGTCCGGTGTAGAATGAATGGCACTTGGAGCAGACTTCTACGTGAATATCGCTCTTTGTCGAACCAGTTACGAACTCATTTCCACAGTTGCAAACAACTTTTGCCTGATAGTAAGTTGGATGGATTCCCTCTCTCATGATTTTCACCTCGCTCTTATTATTTGCGGTTTCCGACCGCATCAATCTCTGTATTTCTACAACAGCCTTACAAGTATACCATAGAGATTTGTAAAATGCAACGGTTTTATGGGATAAACTTTCTGATAAACTTTCTATGAGATAAACTTTTGATTAAACTTGCTTTTGATGAAATTGATGCATTATAAAAAAACAGAAAAAAGACATCTATCTTTATCCGTCAATCGTCACAAACCGCTCATGCGGCATATCTACGCCCCGGTAAGGAAATCTGACGGTCGATCCATTCCTGGACTTCTCTGTCGCTGAAAGCGCCTTCATAGGCATACATGGTTTCTTCGTCCTGCAATATTTGGCACAGGGAATGAAAATCATCCTGTGTTAATTCGCGAAAGGATAATCGTTTGGTTTCAAATATCATTTTGTACCTCATTGCACCTCATTCCCCATTATTTTACAGATACATTTTACAGATACCTACGCCGCCGAATTTCCGCAACCAGTTCCTGATTATTACGTGTTTTGGCAAATAAATCCATCAGCTTTTCCACGGACTCTTCCGGCTTCATCGCATTCGTCGCCCTGCGGATAATCTCCATCGCCTCCGATTCCTCACGGCTTAAAAGCAGATCATCCCTTCGGGTTCCGGATTTTAAAATATCAATCGCCGGGAAAATCCGGCGCTCGGAAAGCTTCCGATCCAGCACCAGTTCCATATTTCCGGTTCCTTTAAATTCCTCGTAAATCACATCATCCATGCGGCTTCCGGTATCAATCAGTGCCGTAGCCAGAATCGTCAGGCTTCCGCCCTCGCGCATATTACGCGCCGCACCGAAAAACCTCTTGGGCATGTGCAGAGCCGCCGGGTCAAGACCTCCGGAAAGGGTACGTCCGCTGGGCGGCACAACCAGGTTGTAGGCCCTCGCCAGACGGGTAATGCTGTCCAAAAGAATCGTCACATCCCGCCCGTGTTCCACCAGTCTTCTTGCCCGTTCAATTACCATCTCCGAAACCCGCTTGTGGCGCTCGGGAAGTTCGTCAAAGGTCGAATAAATCACCTCCACATTGCTGCCCACAATCGCTTCCTTAATGTCGGTAACTTCCTCCGGACGCTCGTCAATCAGAAGAATAATCAGATGCATATCCGGCTGGTTTGCCGTAATCGCCTTGGCAACCTGTTTTAATAATGTAGTCTTTCCTGCTTTCGGCGGAGAAACAATCATACCTCTCTGGCCTTTTCCGATAGGTGCCATCAAATCCAGCACCCGCATAGCCATCGTACTCCTTCCGGAAGTTTCCATATGAATCCGCTCATCGGGGAAAATGGGCGTTAAATCCTCAAAATTCGGCCGTTTCTCCGCAACCCCCGCGGGATAGCCGTTAATGCTGGTCACATAAAGCAATGCTGCAAACTTTTCCGCTGCTGTTTTCACCCTGCGGTTTCCCCGGATAATATCCCCGGTTTTCATATTAAAACGGCGGATCTGGGACGGTGCCACATAGACATCATTATCCCCGGGAAGGAAATTTTCGCATCGAATAAAGCCAAAACCATCCGGCATAACTTCCAGGATACCATTGGCCTCCATGCCGCTGTCTAAGTCTAAGATTTCTTCCTGGTTAATATCCACCGGACGGATATCCTGACCATGTGCATAATCCTGCCCCCTGCTGCCCGCATTTGCCGTCCCATCCTGGTTACGGCCATTATCCTGACCAGAACCGTTGTCCTGATTTCTTAGATTATCCTGGCTGCGGGAATTGTCCTGATTTCTTGTATTATCCTGGCTGCGGCCATTGTCCTGATTTCTCGTATAGTCCTGGCTGCGATTGTCCTGACTGCGGCCATTGTCCTGATTACGGCTGTTATCCTGGCCGCGGCTGCGGTTCTGGTAATTATTCTGGTTTTCATAGCGGGTGACAACTCTTCTGCCCTTTCCGTCCTGCCGGTTCCGGTTCGTGCGTCCCCCGTCATTTCGGTCTGAATTCCGGTCATTCATTCGGTCAGTATTCCGGTCATTGCGGAAATTCTCTTTCCCGTTTTCTCTGCGCATCTCCGTCTGCTGTGCTTCCATCCTCTGTCCATCCATTCTCTGTCGTTCTGCCCTCTGCTGTTCGGGCTTTTCCTCTTCTATATTTTGCTGGAGCCTTTTTGGCTGCCCGAACTTTTCCTCTTCTGTGTTCTGCCGGGTCATTTTTGACGGCTCGGATTTTTCCTGTTCCATACTTTGCCGGAACGGATTTTCTTCGTCAGGCTTATCTTCTGCTGTCTGCATAAGCTTAACTTCAGAACTGTTTTTTGCAGCTTCCTGACCTGATGAACTTTCCGGCAGTTTTTCGGACGGCTTTTCCTGCTGCTCAGCCGACTGGCATAATAAATCAATCAGTTCTGCTTTCCGCAGGCTGCTGAATCCCTTTAATTTCTGAGCCTTTGCCAGTTCCTTTAACTCACTTAACGGAAGTGTATTTAATTTTTCACGCATATTAACTCCTTGTCTGATTAAGCACATACAGCTTATACACTGTATTCAATCTCAATTTTAATCGCAATTCAATCACAAATTCAATTTCTTACACTTTGTCATGGGGATTTCTTTCAGATAGAGAATCATTCGGAAAAGTTTGCTCCCTTTATTATACGCCTGCAACCATGAAAATGTAAAGGACTTTTTCAATCAAACTTACTATCAAACTTTGCATCATTACTGTTCACACGTTCACAGCAACGGGCAAAAATCCATGAAAATCGCCTTCGTCGATGGGATTTTTGCTCACTGGC
>ERZ808037.1463-NODE-1463-length-15184-cov-3.912954_pt1 | contig 15184 bp, 13 predicted proteins | sample MGYA00380190_ERZ808037 | MGnify/ENA primary metagenome ERZ808037 (study PRJEB31490, sample SAMN06133399) | mouse gut metagenome | isolation source: J9 | host: mice | place: China: Chengdu | collected 2015-05 ... | reverse complement strand
TCAATCTTACGATAAGGCGCTTCCACAAAACCATATTCGTTAATTCTTGCATAGCTTGCAAGAGAGTTAATCAAACCGATATTAGGTCCTTCAGGGGTCTCAATGGGACACATTCTTCCATAGTGGGAATAATGTACGTCTCGAACCTCAAATCCGGCACGATCTCTGGACAAACCGCCGGGACCAAGTGCGGAGAGACGTCTCTTATGAGTCAGCTCGCCGAGAGGATTGTTCTGATCCATAAACTGCGACAGCTGGGAGGAACCGAAGAACTCCTTCACGGCAGCCGTAACCGGCTTAATATTGATCAGAGACTGGGGAGAGATCTCCTCCGCGTCATGTGTTGTCATTCGCTCGCGCACCACTCTCTCCATTCTGGACAGACCGATGCGGTACTGATTCTGCAGCAGCTCACCTACCGCACGGATACGTCTGTTGCCCAGATGATCGATATCGTCATCATTGCCCAGACCGTACTCCAAATGAATATTATAATTAATGGAAGCAATAATATCTTCCTTTGTAATATGCTTCGGAACAAGTTCGTGCACATTCTTCTTAATCGCTTCGGCCAGCTTCTCGGGATTCTCGCTGAACTCTTCAAGAATCTGTGCCAAAACAGGATAGTAAACACTTTCATGGATACCGAAATCTCTGGGATTGCAGTCCACAAAACCGGTCAAATCCACCATCATGTTAGATAGAACCTTGACGTTTTTCTCCTCTGTCTGTATATACACAAAGGGAACCGCCGCATTCTGAATGGCATCCGCCAGCTCCGCAGACACTTTATCTCCCGCGGACGCAAGCACTTCGCCGGTGGTGGGATCCACTACATCGGCAGCAAGAATCTGATGTCTGATTCTGTTTCTGAACGCCAGCTTCTTGTTAAATTTATATCTACCAACCTTGGCCAAATCATATCTTCTGGGGTCAAAGAACATAGCGTTGACAAGGCTTTCTGCGCTCTCAACACTCAGGGGCTCACCGGGACGGATTTTTTTGTATAATTCTAACAGACCCTCCTGATAATTTTCAGCAGTGTCCTTTGCAAAGCTTGCTTCGATTTTCGGCTCATCGCCAAAAACCTCCCGAATCTCGTCATTGGTTCCGATCCCTAAAGCACGGATCAAAACGGTAACGGGAACCTTTCGGGTTCTGTCCACACGGACATAGAACACATCGTTCGAATCGGTCTCATACTCCAGCCATGCTCCTCGATTGGGGATGACCGTGCAGGAGAAAAGCCTCTTACCGATTTTATCATGCCCGATTCCGTAATAAATGCCGGGGGAACGAACCAGCTGGCTGACAATTACACGCTCTGCTCCGTTAATAACAAAGGTACCGGTTTCAGTCATCAGAGGAAGATCGCCCATAAAAATCTTGTGTTCATTGATTTCTTCCTTTTCCTTGTTGTACAGACGAACTTTAACAGTCAAAGGCGCCGCATAGGTAGCGTCTCTCTCCTTACATTCTTCAATAGAATATTTTACATCATCCTTACACAGTTCAAAGTCCACAAATTCCAGACTTAAAGAACCGCTGTAGTCAGCGATAGGAGAGATATCATCGAAGACTTCTTTCAGACCTTCGTCCAAAAACCACTGATAAGAGTCCTTCTGGACTTCAATCAGATTGGGCATCTCCAGAACCTCTTTCTGTCGTGCATAACTCATACGCATAACCTTATTGCCGGCCATGGGACGTATTCTGTTCTTTTCCATTGACACTTCACCCCGTTCTTTTTGATTTATGCCATGTTGCAATATACGCAGACACAGTTCCGCACAATAGTGCACTATCCATATTATCACAAATGGAAAAAAGGGTCAAGTTGAATTTTAGAAAAATCAGGAAATTTTTCAGAATATCCCGGCCGCAGCCATTCTGGCTTCACGGCAAGTGAAATCGTTAAGCAGTATCAATAGCAAAAGGCAGCTCTCCTCTTCTGTATCGAACTGCCTTTTGCTCTGCATTTCAGCTGATTACCGAACGACCCTTCTTACTTCAGGGTAACCTTAGCGCCTACGTCTTCCAGCTTCTTCTTGATTTCCTCAGCCTCTTCCTTGGTAGCGGCTTCCTTCAGTACCTTCGGAGCGCTGTCAACGGCGTCCTTAGCTTCCTTCAGGCCAAGGCCGGTAACCTCACGCACGACTTTGATGACCTTAACCTTCTCGGAGCCGATCTCGGTCAACTCTACATCGAACTCGGTCTTCTCTTCTACTTCAGCCGCAGGGCCAGCTGCCGCAACCACAACGCCTGCTGCCGCGGATACGCCGAACTCCTCTTCGCAAGCCTTCACCAGTTCGTTCAACTCTAATACGGTCATCTCTTTGATAGCATCAATCAATTCCTGAGCTGTTAATTTAGCCATTTCATTATCCTCCATTTTCTATTTTCCAGCTTTCCGCTGTTCCTGGACTACTTTAAACAATCCTGTACATTTCCGAAGCCCTGCCTCTTCTCAGGAGACTCTCCTGTCCCTCAGGCAGCATCGTCTGAACCATTCTTCTCCGCCACCTGGTTGATGACGCGGGCAAAATTGGTGATAGGGCTCTGCAGACTTCCCAGCAATCTGGAAATGAGCACGTCTCTGGACGGGATGCTGGCGATAGTAGCCATTCCCTGGGCATCATACAAAGTGCCTTCCACTACGCCGGCCTTGATCTCCAGCTTATCCGCGGTCTTGGCGAACTCTGAAAGCAGTCTCGCCGGAGCCGTGGCATCCTCTGTGGAGATGGCGATAGCGCTGGGTCCTTCCAGATACTTTGACAGACCTTCGAACTCTGTTCCCTTGAACGCGAAGTTCATAAAGGTATTCTTGTACACCTTGTAGGTGAGGCCGGCTTCACGCATGTTCTTGCGCAGCTGGGTATCCTGCTCCACAGTAAGGCCCCGGTAGTCCACCAGGACTACGGACTGGGCATCCTTGATGCTGGCAGAAATCTCATCTACGATAGGTTTCTTTAACTCAACCTTTGCCATTTCTTTCCCTCCTTGTAGAATTTTTACCGGCAATCACAGAACCTGGATTTCAGAAGATTCCGAAAGCAAGTTCCATTGCCCTTGCGTATATGCCGAAGCAAAGCTCACCCAATCGAGCAGAAGACTCCCCTACTCGCGCACGGTTCATGCGTTGCCCTAGCGGCGCATTCCTCAGCATAAGCCTGTGCATAAAAAACCTCCCCAGGAAAGCCTTAGGGAGGATATCTTTGCGCCCATTCTTTGGGGGCTGCGCCCATTCCTTGGGGCTTTGCACCTGTTCTCCGGGTGCTGCCCCGTCCTTTGGGGTTGCCCCTGTCCTTTGGGGTTGCCCCCGTCCTTTGGGGGGTTGCCCCCGTCTTCTGGGGGTTGCGCTCTTCTCCTCGGTAGGATTTATGCTCGGAATCCCTCGCACCTACTGTCTTCGGCTTATTTAGAACTTTCTGTATCATATCATAAGGGCGTTTTTGCGTCAACCCCTATTTTTCGTTTTGAAGAATTGCTTCCCTTGCGATTCTTCTGTGTGAAGCTTGAAATCACTTGGCAAGGTACTTTCGAGCTTAGTGATTTCCTTCACACTTAGAACTTCATGACGTTCACTTTCACGCCAGGGCCCATGGTGCTGGCCAGGGTGATGCTTCTCAGGTACTGTCCCTTCAAAGCGCTGGGTCTTGCCTTTACGATAGCATCCATCAGTGCGTTGAAGTTCTCCAGAAGGGCTTCCTCCGTGAAAGAGACCTTTCCTACCGGCACATGGACGATATTGGTCTTGTCAAGCCTGTACTCAATCTTACCTGCTTTGATGTCCTGGACAGCCTTGGTCACATCCATGGTGACGGTGCCGGCTTTGGGGTTGGGCATCAGGCCCTTGGGTCCCAGTACCTTACCGAGACGTCCTACCACACCCATCATGTCAGGGGTGGCGACCACTACGTCAAAGTCAAGCCAGCCTTCCTTCTGAATCTTCGGAATCAGCTCCTCGCCGCCTGTGAAGTCAGCGCCCGCCGCTTCCGCCTCGGCAAGCTTGTCGCCCTTGGCGAAGACCAGGACCCTCACGGTCTTGCCGGTTCCGTGGGGCAGCACCACCGCGCCACGAATCTGCTGCTCTGCATGACGTCCGTCGCAGCCGGTCCTGATGTGCACTTCCACTGTCTCGTCAAATTTTGCAGCCGCGGTCTTCTTCACCAGAGCGATTGCATCGTTCGGCTCGTAGGCTATAGTGCGATCCACAAGCTTCGCAATTTCGTTGTATTTCTTACCATGTTTCATTCTTATACCCTCCTAGGTTCAAGCGACAATATGCTTTTCTATTGTCTCCCAATTCGCTTCTCTCTGAATCCCTTGCCCTTAGTCCTCAATCGTGATGCCCATGCTGCGAGCCGTTCCGGCAATCATGCTCATGGCTGCCTCAAGGCTTGCCGCGTTCAGATCCGGCATCTTCATCTCGGCGATTTCCTGAAGCTTCGCCCTGGAAAGCTTGGCCACTTTCGTCTTGTTGGGCGCTCCGGAACCAGACTTCAGATTGCAGGCTTTCTTCAACAGCACTGCCGCAGGGGGAGTCTTGGTAATGAAACTGAATGACCTGTCCGCATATACCGTAATCACTACGGGAATGATGACATCGCCCTTGTCCGCTGTCCTGGCGTTGAACTGCTTGGTGAACTCAACGATGTTCACGCCATGCTGGCCCAGCGCAGGTCCTACAGGCGGAGCAGGCGTTGCTTTGCCGGCAGGAATCTGTAATTTAATGTAACCTGTTACTTTCTTTGCCATTTTGGCACCTCCTATAATGTGGTAAAACCGCAGCCGACCGCCTGAGGCAGCCAGACTATTGCGGCAATTCGGCGCAGACGCTTCTGAAGCGCATCTGCTCCCACTCTCCGGCGGCTTTCATCCCCCGGACAACTCTACTGCCCGATGCATTCTGCCGCCTGGGTGTCATTCACACACCAGATGTGGTTCACGCCCGGGACTCGCTCATGCCGGGGCGTGTTTCGCACTTTTGGTATGTTTTGCACCCGGGATGCGCACTTTGCATCCGGGGTGCGTACTTTGCACCCTTGTATCTCCAACCGCCCTTCCAGGCGGGAAATACCATATAATACGTTAAAGCTTTCGAACTTCCGCAAAGCTGATCTCCACAGGGGTTTCCCTGCCGAAGAGCTCTACGTTGATGGTAGCCGTCTGCTTGCCGTAGTCAAGCTTCTGCACTACGCCGATGGTGTCTTTCCAGATGCCTGCCACCACGGCTATGCTGTCTCCCTCGCCGAAATCAATGGAGACATTCTCCGTCTTGATGCCCAGAGGCTTCATCTCCGCCTCCGTCAGGGGCACGGGCTTGCTTCCCGGTCCCACGAACCCTGTGACGCCGCGGGTGTTGCGGACGACATACCAGGTATCGTCATTCATCTCCATATTGAGAAGCACGTACCCCGGGAACATCTTCTTCTGGACGGTCCTTTTGGCACCGTTCTTCATCTCCACCACATCCTGCAGGGGAACCCTCACTTCCAAAATCTGTTCCGCAAGGTGCTTGTTGTTCTCGATGGTCTTCTCAATATTGGCTTTGACTTTGTTCTCATATCCCGAATAGGTATGGACTACATACCACTTTGCCTCTGCCATGCAATCACCCTCGCCCTAAATTGATGTAATGAAGTTCACGCCGGTCTTCGCCACATAGTCCAGCAGCGCTATGATGACGCCTACGACCACCGAAATCGCCACCACTGCCACAGACTGCTTTAAGGTGTCATTCCTGTCCGGCCATACGATTTTCTTGAATTCGGCTTTCACCCCTGTGAAAAAACCGGGGCCGGATTTCTCTTTCTTTGCTTTCTTCTCTTTCTTTTCCGCGGAATCTCCCATTTCGACCATACCTTTCCCAGAGCGCGCAAGCGCATCCGCACAGCCCTCCGGCTCTTATTTGGTTTCCTTGTGCAGTGTGTGCTTTCTGCAGAATCTGCAATACTTCTTGATTTCCATTCTCTCGGGATGGTTCTTCTTCTCCTTGGTAGTATTGTAGTTACGCTGCTTGCACTCGGTGCAGGCCAATGTGATTTTTGTACGCATTTCGCTACCTCCACATGTTCTTTAGACTTGCCGACTTATTTTAAGCATAAAAAAAAGACCTAACATCTTATCTCGTTGTTCTACTATAACATAGATGTCCCTTGCCGTCAACTGTTTTTTCGCATTTCTTCTGTATTTGTCCTGTATTTCTTCCAACCTTTCGGTAGTCCTTCGGTATTTCTTTGGCTGTTTCCTCTCTGTCTCTACCCGGCCTCCTGGAAATTTTTATGTTTGGCTGCTTTTTTCTAAATTTTGTATATTGTAATATCAGGAAATCCCGGGAACTCTCCGATAAAATAGATAAAGTCTAGAAGTATATCTTCAGACAGAATCGGAAAGGAGGATTGGCAATGGGACCCGTCATGAATACGGTTTATAACAATTACCTGACCACTTATGCACCGAAGCCGCTGACAAAATACGACACCCATAAAAGGAGCGAGCTTCGCAGCGTTTATAATTCCATTGTCAAATTAAATAAAGACGAACCCTGGTATCTACCCACTACCAGCAAGGATACCCAGCAGTACGCCGTGGATCTGAAGGAGAACGCCAGGGGGCTGCGCAACACCATCGCACAGCTGGGCGGCCTGGAGAAGGACGGTCTGTTCCGGAAAAAGAGCGCTTACTCCACAGACGAGGGCGTAGCCACAGCTACTTATGTAGGGCCGGAGGAGTCTGAGGCTGAAATCCCGCAGTTCCAGCTGAAAGTGCATTCCCTTGCCACGACTCAGGAGAATCTGGGTGTGTTTTTGCCCGGCAATAGCCGTGTGGCGCTGGCACCTGACAATTATTCCTTTGATGTGGGCATCAATGATATGAACTACGAGTTCCAGTTCTCCGTGGGGGAATCCGAGACAAATCAGGCCGTACAGGAACGCCTGGTGCGCCTAATCAACAATTCGGACATCGGTCTGCGAGCCTCGCTGGCAGAATCCGAAGGCCGTACGTCCCTGCGTCTGACTTCCGAAGCCACCGGTCTGGCTCCCGGAAAGGAACAGATATTCACGATCAGTGACGACCATACCAGCAAGACTTCAGGGACAGTGGAGTATTTCGGTCTTGACTACACCAGCCGGGACGCTGCCAATGCCAGCTTTTCCGTGAACGGGGAGGAACTGACCTCTCCTTCCAACCACTTAACGCTGGAGCAGCTTTTTGAGGTGCGCCTGACCGGCATCAGTTCCGGGGAACAGGCTACCACCATCGGGCTGAAGACGGACGTAGAATCCCTCACCGATAATGTCTACCATCTGGTAGGCGGCTATAATGAATTCATCAAAGCTGCATCTTCTTATCTGGAGACCCAGACCCGAAGCCGCCAGCTGGTACGCGAGATGAAGGGAATTGCCTCCGTTTATGAGGATTCCCTGGAAAGCATAGGACTGAACCTGGAGGAGGACGGCACGCTGGCCATCGACAAGGATACCTTGCGGGAGACAGCTTCAAATTCCCGTGACATCAACGGCACTTTCGGCTCCCTGAAGAATTTCTCCAACATGCTTCTGCGGAAAAGCAATCAGGTATCGCTGAATCCTATGGATTATGTGGAGAAAGTCATGGTGGCCTACAAGAATCCCGGACATAACTACCCCAATCCTTACATTACCAGCGCTTACACGGGAATGATGTTCGACGGGTATTTTTAACAAAGTATGAATCTACATGTGGCTTGCAGTAGCTTTGACCGGCGACAGGAAAGGCCGCAGCTGCACATTGGAAGAGGCTGTACCAAAGGACGGTGGCAAGAGAGGCGGCAGTTGCATATCAGGACAGGCTGTACCAGGAGACGGTGACAAGAGAGGCGGCAGTTGCATATCAGAACAGGCTGTACAGGGGACGGACGGTGTCGCTTTGTACAGTTTTTTATCGCTCCCATTCCATTTCTTGATTCCACCATTGCAGGTCGGCTTTCACGGGCCATGAAATTTGCCGCCATACTCCTTCCATCTTTTACTCGTGAGTCGGGTCAATGGAAAAGTTTTCGTGGATCAAGCCTTCCATTCTTCTTCCATTATACCGGTATACAGGAAAAGGAGCATCGCTGGGCGACACTCCCTCTGTTCCATCACTTGCCTTGCTTGACTATCTGTCCTGACTACTTATCCTGCTTGTTCCTCTTTCCTTTTGCCTTGTACTTGTCAATCTGAACGAAATCATCCATCAACTCCAGAACTTTATCGCGGCCCGCTTGATTCAGCTTTGTGTAATACTGCATCACGCGGTTCTCCAGCAGCTGCGCCCCCAATGATGTGTCCCTTTCCAAAGAAGAGAAATCTACGGGATTCAGGCTCAGCTTGTCGCACATCTTGATGACGGTTCCGTAAGCCATGCCTTCGATGCCACGCTCCAACGCGGTCACCAAGGTGCTATATGGGATGTTCATTTCCAGGGCAAACTGGCGTACGCTGCGATACTGTCCCAATATTTCCTTCTTTAAGATTTCTGCTTTTGTCATTTTCATCCTCCATATCAAGCGTAAATCAAGTGTACAAGACTAATATACGATTTTGCGTTTGTCTTTTCAAGGGGTATTCTGAAAATTAAGAATTTCTTGGACAGATTTTAGATTTTCTTAATAATTGGGAGGAATACCGTATATCTGCACCAGTTCCAGCAAATCGCTGTGGTACAAATCGTCCGGGGTGACTACGAATCCACCATCGCTGTCCAGGTCATAGCCGAAGTATCGATAAGCGTACCATACCAGATGGGCGCACTGGGTGCCGGTGAGGGGTGGGGCTTTTTCCGGAGCATTGTCCTCTCTGACGGCTTCCTGATGCATGCCACAGATGCCTGCCCGCGCCAGGATGTCATGGAGCATGCCCGAACTGGTTTTCTGCTCTTTCGTCCCGTTTGTCTCAGTGGACACGGCACAGCCGACCGCCTGACCAAGCGCTCCGGAAAAAATGGCGGCTGTAGGACAAGACGGCTTTTTTGTGCCATCGTCAAATATAGCGAACGCGGTGAGACTGTATGGCAGACCTTGCAGATGCTCCTTTGCATAAGCCGCGATCTGCTGGCGTTCCTGGGGCGAGGCGTCCTTCAGGCGCAGCAAGGCCACGCTGGGATACTCCTCCCAGTCGGCCAGGGAACAGAATCTGGAATCGCAGCCCATGGTAATCGCTTCCAGGGTCAGCTGCCTTTCAGCGTCTATCACGATGGCAGCATGGCCGCTGCGCCAGCCGAAGACGTGGCCGCTGTACGTGATGAGGATGTCTCCGGGCTGGATGGTGGGGAAATCTACGCCTTTGTCTTTTACCAGACGTTCGCTTCTGATAAAGAGATCATAATGAAGACATTCTATCTCAGGCTCGGCAAAGTATCTCTGCTGCAGATAAAGCAGCTCCTTCTGCCGCCCTTCTGCCCACAGTTCATCGATACCGGCCCTGGCCAGCCCGGTCTGTCCGAACAGGATAGCGTATTCGTCTTCCGTCAGTTTCTCTTTCCGCAGTATAGGCAATAAATCTATCTGTGTACATTCCGGCCTGTAGTGCGCGTAAGTTTCCGCTCTGGCTGTCCACAATGCCAGGACGGCGGACAAGACTATGGCAATGAGCGATGATGCACCGAGGACGCGGGCTAAGCGCTTCCCTTTCATGGACAGCCCCCTTTTACGAGATGATTCGTATTAGGGTCTGCGGATTGGGACAGGATTATTCAGCACATAAAAAGAAGGCCCTATCCATTTTATCTTTTGTAAAAGAAGGTATGACATTCGTTCTGGATACGGCCTTCCTGTAGTCGATAATAGCATATTCTATGGTCAGCTGCAACTATTTTTGACATATTTTACCATCTTTTTACCCTCTTTTATCCTCCTCCGTAAAGCCGAAAGCATCTGTATATTTATTTGAAGTAGTAGTCACGCTGACATATGCCTCCTGCATGGGCGTATCGTACTCGTCCAGCAGGATGATGGCCTTTTCCCGTAATAGCGGGAGAGGTAATCGGACGGCTACTTCCCTCTTCCACAGCAATTCTTATACTTTTTGCCGCTCCCACAGGGACAGGGCTCATTGCGTCCGATTTTTCTGCCCTGACGGACGAAGGTTCCCGTCTCCTGACTGTCCCACTGGATCTGGGCTGTTTTTCCGCGCCTTTCCGGGTAAAGCTCATAGTAATGCCCGCATTTGAATTTCCGTTCCATTTTCCCGTATTCCGCCAACACGGGCTCCAGCATATATCCTTTATTCCCCCCGCTTTGGCGCAACAGCTCCCAGACATCCCTGCCGCACTCGTAAACGTTTGGATATTCCTTTCTTAAAAGCTCCAGCTCTCCGCGCTGCATGGGCCACGCTTCCAGCTGACAGAGAAATGCGTCCAGCTGCATGAACCGGGTATACCCTTCAAAATCATCCTCCGGACAGTCTATGTCCTCCATCAGCATAAAGGCCTCTATGGTCTGCTTCATCATTTCACTGAACCGCTCGTCCTCCATCAGGTCGTATGCTTCGGCTATCTCCTCCGGCATATCCTCTGAAAAATCCAGGGGCAGCAGCTCCTGTATCCGATCGGCCAGCTTGTGGATTTCCTCCCCTTCCTCTGTGGCAGCCGCTGTACAGACGAACAACCATATTCCCGCCAGCTGTTCCTCGTAATCCTGGATTCGGTTTCCCACCTGATCCAGGAACGCGCCAAATTTCTCCGCAACAGGCCCAATAGGGAAAGGCTCCACGTTATAAATCGTGAACAGCCCTGTATACGCCTCCAGCAGCTCCGGTATCATCTGGTTGATTTTTTCGTCCGGAACAGAGTCTGTCAGCTCCGTCAAAATCTGGACAGCCTCATCATATCGCTCCCGGCCGAAACAGCATAGACTGTACAGGGTCATGAAATCCGTCTCACGCCATCCCTCTTCATATACCTTTTGAAACATATCATATGCCTTCCGTCCATATCCTCTCATATGATATGCTTTCGCCAGCTCACTCTGATAATAGACCTTGTCCGGATAACGTTTCACCAGCTTCTCATACGACCTGACGCCCTTTCCGGTCTTGCCGTCCAGTATACAGCACCTTGCATACATATAGAGGAAACATTCTACCTCCTGGTAGTACCTCATTCCCTCCTCTGCCGTCCTGGCCGCCCTGTCATATTCCCCCTCCTGCATCAGCTGCTGAATCTGGTCGAACATGCTCATGGCAAACTTGTCATCCGCCGGGAATTCCAGCTGGATGCTGTTTTCCGGCTTATCCTTTTCCTCCAGCAATCTCTCATAGGCTGCCCTGATTTCCTGGAACTGTTCCGGATCTTTTTCCGGGGAATACTTCCGTATCAGTTTGAAGTATGCCTTTTTAATCGCTTTTTCGTCCGCATCTTCACCGACGCCGAGTATCTCATAATCTTTTCTCATGCCTGTTCCTCTATGTAATGCTGCAGCTTCTCCTCAAATTCTTCTGCCCGCTCCTCGTCTTCCTCCAAAATCGCTTTTTTCAGGTCATACAGCAGTTCTTCCGCCCTTTTGTCCTCCTCATGAGTATTGACCCACTTCTCGGCACGCCTGACGGCGGATCTGTATTCCCCTGCCAGCTCTGAGGATTTCCAGCCGCTGACATCCACCCGCGCTTCTTTTGTGTCAAGCATGTTAATCTCAATCGAGGCCTCTTTCCCGGTGCTCACCACTGTACCTGTCACATGGAGCATGCCGTTCTGATTGTAGGAGAAAGAGACATCGATGGATTCTTCTCCGGCATCCCTGGCCGGAATGCCTCTCAGGGTAAACTCGCCGATATGATGGTTATAGCGAACCGATGAGGACTCCCCCTGATAGACCTCAATGACAGCTGCCGTCTGTCCGTCCTCTGAGGTATAGAATCTCTGCTTTTTTGTAGTCGGTATGGTCTTGTTCCGGGGGATGATGACACTCATGTAATCCTGGTCGAAGCCGTGGATCGAGCGAACGCCCAGCGTATACGGATTCACGTCTGTCATCACGATCTCGCTGCTCTCGTCAATCAGCCCCGATATGATGGCCGCCTGTACCGCAGCCCCCTGGGCCACCGCGTAATCCGGATCCACTGACCTTTCCGGCTTTTTTCCAAAATACGACTCGATATCCCTTTGCACCAGCGGAACGCGGGTGGAACCGCCCACCAGCAGAATCCTGTCAAGCTCCTCTGCCTGAATGCCGCTGTCCGAAAGCACCACGTCAATGGGGTCATGGGTGCGCTCCACCAGATCCTGTATCAGCTCCTCGAACTTCGCCCGCGTCACGACCTCATCCATGGCATAGGGCACATCGTCTTTCACCGTGAGCACCGGCAGCTGTATCGTATAGCTCTCCTGGGTACTCAGTGCAATCTTGCAGCGCAGCGCTTCGTCGCGCACGCGCGCCATGGCATACAAATCCTCCGACAGATCGATTCCATGCTTTTCCAAAAACTTCTCTGTCAGATATTGAATCAGTCGCTCATCAAAATCCTTGCCGCCCAGCTTATTGTCGCCGCTGCTGGCTTTTACCTCCAGCACACCCTCGAACATTTCCAGGATTGTCACGTCAAAGGTGCCTCCGCCCAGGTCATAGACCAGCACATAGCTCTCCTCCTCCATGTGCTCCAGCCCATAGCTGAGCGCTGCTGCCGTGGGCTCGTTGATGATCCGGTCTACCATGAATCCCGCTGCCCTTCCGGCCTCCATCGTCTCCTGGCGCTGGAGCTCGTCGAAATAGGCCGGTACGGAGATGACTGCGCGGGTGATGTCCGTATCGAGATATTTCCCCGCGTAATTTCTGACATAGGATAGAATCATTGCGGAAATCTCAACCGGAGAATACTGCCGCTTTCCCATGGTGACCAGCTCATCCGTCCCAATCAGGCGCTTCACTTCCCTGACCGTGCGGTCCGGCGCCAGCAACAGCTGCGCTTCCGCCTTTTCTCCTACGACTATATTTCCGGAATCATCCAGCCCCACCACGGAAGGCGTGACTTCCTTTCCGTCGAAGTTCAGCATCAGGACCGGCTTTCCATTGCGGTACACGGCTGCCTCCGTTGTGGATGTGCCCAAGTCGATTCCTATGATTGTATCCATCTGTTTCTCTCCCTTTGTTTTTTCTTTATGTAATCATGCAGTTGAACCAGTCAGCGCTATGCAGTCTGGTTTCACGGCAAGTGAAATCGTTACGCAGTATAAGTAATCGTCAGCATAAGTCGCTATGGGCTTGCTTAAGTCTTGTGGTATGCCGTCACACGCGCTTTCCGGATGACCGTTCCCTGGTAAATCATCCCCTGGCTGTGCACCTTTGCAACGGTTCCCTCCTGTTCCCTTCTCTCCGGCTCAGCCGCCTGGAGGACTTCATGCAGGCGATAGTCCACTGTCTCTCCCTCAAACCCGGTCATTTCAATCCCACAGAGACTGCTCTGTGCCGCAATCTTTCCCTTAAACATGGAGAGCTGCTGCTGCCACGCCTCTTTGCCGGCATCACTCCTGTCAGGTTCCTGTCCCCCGATCCATTGCTCGAACAGCTCCATCTGCTGCTGATAAAGCCCCAACAGCTCCAGCAGCCTCTGCTCCCGCTTTTCGGCGCTTTCCTGGATCTGCCGCGACTGCCGCTGCGACTCGTCTGCCTCCTGCAGCGTATCCAGGAAATCTTCCACTGTGTCTGTAAGGCTTCTGATTGCTTTCTGGTTTTTCTCTATCCTCTCGTTTAAATATGCGTTTTGCTCCTCCTGCTGCCGCGCCAGCTCGCGGGCCTGCCGCTGCAACGCTTCCTCTATGACATCCGCTAACACAGACTTCAGCTGTGCTGTTTTTTTGCTGTTCTTTTTATCTCCGAATATCATCCGTCTGCTCCTTGCATCACTCCGTCGTCTTCTTTTTTATCCAATTAGCGTGTCCTTCTCCTGTTCAGGCAGGGAATCGCCCTCCGGCAGAAAAGCCCGTCTTGCATATTCGGACGCAATCAGCTGGCATATCTTTTACCGAGCATTTCTGATGTCCGATGCCTACCGTTCTGGCCGCTATACTGCACCTCCTGCCTCCGGAACCGCTTTTACGAGATCAAAGGGCGAATGCTCTTCCATTTGTTATGGTAGCATATTTAAGCCTTTTACGCAATCTGTTTTATATGATGCACTGGGTTCTTGAATGAATTTCGTTTTGTCTACATCACCTTATTCTTCCCCTTGCTGTCATGCTGTTCCTCTGTCCGAAGAATCCACTCCAGTTCCTGTACATATACCTTGTAATCATGAATCCCCATCTTATCAAGCTGCTCCGTAATTTCCCGATAATAGTAACTGCAGATAATCAGCCGCCTGTCCCGCTCCGGCACCTCCAGGATATCCTCGGGCCTCCGGATAGGAATCCCCATCCGGGAACGGCCCCATTTATTCTCGTCATTGTCCACTAAAAAAGTCGGGCGGTACTTGTCCCCGTATTTCTTCATATAGTCTTCGAACATCAGGCCCGCTCCAAAGAGGATGATTTTCCTGCCCTTCACGTCCGCGAAAGTGTCGCATAGCAGACTGGCATAATCCGTATAGGGCCTATCCGGGTCATAGATTCCCCTGTGCTTGGGTTTCCGTTCCTCCTCTGGCGGATATTTCATATAATCCCTGCCCATCAATGCAAACAGATAATTTTCATATCCTATGGGCACTGGTGCTTGCCTGCCGGCAAATTCCAGTTTCGTGGCTTCCGCGAAATCAGCCGCAGACAGGCGCCTGTATTTCCCTATGCCCGTGAAGAACGCAATCTGGTCCGATTCTTCATCCGTATACATCCGCTGCGCCGTCTCCAGCATGGCGGACAGCCTGTCATGGCCGTAGATGCCCGCCAGCATTCGGTAGAGTTTCCATTTCCAGGGATGCAAGCCCGCATATGCCTTGAAATCTTTCCCGTATCTCTCCGCATATATCAGGCTCTGGCAGTAACGGATTCTTTTCTCTTTTCTTTCGAACTTCTCATCATCCGGCGTGCATACATCGAAGGGCAATATATCCACCCAGATTCCCAGATTTCCCTGATGCTCCATCTCCCGGGGCTCTATGGCAGTGGTCTGGCTGTTGCGAAGGCGGGCGTATCCGCCCCAAAACAGCTCCGTCTCCGTAGATGGCGTATGGATAGACAGGGGCTCTGGCAGTTCTGTGCCAGCCAGCTTTAAAAACAAGTCATAATCCTTCCT